>Ga0209253_10001920_pt1 | contig 18315 bp, 14 predicted proteins | sample FrelakmetBRP12BR_FD_187145 | JGI IMG/M metagenome (GOLD analysis project Ga0209253, IMG submission 187145) | Freshwater lake sediment microbial communities from the University of Notre Dame, USA, for methane emissions studies - BRP12 BR (SPAdes)... | ecosystem: Environmental > Aquatic >... | reverse complement strand
GCGCCACTGACATCACCCAGGCCTCCTGTATTCACCAGAGGGTGGGCTTCGGCGGCTACATAAAGTACGCGAAGATTATTGGAACGTATCATGGTTTACAGTCAAACTCGTGCTAGCCAAATAGGGAATAGTGGTTATTTTTGATGCTATAGTAGCACTGGTAACTCCCGAGATGCTCGGGCAGCAACTGTATTACGTTCGTTAATACCGCGTAACAGATTAACGCTCTTTCATTTAAGTAAACCTTTATAAAACTCCAGCGTTTTTTGGGCTATGCTGGACCAGCTAAAGTGTTGCTCCACACGTTGCCTGGATTTTCTTGCCATAGCCTCAGTCTTGTCAGGATTAGCTAATAGGTTATTTATAGCGGTCGCCAAATCATAAGAAAACCGCTCTGGATCGCGCGGTTCGAAATCGGCCGAGCTTACCGGTTCAAATGAGATTAACAAACCGGTTTCATTATGAACAACCACCTCTGGTATTCCTCCAGTCGCCGAGGCAACTACCGGTGTTCCACATGCCATGGCCTCGAGGTTGATTATACCGAATGGTTCATAGACTGAAGGGCAAATAAACAAAGAAGCATGGCTGTATAGTGCAACAAGATCTTTTTTTGGAATAATACGTGATATCCAAATAATATCATTATGACTTTTTATCTGCGCTTCCTCAACCTTGCTAGCCATTTCCCGGCCAACCTCTTCGGTGTCAGGCGCACCGGCGCACAATACAATCTGAATATCCTTGGAAATATGTTGTATTGCGTTAACCAGATGGATAATTCCTTTTTGCCTGGTAATACGGCCCACAAAAAGCACAAATGGTTTATCAGGATTAATTTGATAGGATGCCAAGACTTCAGGATTAGGGGAGTGGCGGAACTCGTTTAAATCAATTCCGTTGTAGATGACGCCAATCTTTTCAAAGGGAACGCCATAGAGATCATGTACATCCCTGCGCATCGATTCAGACACCGCAATGACGCCATCGGCATTTTCATAGGCTGTTTTTTCTACCCAGGAACTGGCCTGGTAAGCGGTACCTAGCTGTTCCACTTTCCAGGGGCGATGGGGTTCAAGGGAATGAGTCGTTAGTACCAGCCGAGCTTTCACCAGTTGTTTCAACAGGCATCCCGCCAGGTGGGAATACCAGGTGTGGCAGTGGACAATGTCGGCCTCCGCTACCGATCCCGCCATGACAATATTGCGCGACAGGGTATCCATGAATTTTCGATGGCGGGGGTCCTGATAAGGCAGGGCAATACCGGGATCAATACCTTCCACCGTCAGATTGCCAGCATTTTCCTTCTGATTGCCAAAGCAGAGGACTTCCACAGAATGTTTTTTACCCTCCAGATTCGCCAGTTCTCGGGTTAGGTACTCGACATGAACTCCCGCACCTCCGTAGACATAGGGGGGATATTCATTGGTTAATATGACAATTTTCATTATTTTCTTCCTAGGTCTGATAATGCTCTGGCGAGTTGATGCAGCAGAGAAAGATATTCCTGGGCCATGGTTTAGAAATTAGTTCCAGGCATCGCCGAAGATTGTATGAGGCTAGCGGGTTGGCTGCAATCCGTTGGCGTTGAAGAAAACTACTTGCTGTCACCGTATTCATTTGAGATAGACGATTAAAATCTTTTTATATCAGTATATTAAATACATTATTTAACATAATATACATTATACGAATTATGAAAAGCTGCCTGATGACCGGTTATAGCGCCTTGCTTGCTATACGGTTGCGGCCCTGCTGCTTAGCTCCATAAAGTGCCCTGTCGGCAACGGCAAGCAGCGTAGCCGCGGTTAGATTCTGTCTGGGAACACCGCTGGAAATCCCCAAGCTCAATGTCACGAATGAGCTGATCGGAGACTGGGAATGGACAATTTGAAGCTGTTGAATGGTCGCTCGGATGCCTTCGGCCACATGGATAGCCTGATCAACACTGGTGTTGGGGAGGATCACAGCAAACTCTTCGCCACCATACCGGGCCACTAAATCGCCTGGTCGTCTGACCTTGGAACTGATTGCCTGGGCAACAGCATATAAACAATCATCACCTGCTTGATGCCCATAATTATCATTATAAAGCTTGAAGTAGTCGATATCGCACATAATCAAAGATAATGATTTTTGCTCTCTCGCCAAGCGCTTCCATTCCTGTTTCAGGCACTCGTCAAAGCGGCGACGATTAGGTATTTTTGTCAAACCATCAGAAACAGCGAGACATTTTAATTTTTGATTGGTTTTTTTTAAATTTTCCTCAACCCGCTTAAGCTGTTCTTCAGCTTCCATTTCCTTGGTAACGACAGTCAGACAACCCAAGGAAAGGCAGATCCTGTCAGTTTCGTAAGTTTCTATGGTTGCTTGGTCCTTTAACCATATAATTTTATTTTGCTTATTGGAAATTTTATACACGGCTTCTACAAACCCGGTTTTTTTGCTTTCTTCTCGTAGTTCTTTTCTATTTCCACTTAATTCCTGTTGGCCAATAGTTTCTTTTTTAACGCCGATAGCATAATCAAGGTATTTGTAAATGCGGCGCTCAAGGATGCTTTTTTTAAAGAAATCCGCCAAATTGTCGCCTTGATAATCTAAAATGGAAAGAAATCGGTTACTGACAAACTCATACCAAATAATTTTCTCCGTTTCTAACCAGGCAGAGATATAAGGAATGGCGGGACTATTGGTTCTCTCAAAATTGCGAAAGCAATTGATATATCTGGTTAGCTGTGCTTTCAGTGTTTCGCTGTAATCGTCGCGTAAAATATTTCCGCAATATTGCTGGTCAATGTGCAGATCAATATCGCGAGAAATCGCCATATACGGTATCCTTGGGAAAAGCTTGAAATCGAGGGCTCAGGTGGTATTAGCAGTTATGGTAAAACAATGAATCAAATCGAATATAGCATCAAAGGCGCATTCAGGATAGCGCAAACAGTCCGTGTGATTACTCAAACTGGGCTGGACTGGGCTCTGGGTGATCGTCCGCCGGCGCCGACTTTACTCAGGAAAACCTTTGAGCGATTGGGGGCAACCTATATCAAGCTGGGTCAGTTCATCGCCAGTTCGCCGTCCTTTTTCCCCGGCGAGTATGTGCAAGAATTTCAACTATGCCTGGATCAGACCAACCCGCTACCCTTCGCCACGATGACAACGGTTCTAAAACAAGAACTCGGGCATTTAAGTAGCATTTTCGCCGACATCGATCCACAGCCACTTGCGTCCGCGTCCATCGCTCAGGTGCATGCCGCCCGACTCGTTACCGGTGAGGATGTAGTGATCAAGATCCAGAAACCGGGAGTCAAGGATGTACTGCTGACGGATCTTAACTTTCTCTATCTCAGCGCGCGAATCCTGGAATTCCTAAGACCAGGCTTGTCATGGGCGTCGCTGTCAGCCATCGCAGCGGAAATTCAAAAGACTATGATGGAGGAATGCGACTTCCTGAAGGAGGCAGATAATCTTAATAAATTCAATGATTTTCTCGCCGCTACCGGCAACGATCAGGCGCTGGCTCCCAAAGTCTATCCTCACGCCACCACCCTGCGAGTGCTGACGATGGAGCGCTTCTATGGGGCTCCACTGACGGATCTGGAGAGCATTCGCAAGCATTCCAAAGACCCTGAACACACCCTGATCACCGCCATGAACACATGGTTTTCCAGCCTGCTATTTTGTGAGTTCTTCCATGCCGACGTGCATGCTGGCAATCTGATGGTGCTTGAGGATGGGCGCGTTGGTTTCCTCGATTTCGGCATCGTCGGTCGAATTGCACCGGAAACCTGGGCGGCGATGACTGCGCTCATGGAGGCTGTTGGACACGGTGATTATCAGACCATTGCGAAAGCCATGGTCAAGATTGGTGTAACCAAGGAAACAGTGGATGATGTCCAACTTGCTGGAGATGTGGAAACCCTGTTCAAGAGCCTGGAAACACTCCATCCGGATGAACAGGAAATCAATCGCCTGCTATTGGATATCATCGCTTTGGGTGAACGGCATGGCCTGCACTTTCCCAGGGAGTTCGCACTACTGCTCAAACAGTTCCTGTATTTCGACAGGTACGTTCAGATCCTCGCGCCGGACCTGAACGTGTATGAGGATAATCGTATTGCCATGATGCCTGGCGCGAGCGTGCCTGGTTAAACAATTACCGATCGCTCTGGGTCAATGACAGGGGGCTTGACGACGAACCAAGCCCCGTTTTGGGATTAGCCGGCAAAAGCTTTTTCTAGATAGGGTACTACTTGTTTCTTGCGGCTCATGACGCCCGGTAACCAGACAGTGCCGTTTTGAGGGGTAGCGCCAAACGCTTTTTCCAGAATGGCGGGGTCATCGCAGGCGAAGAGTATTTCCGAGCCCTCTTTCATGATGTCGGTCAGCAGCAGGAACACGCTGTGGCGGCCGCCCTCCTCCTTTAATACTTTGATATCCTTGGCAAGCGCCTCTTTGACGTCGTCAAGAATAGCCAGGTCGATGACTTCAAGCTGGCCGATACCGACTTTTTTATTGCTCATGTTGAAGTCCTTATAATCACGCATGACCAACTCGCGGACCGGGGTTCCGGCGACGGCGGATTTCACCTTGAACATTTCCATGCCCAACGCGTCGAGATTATCTTCTCCTGCAATCGTGGCCAGTGCTTTGGCGGCTTCCTTGTCTTTATCCGTACAGGTCGCTGATTTAAAGATGACGGTGTCGCTAAGGATGGCGCATAGCATGATGCCGGCGATATTTTTCGGAATCTCCACGCCAGCGAAATCGTACATTGATTTGAGTACGGTGCAGGAGCAACCGACAGGCCAGATCCAGCACTCGAGCGGATTCGGGGTGGTAACGTCACCTAGCTTGTGATGATCGACAATCGCCAATATGTCGGCCTTGGCCAAGTCGGCTGGGCCCTGAGCCAGGTCAGAGAAATCGACCAGCATGACCTGCTTGCCGGCAAACGAGGTCATTATTTCAGGCACGGAAAACCCATACTTTTCCAGGATGAACTTAGATTCCGGATTGATTTTCTCTTGCGTTACCGGGGTCGCGGCAGTACCCAGTTTGCTTTTTAGATCCGCCAGCGCGATGGCGCCGCATACGGTATCGGAGTCCGGACTTTTATGTCCAAAAATGTAAACGGCCATGCATAACCTCCCAGTGGTTAAGAATGAAAAAACACTTGTACAATAGAATTCTTAAAGAGGAACTACTTTATTATGTTGAAGCCAACTGCTAACCAAAGGCAACAAGATTATTCCATCATTGCAGGCCAACCCAAAAAAACGATCCATGGCAAATCCAATTGTATTTCGTAAGGAAATCAAACAGGGACGGCAATACGATCCGCGCCATAATTTTGCGTTAAGCACTATCGCGAGCGAAATCCGCTACGATCCGCTGACGGGAGATAGCGGGCGTCTCTGCCATTTTCTGTTCAATTCGGCGCCCCCCACGGATCTGAGCGCGTTGATTGCCAACTCCGCGGTGAATTGCCCGTTTTGCCCGGGCGCGGTTGACAAGGTAACCCCCCGGTTTCCAGAGGATCTGCTTCCCGAAGGCCGACTGCGTCACGGCGCCGCGGTCCTGTTTCCGAACCTGTTTCCCTATGATGATGTCTCTGCAGTGGCAGTGATATCAGAGCGCCATTTCCATCCGCTGGAAGACATTCCAAAACAGATCATTGTGGATGGAATCACTATCGCACGGAAATTTCTTCGCCGGATCGAAGCTGGCCACCGCGAATCTGCCGATCCAGGTTATGGTATCGTTGTCTGGAACTACCTGCCACCGGCAGGTGCGTCGCAAGTACATCCTCATATGCAGGTCGTGCACACGACCAATCCGGGCAATACACTCCGGCGCGAGTTGGCGGCCGAAAAAGCCTATCGGGAAAAGTATGGGCGAACCTACGTGGCGGATCTGCTGGCGATGGAACAGGCCGAGGGCGCCCGCTGGATAGGGAAAAGTGGTTCGGTTTCATGGTACACCCCCTATGTGCCGACCGGTCTGTTGGGAGATTGCGTGGGAGTATTCCCAGGCCGGTCGACTCTGACGGCGTTGAGCGATGCGGAGATCGCGGATTTCGCCGCTGGCCTGAGACAGGTGCTCCGCTACTTCGCCGGCCTGGGACTATGGAGCTTTAACTTGATGTTTTTCCCTGCCAGTATGGGTTCAACAGCAGATGAGCACTGGCTGACGGCCCGCATTGTGCCACGCTTTTACCTGAACCCCGTTTTACATGTGTCCGATGTCGCCTATCCCCAACTACTCATGGGAGAACGCCTGGCCATGGTCTATCCTGAGCAGACCGCGGCCAGTCTGAGAGACAGCATGGGGTTCGGGGGTAACCATTAACCACTATCAACGCGGTAAATCGGACCTGCCCATCAAATATTCGTCAACAGCACGGGCGCACTGACGACCCTCGCGAATGGCCCAGACCACCAGTGACTGGCCGCGCCGCATATCGCCGGCACAGAACACCCTGTCAGCGGTGGTCTGATAACGCCAGGTGTCTGCCTTGACATTGCTGTGGGTATCCAGGCCGATAGCCAGTTCCTTGAGCATGCCGTCCAGGACTGGATGCGCAAATCCCATGGCTAACAGCACCAGGTTGGCTTTAATGGTGAACTCGCTGTCCGGCACCTCGTGCATCGCCCAGCGACCGTCTACCTGCTGCCGCCACTGTACGCGTGTCGCTTGCAAGGCGATAACCCGCCCATGGCTGCCAATAAAGGCCTTGCTGCCCACTGACCAATCCCGGTCACAGCCCTCCTCGTGAGAAGTAGAGGTGCGCAGTTTCATGGGCCACCGTGGCCAGGTCAGCAGTTTGTTTTCACGTTCCGGCGGTTTGGGCATGATTTCGAGTTGGGTGACGGAACTGGCGCCCTGGCGTACCGAGGTACCCACGCAGTCGGAACCGGTGTCGCCACCGCCGATCACTAGCACGTCTTTGCCAGCGGCGAGGATGGCTTGCTCGGGAGGCATGAGTTCCCCTTCCATTCTCTTGTTCTGCTGAACGAGAAAATCCATGGCGAAATAGATGCCGGCCAGTTCGCGGCCTTCTATGGGTAGATCGCGAGGCTGTTCCGAGCCACCGGCGAGGATCAGGGCGTCGTACTCATCCAGCAGTTTTTGCGCCGGTATGCCGACGCCGATGTGGCTGTTGCGCCGGAACTCCACGCCCTCAGCCTGCATCTGGGCCATACGTCGGTCGACCAGATGGTTGTCGAGCTTGAAGTCGGGGATGCCATGGCACAACAATCCACCGATGCGCGAACTCTTCTCGTAAACCACTACTTTGTGGCCAGTGCGGGCCAGTTGCTGAGCACAAGCGAGCCCCGCCGGCCCGGAACCCACGATGGCTACTCGCTTGCCGGTCCGATGGCGGGGGATCTGGGGCAGAACCCAACCCTCCTTCCAGCCTTTATCGATGATGGCGCACTCGATAGTCTTGATGGTCACCGCTTCATCGATCAGATTCAGGGTGCAAGCCGCTTCGCAGGGCGCCGGACAAACCCGGCCTGTGAATTCCGGGAAATTGTTGGTGGAATGCAGCACTTCCAAAGCCTCGCGCCAATTTCCCTTGTATACCAGGTCATTCCAGTCCGGAATAATATTGTTCACCGGACAGCCCTGATGGCAATAGGGAATGCCGCAATCCATGCAGCGAGCACCCTGTTGGCATACCTGTTCATCCGGCAGGGGTATCACAAAATCCCGGAAGTGCTGGACGCGTTCCCGGACGGGTGTATAGACCCGGTCGCGGCGGGAAATTTCCAGAAAACCAGTCGGCTTGCCCATCTTAACCTCCCACTGCCAGGCTGGCGCCGATACGGCCTGCCGCGCGGGCCTTGGTTTGCATTTCCTGCAGGGCACGCCGGTAGTCTACCGGCATGATCTTGACGAAAGCTGGCAGGTACTCCTGCCAGTGCTGCAGGATCTCCTCGGCCCGGGCGCTGGCCGTGTAATGCCGGTGCCGCTCAATGAGCGTCCGTAAGCGCAGGGCATCATTGCGGGTCATGTCATGCATGACGTCCACCCGGCCATGGGTTTCCAGACTACCGCCCTGATGGTCGGCTTTCTCCAACGCCAGATCTTCATCGGCAATGGGTTCCAGTTCCACCATGGCTAGATTGGTGCGGCGATCGAAGTCACCGGCTTCATCCAGCACATAGGCGATGCCGCCACTCATGCCGGCCGCGAAGTTGCGCCCGGTGGGGCCAAGCACGACTACTAAGCCACCGGTCATGTATTCGCAGCCATGATCGCCTACCCCCTCCACTACGGCAGTGGCGCCGGAGTTACGCACCGCAAAGCGCTCGCCGGCCACGCCGCGAAAGTAACATTCCCCACCGGTGGCGCCGTACAGCACCGTATTTCCTACGATGATATTGTCTTCCGCCTTGCGGGGGCTAGTCGCTGGGGGGTAGATAATTATACGCCCGCCGGAGAGGCCCTTGCCCACGTAGTCATTGGCTTCCCCGGTCAGCTCGATGGTGACGCCATGCGCCAGGAAAGCGCCAAAACTCTGGCCGGCCGTACCTTTGGCTTTGATGTAGATGGTGTCATCAGGCAGACCCTTGTAGCCATAGCGTTTGGCCACCTGACCCGACAGCATGGCGCCGACACTGCGATTGGTGTTGGCGACAACTGCCTCGATGCGCACCGGAATACCCCGTTCCAGCGCCGGTCGGGACTGTTCGATCAACCTGTGATCCACAGCCTGCTCCAGGCCATGATCCTGGGTTTCGCAGTGCCGGGTGGCTATGCCCGGACCTGCGTCAGGTCTGAACAAGACACGGGAGAAATCCAGGCCGTGAACTTTCCAGTGATCGATAGCGCGATGCATGTCCAGCTTGTCGGAACGACCGATTAGCTCATCGAAGGTGCGAAAGCCCAGTTTCGCCATGAGTTCCCGCGCTTCCTGGGCAACGAACGTGAAGAAGTTGATAACGTGCTCTGGCTCTCCGGGGAAATGCTTGCGCAGTTCCGGGTTCTGCGTGGCGATGCCCACCGGACACGTATTGAGATGGCATTTGCGCATCATCAGGCAGCCTTCCGCGATCAGCGCGGCGGTCCCAAAGCTGAACTGATCGGCGCCCAGCAGCGCCCCTATGATCACGTCCCGGCCGGTGCGCAAGCCGCCGTCCACCTGTACGGCGACACGACCCCGCAGCGCGTTCAAGACCAGGGTCTGATGGGTTTCGGCCAGGCCGATTTCCCAAGGTGAACCGGCGTGATGAACGGAACTCAACGGACTTGCACCGGTGCCGCCATCATCACCGGAAATAGTGATGTGGTCGGCATGGGCCTTGGCCACGCCGGCGGCCACGGTACCCACGCCTATCTCGGATACCAGTTTGACACTGATGGTCGCCTGCGGGTTGACGTTTTTAAGGTCGTGAATGAGCTGGGCCAGGTCCTCGATGGAATAGATATCGTGGTGCGGCGGCGGCGAGATCAAACCGACACCGGGGGTGGAGTGACGCACCCGAGCGATCCAATCATCAACTTTGTGGCCCGGCAATTGCCCCCCCTCCCCTGGTTTGGCGCCCTGGGCCATCTTGATCTGGATACCGTCGGCATTGACCAGATACTCAGTGGTCACCCCAAAGCGGCCCGAGGCTACCTGCTTGATGGCGGAGCGCAGCGAGTCGCCGTTAGGTAGTGAGTTATAGCGCTCCGCGTCCTCGCCACCCTCACCGGTATTGGACTGACCGCCCAAGCGGTTCATGGCGATGGCCATGGTGGTATGGGCTTCCCAGGAAATAGCACCAAACGACATGGCGCCGGTTGAAAAGCGCTTAAAGATGGCGCTGGCGGACTCTACTTCCTCCAGGGGCAGCGGATGATTGGTGAATTTAAGTTCGAATAAGCCTCGTAAGGTATGAAGGTGCTCGTTTTGATCATTCAACAGGCGCGCATACTGCTGATACTGCGCATAATCGCTGGTGCGCACGGCATGTTGGAGCAGAGATACGGCCTCAGGCGTCCAGGCATGTTCCTCCCCGCGTATCCGATAGGCCAGCTCGCCACCCACGTCCAGAGCGTTGAGGTAAATGGACGCATCACCGAACGCGATCCGGTGGCGACGCACGGTCTCCTGGGCGATTTCTTTCAACCCCACCCCTTCGATCTTCGTCGGAGTGCCGGTGAAGTAGCGTTCCACGAATTCGCTGGAGAGCCCTACCGCATCAAAGATTTGGGCGCCGCAGTAGGACTGGTAGGTACTGATGCCCATCTTGGACATAACTTTGAGGATGCCCTTGGCTATCGCTTTAGTGTAACGCTTATGGGCTTCTTCATCGGTGAGCGGTTCGGGTAAGTCGGGGGTCAGCGCCGATAGGGTATCGAAGGCCAAGTAAGGATTGATGGCCTCCGCGCCGTACCCGGCCAGCAGACAGAAATCATGCACTTGCCGGGCCTCGCCGGTCTCTACCACCAAGCCGACCGACGTGCGTAAACCCTCCCGGATCAGATGATGGTGCACTGCGGCAATCGCCAACAGGGAGGGGATGGCGATGTGGTCGGCGTCCAGTTCGCGATCGGAGAGGATTAAGATATTATGGCCATGCCGCACCACCTCGGTGGCCTTGCGGCAGAGCGCCTCGAGAGCCGCTGCCATCCCCACCGCTCCCCGCTCGGCGGGATAGCAGATACTGAGGGTGGAAGTACGGAACACCTGCCCTACGTGATTCTCGATGCGCCGGATTCGCTCCAAATCCACGTTGGCAAGAATTGGCTGGTTTACTTCCAGACGCTTGTGGGCGCCGCCGGTGCTCAGATCCAGTAGATTGGGCCGCGGCCCAATCAGCGAAACCAGCGACATCACCAGTTCTTCGCGGATCGGATCGATGGGCGGATTGGTGACCTGCGCGAAGTTTTGCTTGAAATAGTGATAGAGCAGTTTAGGACGCTTGGACAGCACCGCCTGGGGAATATCCCGACCCATGGCGCCTACCGGATCCTGGCCGCTTACCGCCATCGGCACCAGGAAAAACTTGAAGTCTTCCTGGGTATAACCGAAGGCTTGCTGGCGATCCAGCAGGGTTTTAGGATCGGGCGCCATCGGTCCAACTTCGGCAGGTAGATCAGCCAGATGGATCTGAGTGTGGTCCAGCCATTCCTGATAGGGCCTGATCGAGGCCAGTTGCGCCTTGAGTTCGGCGTCGTCAATGATGCGTCCCTGCTCCAGATCAATCAGGAACATTTTGCCCGGTTGCAGACGCCATTTCTTGACGATCCGTTCTTCGGGGATGTCAAGGACGCCCGCCTCCGAGGCCATGACGACCTTATCATCGTCGGTGATCAGATAGCGAGCCGGCCGCAGCCCGTTGCGGTCCAGGGTAGCGCCGATCTGCCGACCATCGGTGAAGGCGATGGCAGCCGGCCCGTCCCAGGGTTCCATCAAGGCTGCGTGGTATTCGTAAAAAGCGCGCCGCTGTTCATCCATCAAGGGATTATCCGACCATGCCTCCGGGACCATCATCATCATGGCATGGGTTAGCGAATATCCCCCGGCCACGAGCAACTCCAGGGCATTGTCGACGATGGCGGAATCAGAGCTGCCATCGCCGATCAAAGGCCAGAGTTTGTCGAGGTCTTTGCCGAGCACCGCGGAGGCCATGGTATGGCGGCGGGCGAGCATCCAGTTGACGTTGCCGCGCAGTGTATTGATTTCCCCGTTATGGCAGAGATAGCGGAACGGCTGAGCCAGGCGCCAGGCTGGGAAGGTATTGGTGGAGAACCGTTGGTGCACCAGCGCCAGCGCCGACTCTATGCGCTCATCGCGGAGATCCGGGTAATACACCTTGAGGTTGCGGGCGAGTATCATACCCTTGTAAACCAGGGTGCGGGCAGATAGCGAGGAAATGTAAAACTGATCGTTACCGAGCAACTCGGCATGGTCCCATACCGCATGATGGACCTGTTTGCGAATCACAAACAGCTTGCGTTCGAACGCATCGCCAATGTCGCAATGGGTTCCGCGGGCGATGAATATCTGCCGGACAACCGGCTCACCGGGTTTTACACTCTCGCCCAGGCAGAAGTTGTCGGTAGGTACGTCACGCCAACCCAACAGGATCTGACCTTCGGCTGCAACGACGCGTGCGAAAGCGGCTTCACAGCGGGCCTGCAAGGTTACCGCATGGGGCAAGAACACCATACCGACAGCGTAGTCTCCAGGCGCGGGTAAGGTGATGCCAAGCGTTACGCATTCCGCCCGCAGCAAGGTATCGGGAACCTGGATCAAGATGCCGGCGCCATCGCCGGCTAGGGGGTCGGCCCCCACCGCCCCGCGATGGCTTAAGTTATCTAGGATCTTAAGCCCCTGGCTTATAATGGCGTGACTCTTGCGGTTCTTGATATCGGCCACAAAACCAATGCCACAAGAATCATGCTCGTTGCGGGGGTCGTAAAGTCCCTGCTGGGCAGGCGAACTGTAATAATTCATGGTAGACCTTGTGTGGGTGTCTTCATTCTGGCCAGCAAGACGATTGCCAGATAATGGTCACGGCCGCTAACGCGCCTTGCCCTCATTACAGAGCGAGGCAGCGTACAGCGTGATCAGATGATGCGTTCATAAAGCGTTGCGTACTGCTTTTCCAAACGATCTCCAAACAGGGGATCGTTGCGGGTAGGCATGATTTTTTCGATGCGTGCCCAATCATCAGCATTGAGATCCTTTTCAAGCAAGGGAAATATGCTGGCTTCTTCGGTGTCGAGATGGTTTTGTTGCTGCTTAATGAAGACGGCGAGTTGTTCTATAAACCTATCCTTAAGGAGAATGTCACCATGCAATATGCCATCAATAGCCTGCCGCAATTGCACGGTGATACCTTTCAAATCCTGATGCTCCCGCATCAACATGTCGATCGTATCTCTGGCTACATTGCTATGTTTGAGATGAAATGAATAGACAATGTCTTCTTTGGGATGGTGGTAGAGGTCGGCGTATTTCTCCAGGTAATCGACGGCATCCAGCATCAAAGCGAAGTTAGGCGTTTTCTCTCCCCCCTTGAGAATCGCCAGTTTCTCCGTCAGCATCGCTAATACCTTGCCAAAATTGCGGTGATCTCTATGCAAATCTTTCATTACATTAGTCATGGAAGTTCATTTTAAGCTTTTATGCGTTTGAAAAGTATATTCGCGATTGGCATGAAAATATATTCATTACACAGCAAGACCAATGCCACGCGATTACAATGTATTAATTTCTTAATTTTTTATTTAAAACATATACTTGAAATAAATTATCGGGTATCGGCATAATTCTGTGCGCAAAACAGGTGCGTCAAGCGCACTTTTTCAGTGCAGTTTATTTGCGCAACCGATGTCTCTCCATAATATCGTGCCATTGCCCCTCCTCAGCATGTAAATACAACCCGGTAGTATCCAATTTTGCATGGCGGGCGTTACGCTGCAAGAAATTGAGGCCAATCCCCGCGTCGGCTTGATGGGTGATGCTGGTATGGCGAAACCAATGGGTGGATGCTTGCCGCAGTTTCTCTGCTTGATGAGGATTGGCTTCATCCAAACGGGCGGCCGTCTCTATGACCAGGGCTTTAATGATACGATAAATCATATTGTCCGTGATCCCCGACGTCCCCTTCAAGCTCATGACCAGAGGGGTAGTTTCATGAGGTGTCGGCAAGTCAGCAAGCCCCAACGATTGGCGGTAACTTCGCAGCGCCTGCATCATGTCTTGATTAACGGGGACCCGCGCCTCTTTTCCCCCCTTGCCTGTCACGTACCACCACCAGCGTCCGCGAATTTCCTGGAAGCTGCTCATGGTATGGCTGGCAATCTCGCTAACCCGTGGGCCCAGCAGATACAGCAGTGCTACCAGAAACCGGGTGCGTTCATGGTGTTGCCGCTGCCGTGGTGAGCCTTTAGGCAAACTCTCTACCGTCTCCAGCACGGCTTGCCACTGATCGTGCTCAAGAAAGCGCTCTACCCGCTTGCTGAGCGGACTGGCCTTAGGGCCCCGGCGGCGCAATAAGGCCAAGGGGTTTCCCGCGAGATATCCCGCTTTAACCAGGTAACTGAACAGCGAATTGATCACGAGCAATGCCGTGCGTTGGCTAACTGGGCTCAAGGGGCCCAGGAACGGTCGCCAATCGGGACTGAAGCGCGATACTTTCGGACCACACCAGCGCTCGCAGGGCTGCGGATTGGCTAGGAAGTCTTCATAACACATGCAATCTTCACGGTTCAGGCTGGACAGTGCTTTACCACGCTCCAGCAATGACCATAACAACAACCGTTCGGCTTCCTTGCGATAGTGACGCACCGTCCGCGGCGAATCACGGAATTCGCCCAGCCACGCCACAATGGCTTCCAGGTCATTATCGGCGGCCAATTGGCGAATAGTACCGGGCGGCGCCCGGTTGCCCCCCTCATGGCCGCTTAACTCGGCAGGTATCGACAGGCGTTCCAGCGACCGCAGCGCAGTGGGACTCACCAGGCATACTCCTCAATCACGTGCCAATTATTATAAATTTTACGCTAAATAATAATTCATGATAATAAGCATTATCATGAATTATTAAATTATTTCATTTTATTTTTTACATGTTACGTAATATCATAATTACATCCATATGGATAATAAGTTGGTGAGCGTATGTCACGCCCAGGAATCGACTATGAACAGGTCAGGGCAGCCGCAGTTAGCCTGCTGAAATGCGGTGCTAATCCATCCATCCAGCGGATTCGGGAACTTTTGGGCACCGGCAGCAATTCCACCATCGGCAGACACCTGAAACAGTGGCAACAGGAGTTGATCGAGCCCCCCAAGGTCGCCCTCCCCGCGGCTGTGCCGGAAGCAGCGATGGTAGCGTTGGAACAGTTCTGGAAAGTCGCCATCGAGCAGGCTGATGCGCATTACCAGGCGCTGCGCGAGCAGGCCAGCCAAGCCGTGACGCTGGCGGAACAAGCGCGCGACGTGGCCCTGATGGAAGCCGACAAGAACCGCACCGAGGCCGCCGATCTCCGCCAGCGGTTGGCCACCAGTGAGACGGAAGTTAGAGAATTGCAGGATTTTCTGCTCGTGGAGCGGGAGCGCAAGAGCCATGCGGAGGCGGCCACGGCAGTGGCGGAACAGCAGGCGGAGACCGCCGCTCGGGTTGCCGAGCAGGTGCGCAGCGAGGCGGCAGCCCGCCTGCAGGACCTGGAACACCGGCTTGTTCAGACCGTCGAAGACAGGGACAAGCGCCTCCTTGATGTGGGGCAGCAGCTTCAGTATGAACGGGAGCGGAGTGAGGCCAATGCAACGCAGTTGCTGAAAATCATTGCGCAGAATCGCAGCGACCAGGCCGCCGAGCGGCAGGCGTTCGGCGTTGAAAAAGCAACCTGGCAGGCGCGGGAGACAACCCTGCACAAGCGCTCAGAGACCTTGGGAAAGGAGCTTGCCGCCCTGGGTTTGCGAGCTGCTAGCGCCGAGGAAAAAGCGCGAGTGATGGATGCAGAGATCAAGCATGCCAGGCAATCATTGCACGATTTGCAGGAGCAATACCTGGAGGCTGTAAGGAGCGTGGAAGCGTTGCGCGGTGACCTCAAGGTCGCCGCTAACGAGCGGCACGTTTTACAAGAGACACTGGTCCAATGCCGTCACGCGCTGGAAACCGCGAATTTACCAACCGATGCTAAACTGCTCAAGGATTCTTAAGGTCTTGGTTAGTGGCGCTGCCGTCCGGCCAGGGCGCAAAGGGAAACGGCAGCGACTCGCTGTTGAAGGTCATAAACCGCCATACCCGATAGATGAATAGGCTGAGACTTTGGCCAAACTCCAGGACTCGGGGATTGGTTGTGCCGGTCAGCAGTTTGGTCGCGAATTGAAACAGAGCCACGGCGATCATGACCATTTCCGCCACGTTGTAGATGAGCGCGAACAGCACCATGTAGATACCTCGCTTCCAGGTACTGCGCGCGACAATGTTCTGCTTGAAAGTTTCCTCTGTCATATTGATTACCTGCGGGTCTGCCCGTGCTGGTCCAATGATGATAGTGTACCAGCTAAAATAAAATGATGATTGACTGGAAGGTGGAGTTATTGCCCTCCACCACTGAGACTAACCCGATGGTATCCTTGGCGAGACGGTTTCAGGGAAACACTTGTAAAAGCGACCGATGAGCAACGATAACTTACCAAAGCTGTCCTCCTCGGCGGAGGTGGCAGAATTCCTGCGTAAGGCGGCGGCTGCAACGACTGTCAAGCCGGTCAGCGGCCGTCTGATCTTTGCCCTGGATGCCACTGCCAGCCGCCAACCTACCTGGGATCGCGCCTGTCAGTTACAGGGAGAGATGTTCGTGGAAACCGCCGGTCTGGGTGGTCTGGCCATTCAACTGGTTTGGTACCGTGGATTGGGAGAATTTGACGCCGGCCCTTGGGTTAGCCAATCGGCGAAGCTGGTGAGGGTTATGAGCGGGGTATTTTGTCAGGGCGGCATTACCCAACTGGCGCGAGTGCTCAAACATGCCATCGCGGAAACCCAAAAACACAAGATCAACGCGCTGGTGTTCGTGGGGGATTGCATGGAAGAAGACATTGAGGAACTCGCTGCGCTGGCCGGTGAACTGGGCCTGCTGGGGGTACCAATATTCATCTTCCATGAGGGTGGCGAGCCAGTAGCGGCCGCTGCCTTCCGGCGCTTGGCCAGGCTCAGCCATGGCGCTTACTGTCGCTTTGATGCCGGCAGTGCCCAACAACTCCGTGACTTGCTTGGCGCGGTAGCCGTGTATGCGGCGGGCGGAAACCAGGCTCTGGAGGAGTTCGGACGACGCAAGGGTGGCCTCGTTCTGCAACTAGCCCATCGGCTCCAAAAGGAATAGCCCGCCATGCGACTGGTGTTGATTCTCGCTGCATTGGTAGGCGGGGGGTACTGGTTAAGCGCCTGGAGCAAGCGGCTTGGACCGGCGCGCACTGCCCAAGCGTTGCGCTGGGTTACCGTCGCCGTGGGGGTGGTAGTGCTGCTATTGTTGGCGCTGCGAGGTGGCGCGACTCTGCTCTTGCCATTACTGCTGCTGTTGATCCCTTTGCTAATGCGTTGGCGGGCACTGTGGCAGCCGCTTCCTAACGCCTCTAGCGGTTCCAACTCTTCCAGCGCCGCTGGCGATTCCAGATCCGAGGTGGTAACCCGCTTTCTGCGCATGTCCCTGGAACATGCCAGCGGGGCGATGCAAGGGACGGTTCTGGAGGGTCGCTTTGCAGGGCGAGAACTGTCCGGACTTAACCTTGAGGAATTGCTGGCGCTGTGGCGAGACTGCCAGGTAGATCCGCGTTCGGTCGCTGTTCTGGAAACCTACCTGGACCGTGTACGAGGTGATGACTGGCGTGAAACGCTCAACCATGAGCATGAGCAGAAAAGCGGACCCAAGAGGACTGCCATGAATCGGCAAGAAGCCTATGAGATATTGGGCCTGAAAACTGAAGCCAGCCTTGAGGAAATCAAGGCTGCCCACCGGCGTTTGATGCAGCGAATACACCCGGATCGTGGAGGTTCTGCCTATCTTGCCGCGCGCATCAATCAGGCCAGGGATTTGCTGCTTGGCAAATAATGGCGCTTAAGAGGCTCTTTTTTTGCCACTGAGTTTACCGCTGAGTGGCAAACGGATGGTAAAACAGGCACCTTGCCCAGGCGCAGAGGATACACTGATATCTCCGTTATGTTGTTCAGCGATAATGAAATAGGAAACCGACAACCCAAGCCCCGTCCCTATTCCAGCCGTCTTGGTAGTATAAAAAGGCTCAAATACTCGCCGCCGGGTATTCTCATCCATACCAGGACCATTGTCCTCCACCTCGATCAGCGCCTGATCTCCCTCGCGCCGGGTACGCAAAGTGATGCAGTGAGGCTGCACGGTACCTGCTTCGCTCATGGCTTGGGCGGCGTTTTTAACCAGATTCAACAAAACCTGCTCGATTTCGGTCCGATCGCAATAGATTTCTTCCAGCGCGGGGTCATAGTCTCGCACGATCTTGATCTGACGGAAGTCGTATTTCTTCTTAAGGTCATAATCGCTAGCCGCCAGCCGGATCACGGTATCCAGCATATCGTCCACTCGGACCGGAATGAATTCCGCTTTGCTGCGGCGACTGAAAGCCAGCATGTCGGCCACGATATGGGTGGCGCGGGTGCCCGCTTCCTGTATCCCCGCCAGGAAGCGTAAGATGCCACGCTTTTCCAGGTACGCGCGCACCTTGTCCAGTTCAAGGCCAAGCTCTTCGGCAATCATCAAGTTAGCTGGTAACTCGGAAGATAGGCGTCGTGAGATATTTTGGCAACCTTGTAGAATGGCGCTGAGCGGATTGTT
>Ga0209253_10001919_pt1 | contig 18326 bp, 16 predicted proteins | sample FrelakmetBRP12BR_FD_187145 | JGI IMG/M metagenome (GOLD analysis project Ga0209253, IMG submission 187145) | Freshwater lake sediment microbial communities from the University of Notre Dame, USA, for methane emissions studies - BRP12 BR (SPAdes)... | ecosystem: Environmental > Aquatic >... | reverse complement strand
CGCCGCCACCCCGCTCCCCGCCGCTAGCCGCCCCGACGTCGTGTCCCTACGCAGCCGCTGCAGGTCCGCCCGCATCTCTGACGCGCTCTGGTAGCGCAATTCCCGATCCTTCTCGAGAGCCTTGTCGATGATCCGCTCCAAGGCGTCGGGCACATCCGGGTTGAGGCGCACGGGAGACGTCGGCGCCTGATGGAGGATGCTGTCGAACACCGCCACCGACGTGTCCCCCCGAAAGGGCAGGTTGCCCGTCACCATCTCGTAGAGCACCACCCCCAGCGAGAAAAGGTCCGTCCGCGCATCCAGCTCCTTCCCGAGCGCCTGCTCCGGCGACATGTACGCCACCGTCCCGGCGGCCGTGCCGGGGCTGGTCAGCGGCTCGGGAACCGTAAGGGTTTCGGCAACGGCAAGTCGTTCCGGCGCCAACTTGGCCAGCCCGAAATCGAGGATCTTGGCCTGCCCGCGCCGGGTGACGAAGATGTTGGCCGGCTTGATGTCCCGGTGGATGATCCCTCTGGCGTGGGCGGCCTCGAGACCGTCGGCTATTTCGAGCGCCGCCGCGAGGATCTCGTCCAGCCCCATCTTCTTCCCGAGAATGCGCTGTTTCAGCGTCTGGCCCTCGAGAAACTCCATGGCGATGAAATGCCGGCCTTCGTGCTCGTCGATGTCGTAGATGGTGCAGATGTGCGGGTGATTCAACGCCGAGGCCGCCTGGGCCTCCCGCTCGAACCGCTCCATCGCATGACGGTCCCGGGACAGCGCTTCGGGCAGGAACTTCAAGGCCACCGGACGCTTGAGCCGGGTGTCCTCGGCCTTGTAGACCACGCCCATGCCGCCGCTGCCGAGGTTCTCCAGGATCCGGTAGTGCGATACGATCAGCCCGATCATGTGACCCTCATTTGCCAAAAGGATATCCCAGCCGCCGGCATATGTCAATGACGCTACGCCGAGAGGCCGGCGCCTCCGCCGGGAGCACTCACGCCTCTCTTTTTACTCATTATTATTGGGATGAGTGATCTAGAATGGTTCTGAGGTAATGGTAGGAATGAACTCGCCCTCTCAACCTTATTGACGCATTATTAATATGAGTGTAAAAAACCTTTCCCCTACGGAGAAGTACAAATGCCTTCTATGTTGAGTGAGTTCCTTATTTCAAATTATTTATACTAGGATTAGAAAGAGCCCCCTCCGAGCTGACAAGAGAGGACTCTTATGGATTTATAGCCCCCGTTTCCGGCGAGCCAGCAAGTAGTCGCGCCTTACCACGGGCTCCGAAGGGTATTTGATAAAGGCATCACGTTGATGGCCGACGATCCTAATCAATTTGTTTTGTTCACCTTATGATTAGACAGCCGTGGTTTTCGACAAAAAAAGAATTTTGATTTTTGACACGTTTCTTGCTATAATTTAATCGGAAAAATTCTCACGCGTGGATCTCTCATGGGGGGAGCAAGAAATGGTAAAAATGTACAAATTCCTTACTTTGGTCGTCGGCCTTTCCCTTTTAGCGCCTTGCCTCTTGGCCTCAGACTACGTCATAATTCAAGTCCAATTTTTCCAGGGGAAATGGAACGAGGGAGAGCCTCCGCTAAAGCAAATTGAGATCTATATGGCCGCCTCGCATCCCGAGATTTCAGCTCTCAAAGCGAAGGTTGCGGGCTCAAAGGTGGTGCTAAAAGCCGCGATTGTCGATACTCTCTTGGGTTTAACGACCATGCGGACCGTTGACGATCTCTTCTCGTTCGAGAAACCCTGGCGAGGAAGAGTAGATAAATTGGTTGAAGTTGTTTCATCAAACGAAGCCACATTTCTTTTTATTTTCATTCCCAAAACAATCTCTCCTCAAAAGCTAACTCTCCAAACGGCCATATATAAAAGCAAGCAAGTCGGTGATCCATTTTTGGCAAATGTGCTTCTGAATAAGGAATTGTATGATTCCATAATCTCTGGAAAGGTCGGGGGCCAGATAGAGAAGGTCCTTGACACAACGCTTGATCTTGAGATGGGTGATCCAGCGATCGTCGCCATCCCTGCCGAAAGCGGGGCCTATTTCATGTCCGTCGTGTTAACAAGCGGTCAAAGCGCCTCGGGAAAAATGGAATTCGCTGGTGGGCCCAAGGCCGTTTACGAGGTCACTCCGGTCTATCCAACGGAGTTAAGAGAAAAGGGCGTGGAAGGGCAGGTGGAACTCGAGGTCGGCATTAATGAAGAGGGTGGTGTTGAAGCTGTAAAGGTCACGAAGTCGCTTCATCCCTACCTTGATAACGCGGCTGTCCAAGCCCTCAAGCAATGGAGGTTCGAGCCGGTTTTACGGAATGGGAAGCCGGTCTCCGCAATAATAACGACAGACGTCAACTTTAACAGGGAAGCTTATAGGCGTCAGGAAGAAAGGCTGGCAAATAAGGGGCTATATTCTGGTGAATCAGAGTCAGCCTCGCAACTTCTACTTAGGGACATTCTGGAAGGAAGCGCCGATTATTGTCAGAAATTGTTGGATTCGGCCTTCGATTATATCTGCGAAGAGACGATTCGTGACGTTTTCTATAATTATAAAACTCCAGAAGAACTCAAGAAGAGCGCGGTCGTCTTAACGATAATAGGAGGCGATGACCTTTTGATTCAGATGGGAGTGACGAGGTTTACGGCAGCCCATGGACGAACTGAGAGAAACGAATATGTATGTGACTACCTCCTTATTAAAAAAGCAGACATGATAGAGAGTCGCCGAATCATTCTGAAAGAGAACGGTTATAAGCTTCCTGACCGAACCAAGCATCTAGAGGAAAAGCGCTTTTCCAGCCTTGTCCCTTTACTGGAGCCAGTCAAAATTCTCGGCCGGGTCGGGCAGAGGCTTTTCGACTACAGGATTCTCCAAGAGGAGAAGGTCCATGGAAAGGACTCTTATGTGATCGAGGCCACTCCTAAGCTGGGAGACGCTGGCGGCATCGAATACGGCAAGATATGGGTGAGGAAGAAGAACTTCCAGGTTTTAAAGATTGAAATCTTCGGGGTGCCCCTTGAAGGCTATGAGAGTGTTCTCAAAGAGCTCACGCAATATAATCTCAAGGCTAAGTTCATTACCACATTCCTGTATAAGGTGGAGAAGAAAGGCATTGCGTTTCCCAGCAGCGTAGCGCTTCGGGTCAAGTATCCTTTCCCGGGTATGGAACCTCAAGCCTACATTTCTGAAAAAATAAGCACGGATATGAGATATGATAAATACAAGTTTTATACCGTCGATACGGAAAGCGTCATTAGAAAATAGTGATGAAATAAGCCATTCAAGACGTCGTCGAGCGCTATCTGGATTGCGGCAACCCGCGCTGCGGCTTTGCCCGGATCCGGTGTCCGCGCTGCCGGGCCGAGCATCTGCTGATGTTTTCCTGCAAGACTCGAGGGTTTTGTCCCTCCTGCCACGCCAAGGGGCTGGAGGAGTGGGGCGAGTGGATGCGGAAGGCGAGCGTCTCTCCTTTGGTTCTGCCGATGGCTGAGGACGATCAGAAGCCCCTCCCCTCGAAAGGCTGGGCGGAGATGATCCGGAAGGTATACGAAGTCGATCCCCTCGTCTGTCCTATGCATCGATGACCCGGCCGGACGGCCTCTTTCGCGGCCATCTCCTTTGTCTTGACTTCGATCCGCAGCCAGAATTACAATTTTTACGCGATGGGAGGCATGGATTCCGAGCTTTTTAGGAAGGGATGTCGCGGAGCGCGAAAAAGCAAATCCCTATCCCTTATATTTCTTGTTTTATTTTGGTCAGCTTGCCACAAAGGCCAGAAATCGGAATCAAATGTCCGTGTTGAATTTATTGATGGCGTAGAATGTATCCATAACACTGGGACTCCGCTTCATCCGGATAAAACAGTAACCTTTGTGGAAGATCTTTCTATAAGCGGAGAAGACAAGGATGGGAATATCATTCTTTTTAAGCCGAGGCTACTCTTTGTCGATGACAATGAAAATATCTACATCAGTGAAAGCAAGGATCAAGTCATCAAGGTTTTTGGCTCTGATGGAAAGTACATCAAGAAAATCGGAGCACAAGGGAGCGGTCCAGGTGAATTTAAGTCGGTGTCATCTTTAGTTGTTACAAAAGATCGGCAACTCCTCGTCATGGATCAAACATCTAGACGGACAAGCTTTTTTGATTCTTCAGGCCGATTTTTAAAAAGCTTTCAGTGGCGGACGGGTTATTTCAATTTTATTATGATCAAAAGTTCATCATATATCATTAGTGAAATCGTCTATAGCGGAGATAGACGATTCGATCAGTTATTTGTAAAAGAAGTCGATTTTAATGGAAAGGAAATCCGATTCTCTGGGGAATTTACGCCGCCAGAGCCTAAAATATTTCGCCAGGGTAAATATTCACATTTTATTATTCCACCTGTTATGATTAGTTCAATATTTGCCGGGGACCAGGACAGGGGTTTGTTTTATCATTGTTTGAATAATAAATATATTATTGAAGTTTATGACACTTCCGGAAAACTCTTCAGGAAAATCGATCGGCCATATGAGCCAGTTCCTTTTACCGATAAAGATGCAAAGGAATACCGGGCGAGATATGGATATGGTAACCTCCCAAATGATTTCCTCAGCAAAGCAATAGAGGAAATGGAGATGCCAAAGCTGAAAAGTATTGTTGAAAGGATGTATGTCGATGATGAAGGCAACTTGTGGATTCGAACGAATGAGATAAAAGAAGAAGAGGACAAAGTCCTGACTGCTTTTGATATTTTCGATTCAGATGGATATTATTTTGCAAAGGTTTGGACTGCCATCATTCCTTTCATCTTTAAAAAGGGAAAGATATACAGGATGGACACAGATCAGGACACAGGATACGAAAGCCTGAAACGTTATAAAGTCATATGGGAATAAAGTATACCCTTGCAGATTGTCTTAGCCAGTAAGCTAAGGGTCGGATAGATACAGGAAATTTGATGCTAAAACAAGAAATCTATGTATCAAGCGTTACAATTAGTTATATCATCTTGTAGCAGACGAAGAGCAGCTCGGGGGCCTCGAGCATCATGGTCAGCTGCACCGGCAGCGACCGCCGGTAGACCCCCTTGAGCGTCTCGTCGGTGATCCATTCGACTCCGCGCTTGACCCTGGGATCGTCAAGAAAACCGAGCCGGATAAGGCTCCAGACCATGTTCCCTGTTAGACAGGGGATCACGGCGCTGTGATAACCGCCTCCCCGCTGCCCGCCGAGATAGGAAAACCCGCCGCTTTCCCGGTCTTGAGAGACCCGGAGGACAAAATCGCAGGCACTTTGGACTTTCGGATCGTTTCCCTCGGCGCCCAGTTCGGCAAGGACGATCAACTGCCAGACCGTTCCTGTGTACTTTGTCCGGATGTAGAAGTCCCCCGCCTTTTCCCAGAATCCGCCTTTTTTTTGCTTGGCCAGGATTTTCGGAACGATCCCCTTTTCCATGATCGCTTTCTTGGCCGCGACCACACGCCGATCCTGAGGCGGCGCGTCCAAGATGTCGACGAGGGTAGAATAGCGGACCGAGGGATCGTCTTCCCCCAGGAGCCAGGGAAGAGGGTTCGCTTTTAAACCGCCCAACACGAGAAAAGTATACCGGCGAAGCCGAGCGCGGTCAAGGAAGCCAAAATGGCCGCGAAGAAGGCCGATCACAGGAGAACGCCAGCACATCAAACGTAAACAAACGTTGATGCGGACTCCAAATTCTAGCAGCTTCCAGAGCTGGAATAGGGAAGAGGAAAGGAAGCCAGCATCCATTAGGTTTGGAACGCGCTTTGTCCCCGGGAGTTCCGGGACGGATTGACTTTTCTTCGGTCAGGGGATTATCCTGGGCTTGTCAATTTATCGGGAAGGCAAAGGAGGACGGCATGCGAAGATTGGGAATTTTTATTCTGGCTATTGCGTTCGGAATCACCCTGGCGGCCGTGGCTGCCGGCCAGGAGACGGCGGAAAAAGCGGTCTACCGAGGACGGTTGTTCACGGGCAGCGGGCCCACCACCCAGGGCGTGGTCAACGTCCGGATAACGATCGATCATTTGAGCACGGCCGAAGAGCTCACCGAGCTCATGAAGCACTTGGCCGCGGGCGACTCGAACGGATTCTTCGATAAAGCCGAGACGATCAAGGTAGGCACACTCCAGTACCTCGGCGCGACCGGCCTCGGGATCGACCTCAACCTGGCCTTCGAGAAAAAGACGGAGAAGGGGAAGCAGATTTTTCTCGTTACGGAAGACCAGCCGGCCGACCCGACGTCCGGTTGGCCAAGGTCTGGGTCTGAAGCGGTTGGATTCCGACACGTCTACGGGGCCGGGCTCTACCTCGTCGTCGCCCTCGACCTGAACGAGAAAAACCAGGGCGAAGGGAGGATCTATCAGAAAGCACGGGTCAAATTCTCGACGGGCGGCGAGTTCGAGCTCGTGAGCTACTCGTCGACACCGCTGCTCATCGTCAACCTCCGCCTTCAGTGACCGGAACCGCGCCGTTCCGAACATCAACCGTCAACAAGCATTGACGCGGACTCCAAATCCAAACAACTTCCAGGGCCGGAATGGGGGAGAGGAAAGGAAGTCAGGAAGGGCTGATGAAGAATTTCATAGCTTTCCGGTCTTGTATGGAGTCAACCGGAGTTTCGGATGAGAAGCTCGACAATATCCGCCGCGCGTTTCAATGTAGCCAGGTCGAGTCTGTCGAATGTGTCGGATGTCTTATGAAAATTGGGCGGGATGGACTTGTTGTCAAGCCCGATCAGCGTCAACACCATATGCCCTTTTTTTGCTACAGGGCCTGCATCCGTCGGCGCCATGATCGGTGTCCTGGGGAGAACAGCCATGCCGCTGCGGCGCTCCACGTCCGAAAGAGCCTCAAGACCCGGCTGCGGATAAGGAATATGCTGGAGATGACCTTCGCCAATCGCCCAGTGAAGCTCGCCGCCGCCGACACTGTCCAGGTTGATGAAGAGCGTTACTGATCGACTTTGGCGACTAGCCAAACCGGCGACAAGGAAGGCAAAAAAAATCGTCCCTCAGGCTTTATCTCAGCGTGCCTTCGTAGTGAGCGGTGAGCTGACGCTTCTTCACTTCGTCCGATGTGTACAAGGGGAGGAGGACGGGAGCGACACGGTCGGTTTTGATCTTTGCTTTCTTTAATTCATTTTCGTAGGCCGTGATATGCTCGAGGGAGAGCTTCCCGATCGGCGCCGATTTTGCGTATCCGGCGGCGAACTTACCGGCCCGGCGGCCGAAGACGTTATAATCGAGGACGGAATTTCCCATCAGCCTGTTCCGGCCGTGGACGCCTCCCGAAGCTTCGCCGGCCACATACAGGCCCTTGACGTTGGTTTCGCAGTGGTCGTTGATCTCGACGCCTCCGTTCTGGTAGTGGAGCGACGGATAGACGAGCATCGGCTCTTTGGTGATATCGATGTTATAGCGGATGAACTGGCGGTACATGGCCGGGAAGTTCTTGTTCATGTAGCCGTCGCCCTGGATGATCTCGATCAGGGGCGAATCCAGCCATACACCCCAGCGTCCGCTTGGGGTTTGGATGCCGTTTTTCCGCTCCAAACATTCGCGGATGAATGAGGCGCTTTCCACGTCTCTCGGCTCTCTCGGCCAGACAAAGAGCTCGCCGAACTTATTGATAGGCTGTCCGCCGGCGCCGCGGATCTTTTCGGTGATCAGGAAGCCGGCGATCTGTTCGGGGAAGACGGACCCGGTCGGATGGTATTGGACCGAATCCATGTACATCAGCTTGGCGCCGGCGCGGTAGGCTATGACCAGGCCGTCGCCGGTGGCGCCGTAATGATTGGTCGTGTCAAAACCACGGATGTGGAGCCGGCCGTAGCCGCCGGTGGCGATGATGACCGCCTTGGCTTTGACGGTGAAATATTCCTCGGTTTCCATGTTATAGAGAACACCCCCGGCGCAGCGACCCTTATCATCCATGATCAGTTCGACGGTCGGCATGAACTCCAGGACCTTGATATCATCAGGATGATTGCGGACTTCATCCATGAGCGTGCGCATGATGATGGCGCCCGTGTAATCGCGGCAGGAGTGCATTCTCTTCCTGGACGTTCCGCCGCCGTGCAAGACGTACATCGAGCCGTCCGGGTTTTTATCCCAGACCACGCCCAGGTCTTCCAGCCACTTGACGACCTCGGGCCCGTCCTCGGTCAGAGCCCGGACAAGATCGGGCTTGTTGTCGAAATGCCCGCCGCCGAGGGCGTCCAGATAGTGGATGGTCGGAGAGTCTTTCTCCGTGACGGCCGCCTGCATGCCGCCCTGGGACATCATGGAGTTGGCATCGCCCATGCGGAGTTTTGTCGAGATGATCGATTGGGCGCCGTTCTGGCGGGCGATGATCGCGGCCGCGCAGCCCGCGCCGCCCGCGCCGACGATCAGGATATCGGTCTCGTAATCCGGCGTCGTCAGGTCGAACAGCTTGGATTCGATCCGGCTGTGGGATTCGAGGATATCGGCAACCTCGGTCGTCAGCAGTTCCCCTTTGTTCTGCCCGATATGGACCTGCCGCCTGGACTCGGGCTTGTAGTCGGGATGGAATTTGTTCAGGACATCCTCCCGCTCCTCCGCCGTCATGGGCGGAAAAACGTTCTTTCCCGATCGTTCGAGCTCCAGCCTTTTCTGCCGCGTCTCATCGACTTTTTTCAGGGAATCATGCATATAATCTGGATACATCGGATTCTCCTTTATTCGCTATCCCGGGCGTAATATTTCTTCTTAAGCTCGTCCTTCTTCATCTTCATCATCTCTTTGTACTCGGCGTCATACTTTTTGGATTTGACGTTTTTCAACATTTTGTCCAGGTGATCGCTGTTTTTTCTGAGGTATTTTCCGTAGAGCCGCCTGGCCAGGATTCCGACGTTAAAGTGGACGATTTCGGCCGGGCAGCGGATGGCGCAGAGGCCGCAGCTGAGGCAGTCGAAGGACAGGTCCATGACTTTCTCGATATTGCCTTGCTTGGCCGCCTGGATGTAATCCATGACCTCCAAGTCCTGGGGGCAGGCTTTCGTGCACGTGTTGCAGGCTACGCAGCGGAAGACTTCCGGGTAGAGCTTCTGGAAGACGCCGACGTTGGGCTCCAGTTTGTCGAGGTCATAGACCGGCTTCTGTGAGGGAATGGCCGGAAGTTGGGACAGCCACATGCCGTCCTGGACGAGCGTCATACAGGCCATTCCGGTGTAGATCTTGTAATCGCCGGGGAGGCGGTAGACCGTGGCACAGGCGCCGCAGAATCCTTCGCGGCAGCCGGCGCCCCGCTTGATCTGGTAGCCGGCGTATTCGATGGCGCCCATGATCGTGGCGTCGGCCGGCACCTTGTGGGCTTTGCCCATGATATAGACGGTGACCATCGCCTTCGGCGGCTCGCTCTTGGCCGAGGCCGTCTGGGCCGCGGCCTTTTTTTCAGGCTTGGTCTTGGGTTTGGCAGCTTTCACTTTTGTCTTTGCCGTGGTCTTTGCCATCGCGTTCTCCTTCCAAATGGTTAATATTCTTGGGGTAATTGCCGGAGCTCCGCCCAGGAATAGACAGGGCCGTCCTTGCAGACATAGTGGCGGCCGATATTGCACCGCCCGCACTTGCCGATCCCGCATTTCATCTTGTTTTCCACGGTCGTGTAGATCTGGTCGTCCTTGAAGCCGATCTCGGACAGGGCTTTGATGCAGGTCTTGATCATGATCGGGGGGCCGCAGGTGATGGCGATCGTGTTCACCGGAGAGGGCTTTTTATCCAGGATATTCTGGGCGACAAAGCCGACGAATTCCTTCCACTCGGGCTCGGCCACATCAATCGACAGGTGGACGGTCATTTTCGACTTTAAGTCTGCGAGCTCCTCCTTGAAGACGATGTCCGGCGAGGTCCGGGCGCCGTAGATGAGAGTCAGGTCGCCGTAATCTTTCTTCAGCAAGAGCGTCGTCTGGAGCACGGACCAGATGGGGGCCAGGCCAATGCCGCCGCCGGCGAAGAGGATGTTCTTGCCTTTCCACGATTCGATGGGGAAGGCGTTTCCATAGGGGCCGCGGATGCCGATGATGCTCCCGACTTCGAGGTCGTGGATGGCCGACGTCACCCGCCCCATCTTCAGGATGCTGAACTGGAGGTAGTCCTTGACGAGCGGGGAGCTCGAGATCGAGATCATCGATTCGCCCTTGCCGAAAATGGAGAGCATGGCGCACTGCCCGCACTTATGGGTGAACCCGCCGTCCAAAAACTGAGTTCGGAAGGTTTTGATCGAGCGGACGCCGCCGACCTCTTCCTTGACGGAGATGACTTTGGTCAGTTTGGGGAGGTAGACGTTAGCTCGCATGGTCTCTTACCTTTTCCACGACCTTGATGATGTCGATGCCGACGGGGCAGAGTGTGATGCACCGGCCGCAGCCTGTGCACTGGTAGTTCTGCCAGACTTCGACGAAATACTGGAACTTATGGTTGATGCGCTGCCGGAGGCGGGCCGCCTTGTCGGGCCGCGGGTTGTGCCCCGAAGAGTGCATGGTGAAATCGGGGAACTGACAGGTATCCCAGGTCCTGACTCGCCGTCCGGCGAGAGGCGTCTGGCTTTCCACCTCGTCATTGATGTCGAAACAGTGACAGGTAGGGCAGAGGTAGGTGCAGATGCCGCAGCGGATGCAGCTCATGGACTCGTCATCCCAGAAGGGCGAGGCGAACATGCCTTTGAGCTTGGCCGGGACATCCTTGATATTTTTGAGCTCGCGGGCGAGCTTTTTTTCCGAATCGGCATGGATTTTCTCGGCCGCTTTTTTATCCGGGGGCTTGGCCTCGTGGAAAATCGCCCCTCCCTCGGAAACAAGCTTCTTGCCTTTATCGGTGAGGATCTCGACATAGTATTGATCGCCCAGGTCGGTCATGAGAACGTCAAGCCCCTCCTTCGAGTGGGGAGAGCCGTTGACAGAAAGGCAGAAGCAGTTTGTCGAAGGCGGGCTGGCGCAGGCCAAACCGACAAGGACCGCCGCGTTCCGCCGCTTCCAATAATAGTCGTCCGCGATCTCGCCGCCGAAGACGAGGTCGGTGAGGGTCACGGCTTTTCCCTCGCAGGCGCGAACTCCAAAGATGACCGTGGGCTTTCCCTCGGGCAGGAGCTCCTTGAGCTTGTAGTCGTCCGTGTCCGCCTCGCGGAATTCAAAGAAAAACTCGCGCTGCGGGAAGACGATCTTTTTGGCCGGGATGGCCGTCTGCGGATAGTCGAGACTGACCGCCTTCGGGTCGGCGGCGAGCTCGTAGTTCCAGACATCGTCGATGAGCTGTGGAGCGTAAACGTCATAGGCGCCGAGGGCTTCGAGCCAGCGAGGGAAGTCTTTTTTTGCCAGTATTTTGTCCATGGTCTCACCTGATGAAATCTTCCGGGTCCTCATCCCGGAAACACGAGATCAGCGCCGGTTTTTCCGGGTCGAAGCCCACGTCATAGCCGAAGAGAAGCTTGGCCTCTTTTTCCAGCTTCTTGTTGAGCATCCGGAGCGGGATATTGACCGGACAGGCCCGCTCGCACTCGCCGCAGTCGATGCAGCGGCCGGCGAGATGAATGGCCCGGACCATATGATAGAAAATGTTTTCGGAGATGACGGGAGATTTGTCGAGCCACTTGATCTTCTGGGCCTTCTCCTCCGCCGTCGTGTCGGGGCTGACGGCGAACGTGATTGTGTCGGCCACGCACTCGTCGCAGTAGCACATCGGGCAGACCGAACGGCAGGCGTAGCAGCGGACGCATTTCTCGAGCTGTTCGCTCCAGAATTTCCACCGATCTTCGGAGGAGAGGGTTTCGATTTTCTCGACAGAGCCGAAGGGATGGGGCACGGTGCGCTTGGTCTTTTCGCCGAACAGGACATCGGTGATGACTGGGACATGGGCGATGCATTCGAGACATCGGTCGGCCATGATTTCAGAAGCCGGGAGGTCGACCGTTCCCTCCTCGGTCGTGACGACGAAATTCTCGTCCGGGCCGAATTCGACGTTTTTCGCCTTTCGGCCCTTGAGCTTGTTGGCCAGCTTCCGCTCGTCGATGACGCCGGTTTTTTCGCAGGACACGCCGATGATATGGACGTCCTTGCGTTCGATGAATTTTTCTTGGAGCAAGATGACAATCGCCCGGCTGTCGCAGCCCTTGACCATGACGCCGACCGGCCTCGTATCGGGATTCTTCTGTTGGACTTTTCGCCGCTTTTCATCGACGACGAACCGGACGAGGTTGTGAAAGCAGGTCGGGCCCCAGATGATCTTGTCCACGTCCTCAGGCTTCTTGATGAAAACGGGGTTGGCCTTCCAGCCGTCCGCGCCCAGCTCATAGGCGATGATATATTTGACTTTGCCGCTCTCAAGCAGCTTCTTGGCTTCAGCCCTGACGTCTTCGTGCTTAACCATTGCGCTCTCTCCTCAGCTTGGTCTGCGGTCCGAGCGGCTTGAGTTCTTTCACAAGCTCCTTGATGACCTGAGTGTATTTCTGGCCTTCCGCCGCGGAAACCCAGGACATCCGGAACCGCTGCGGCTCGAGGCCCACGTGCTCGAGCAGCTTCTTGACGAGCAAGAGCTTGCGGCGGGCGTACATGTTTCCCTTGATGTAGTGACAGTCGCCCGGGTGGCAGCCGGAGACGAGGACCCCGTCGGCGCCGCGGTTGAAAGCCTCGAAGATATAAAGCGGCGAGACGCTTCCCGAACACATGACCTGGATGGGAATCACGTTGGCCGGGTATTCCATCCGGGAAACGCCGGCCAGATCCGAACCCGCCGACGAGCACCACTTGCAGAGAAAAGCCACGATTTTCGGTTCGAATTCCTCGGTCATCCTCAGCCTCCCAGGCACGCTAAGATCATCTCCTGGACCTGATTCTGGGTCAGGTTCTTCACCTGGATGGCGGCCCGCAAACAGGTGGCGGAGCAGGTCCCGCAGCCTTCGCACAGAACTTCATTGACTTCGACTTTCCCGTCCTTGAAGGCGATGGCGTCATAGGGGCAGACCGCGACACACATGCCGCATCCCGTGCAAAGATTCTTGAGGACTTTGGCCACGGTGGGCGAGTGGTAGAGCCGCTCCTGGGACAGGATGCCGATCGCTTTTGAGGCGGCGCCGCTGGCCTGGGCGACCGCCTCGGGAATGTCCTTAGGGGCCTGAGCCGCTCCGGCCAGGAACATCCCGGACGTCACACTCTCGACCGGCCGCAGCTTGGGGTGGGCTTCGGCCAGGAAGCCGTCTTTGTCCGTGCCCAGCTTGAGCTTTTTGGCCAGCTCTTGGGCGCCGTTCGAGGGCCGCATGGCTTGGGCGAGGACGACCATATCGGCGTCGATTTCGATCGGCTTTCCGGAGAGCGTATCGACGCCCCAGACCTTGATCTTTCCATTTTCTTCGAAGATTTTGGAGACCTTGCCGCGGAGATAGATGACGCCGTCTTCCTCTACGGCGCGTTGGACGAACTCCTCGTAGCCCTTGCCGCCCGAGCGGACGTCGATGTAGAAGATATAGGCCTGTCCGTCATGGACATGGTGCTTGTAGAGCATGGCGTGCTTGGCCGTGTACATGCAGCAGATCTTGGAACAGTAGGCGCAGTGAAGCTCGGGGTCGCGGGAGCCGGAGCACTGGATGAAGACGACTTCCTTGGGCTCCTTGTGGTCGGACGGCCGCAGGATTTTTCCCTGGGTCGGACCAGAGGCGGAGCAGAGCCGCTCGAACTGGAGGCCGTCGAGGACATCGGCGTATTTGCCGTAGCCGTATTCCGCCATATTTTCTTTATCGTAGAGGTCGAAGCCGGTAGCGACGATGATGGCTCCGACTTCTTCTTCGATGATCTCCGGCTTCATGTCATAGTTGATGGCCTTGACTTTGCAGACATCGGCGCACTTTCCGCAGGCGATGGTCGTAAAAGGGTCGGGGCAATTCTTATCGTCGAGCGTGTAGGAGGCGGGAATGGCCTGCGGGAAAGGAATGTAGATCGCGCGGCGCCCGGTCAATCCCACGTCGAACTCGTTGGGAACAACGATGGGGCAGACCTTGGTGCATTCGTCGCAGAGGTTGCATTTGGCCGGATCGACGTAGGTAGGCTTCTTGAGGATTTTGACTTTGAAGTTGCCGACGTAGCCGGTCACTTCCTGGACTTCGCTATAGGTCATGAGCTTGATGTTGGGATGCCTGGAGACTTCGACCATTTTTGGGGTCAGGATGCACTGGGAGCAGTCAAGGGTGGGGAACGTTTCCGAGAGTTGGCTCATATGGCCGCCGATCGAAGGGGATCGTTCGACGAGAATCACCTTGTAGCCGGCGCCGGCCAGGTCGAGCGCCGACTGGATGCCCGAGATGCCGCCGCCGATGACGAGCGCTTTCCGGGTGACGGGGACGCTGATCGGCTCGAGCGACTCATTTTTCTGGACCTTCTTGACCGCGCTTTTGGTCAGGTGGGCCGCTTTGTGGGTCGCCTTGCCTTTGTCTTTGTGGACCCAGGAGCACTGCTCGCGGATGTTGGCGATCTCGCATTTGAAGGAGTTGATGCCGGCCCGCTTGGCGGCGTTGCGGAACGTGGTCTCGTGAAGGTTCGGGGAGCAGCAGGCGACGACGACGCTGTCCAGTTTCTTGTCCTTGATAGCCTGCTCGATCATGTTTTGTCCGGGGTCGGAGCACATGTAGACGTAGTCCACCGAGTGGGCGACGCCCGGTTCTTTGGCCATCTCCGCAGCGACGCTTTTCACGTCGACGGTGCCGGCGATGTTGATGCCGCAGTGGCAGATGAAAATCCCTGTGCGTTTTTTCATCGGTTAACCTTTCGGTTGGTCTTTTTCTTTTTTCAAGGCCTCCTGGCCGTGCTCGTAGCCTTGGTCGAAGGCTTTGATATTCAGGTCGAGGAATCGTTTGGGGACGAGCCCGGGGAGCGCTTTCTTCATGGCCTCCGGAGTGGCGGCTTTGGAGATGGCCGTGAAAAAGCCGAGCATGACCAGGTTGGCGAAAACGCGGTTGCCCAGTTCTTCGGCGAACCGGGTGGCGGGGACGCTGTAGACCCTGATTTTTCCGCGCGGGGCTTTGAGCTTGACCAGGTCCGTGTCGATGATCAGAATGCCGTCCTGACGAAGGTCCGGCTCGTATTTGTCGTAGGCTTCCTGGGACATCGAGATCAGGATCTCCGGCTTGGTGATATAGGGATAGAGGACCCTGTCTTCAGAGACGACCACCTGGGAGCTGCAGGCGCTTCCCCTCGCTTCGGGGCCGAAGCTTTGGGTCATGGTTGCGTATTTATTGTCGAAGAGGGAGATCGCTTTTCCCGTAATCAGGCCGCAGCGGATAATGCCCTGCCCGCCAAAACCCGAGAATCTTATTTCGGTCATGGTTACTCTCCGTAGGGAACGTATTTATCGCCCAGCGCCTTTTTCATATGGGTGTTCATGCATTCGAGGAACGGCGGTTTTTCTCTGTCCACGAACTTGCCGACGATCATTTTGCCTTGATACCCGATGTCCAGGGTCCGGGTGTCGGCGCCGTGCCGGATCTCGGAGTTGTCGTGATAATACTTGAGAAGGTTCAGCCCGTCGCCAAGCCTGTTCCGGCGGGCATACAGGGTGACGCAGGGGGCGATGACTTCGATGAACCGGAAGCCTTTTTTCTGAAAGGCCTCCTGGATGGACATCGTCACCCGGCGGATGTGGAGACAGGTCCAGCGGGCGACATAGGTGGCGCCGCAGGCGTCGGCCAGGTAGGGGAGGCTGAAAGGGTATTCGAAATTGCCGTAGGGAGCGGTGGAGAGGTTGGCATTGATGGGCGAGGTGGCCGCCACCTGGCCTCCGGTCATGGCGTAATTGAAATTGTTGACGCAGATGACCAGGATATCCATGTTGCGGCGGGCGGCATGGACAAAATGGTTGCCTCCGATGCCGGCGATATCCCCATCCCCACTGAAGACGACGACTTGCATCTCGGGGTTGCCAAGTTTCAACCCGGTGGCGAAGGGAATAGCCCGGCCGTGGGTGGAATGGAACGAGTCCAGTTTGACATAGCCGGCCACCCGGCCCGTGCAGCCGATTCCGGAAACGATGGCGACCTTGTTAAGGTCAATCTCGCTTTTGCGGAGGGCGTCTACGAACGACGTGACGACAACGCCGATCCCGCAGCCCGAGCACCAGATGTGGGGGATGCGGTCCATTCTGAGGAAATCTTCCATCGGGTTCTTGGCTTCCTGGGCTTTGACGTCCTTGCTCATTTCGCTGCCTCCTTGATGGCCTTGAGGATATCCTCGGGATTGTGGACCCAGCCGCCGCAGTGGGGGACAAGGATGGCGGGAGCCTTTCCCGCCGCCGCCCGTTCCACTTCCAGGACCATCTGTCCGTAGTTGATCTCCGGCACGACGAAGGCTTTGACCTTCTGGGCCAGCTCTTTGATCCGCTTTTCGGGGAAGGGCCAGACCGTGATCAGCCTTAAGGTCCCGACCTTGATGCCGGCCTTGCGGGCCAATTGAACGGCCCTGTAGGCGACACGGGATGTAATACCGTAAGAGACGACCACGACTTCGGCATTGTCGGTCTGCTCTTCTTCGTATTTAATGATTTTCTCCGCATTCTTTGTGATCTTGTCGTTGAGATGACGGACGACCCAATCCTGGCATTCGGCATTGATGACGGGGTAGCCCCGCTCGTCGTGCGTCAAACCCGTCGTGTGGAAGCGGTAGCCGTCGCCCGCCTTCACCATAAAAGGAATCATGTCCTTATCGGGCTTGTAGGGAAGGTATTTCTCCTTAGGGCCTTCGTACCACTTTCTCTCGACCACTTCGATCTTGTCGGCCGGCGGGATGACGACTTTTTCGTGCATGTGGCCCACGCATTCATCCGTCATGATGAACGTCGGAACCCGGTAGGTCTCCGAAAGGTTGAAGGCCTGGATGGTGAGGTCAAAGCATTCCTGGGGCGAGTCGGGGGAGAGGGCGATGATCTTGTAATCGCCGTGCGAACCCCATCGGACCTGCATCATATCCTGCTGGCCGACCAGGGTCGGGAGCCCCGTCGAAGGGCCGCCTCTTTGGACATTCGCGATCACGATGGGCGCTTCCATCATGACGGCCAAGCCGATGTTCTCCATCATCAAGGAAAAGCCCGGTCCCGAGGTCACGGTCATGGCTTTTTTCCCGGCCCAAGAGGCGCCGATGAGGGCCGTCACGGAAGCGATCTCGTCTTCCATCTGGATAAAAATGCCGCCGACAAAGGGGATCCGTTCGGCGAACCGCTCGGCGGTTTCCGTGGAGGGCGTGATCGGGTAGCCGGCAAAGAAGCGGCAGCCGGCGGCCAGCGCTCCCTCAGCGATGGCGAAATCGCCATCGAGGTAATGGGCTCCGGTCAAGACTCCTTTAGGGTCGACTTTCAGTTTTTTCACCTTCTTCCTCCTCGTCTTCCTTAAGGGTGACAAATAGGGCAAACTCGGGACATATCGCTTCGCAGAGCTGGCAGTAGCAGCAGTTGGGCTCGTCCTTGACATGCGGCGGGTGATAGCCCTTCTGGTTATATTCTTCGGAGAGCTCCAGGACGTCGCGCGGACAGTATTCCACGCAAAATCCACATCCTTTGCACCGGTTCTTGTCGATGTGGATCGTTCCCTTTTTAGGTCTGAGATTGCCGAAATAAATTTTTTGTTCGGCCATTAGAGTAATCCTTTTTGTTTTAAAACGGGCTTCGGGTCGACGTACTGGAGGTCAAGCCTCAAGGCAGCCTCCGGGCAACCCAGAGCGATGGCCAGAAGCTGGCTGAAGTAAAGGACCGGAATTTTCTTGAATTCGGAGTAAATCTCGGCGGTCTGCTTCTGCCGGTTGTCGAGATTGAAGGCACAGAGCGGGCAGCTCATGGCCACGACGTCCGCGCCCCGATTCCGGGCGGATGTCAGGATTTTATGGGTCCGTTCGGCGACGATCGAGGGATTGTCCACGGTCTGGTAAGACCCGCAGCACTCGGTTTTATGCGGGAAATCGATGGGCTTGGCGCCGAGGGTCGTGAACAGGTTTTCCATGACTTGGGGATTTTCGACATCATCCAGGCCGATCTCCTTGGGCCGGACCAGCAGGCAGCCGTAATAGCTGGCCACCTTAAGTCCGTTCAGCGGCTTGACGACTTTCTTGGCCAGGTTCTCGAACTTGACCTGGTCGCGCAGGATCTCGAGCAGGTGAAGGACCTTGACGTCTCCATGGTAGGAGATCTTTTCGTAGTCGATGAAATTATTGATCTTCTCCAGGCTGTCGGGGTCGCTTTTGACCTTTTCGTTGGCCCGTTTGAGCGTGTTGTAGCACATGGCGCAGGGCGTCATCACGGCGTCCGAGCCGGCTTGTTTGGTCCGGATCAGGTTGCGGATG
>Ga0209253_10001918_pt1 | contig 18332 bp, 18 predicted proteins | sample FrelakmetBRP12BR_FD_187145 | JGI IMG/M metagenome (GOLD analysis project Ga0209253, IMG submission 187145) | Freshwater lake sediment microbial communities from the University of Notre Dame, USA, for methane emissions studies - BRP12 BR (SPAdes)... | ecosystem: Environmental > Aquatic >... | reverse complement strand
GGCGAACCTATCACAGGAGGACCGCAGATGGCACGGACGATTGCAGAGCTCCCCAAAGGGAGCCGGATTACGGATTACATCAGCCTCGGGGTAGTTGCTATTACCACCGGTCAGAAACCAGGCCAAAACCAACGGTTAAGATTTGGGGCAGGTAGGGCTAAGGACGCAGGTAAGCGTCGCGTCCGGTGCACATGGGACAGGCGGGATTGGCGGCGCTCTGCTGATGTGGGTTTCGCGGTTTACTTGTGCTTTCTCCGATAGCTTTGTCCTCCCAGGATGAAGACCTCCGAGTTGTGGACGAGCCGGTCCGCAATCGCTGTCGCCACGGTGGTTGAATCGAACACCTTTCCCCAGTCAGCAAAGGGCAGGTTGGTGGTCAGCAGGGTGGATTTCTGCTGGTGCCTGTGGCTGATGACCTGGAAGAAGAGGTGTGAGCCCTGTGGGCCGAGCGAAAGGTAGCCGAGCTCGTCACAGACGAGGAGGTCCGGGGATTGATAGAAGTGGAGTTTTTTAAGGAGCGAGCGGTTTGCCTCGGCGGCGATCAGCTGGTTGACCATATCGATGGCGGTGGTGAAGAGGACCCTCGTATTGGCATTGCAGGCGGCCAAGGCGACTGTCTTGGCGAGGAAGGTTTTTCCGGTTCCGGGGTTGCCGATGATGATCACATCCTTATGTTCTCTCGTGAACTCGAGGCTGATCAGGCTGAGGATCCTTGTTTTCTGATCTCTTCGGGACTTGTGGTGGTCGAAGTCGAACTGATCGATGGTGATCTTGTCGGCAACTCCTGACTGGCGCCACCTGAGCGAGATGGCATCCTGCCACCTGCGTTCGAGCTCGAGATCGACAAGGAGCCCGAGGGTGGATGAGGGGTCGAGGTTTTTCTGGCCAGCTTGCTGGAGGACCTCCTCCAGGTGGTGAGCCATGGCTTTCAGGCGGAGCTGAAGGAGCTTGTCTCTCAGGGCTTCGAGGGAGTTTGTCATGAGATGATCCTCCCCTTCACGACAAGAGCATCGTACTCAGCAAGGGATGGCTCATCGAGACGGATCCGATTGAGCTCATCCCGTTTGAGCTTGACGGGAGGGTGAGCTCTCCTTGGGGTCGCCTCCTGGTAGAGGATATTTTCCACGTAGGTGGCGCCATAGGCGTTCAAGGAGAGGGCGCGACGGATGGCATCGATGAGGGCGATGGGGCCGTAGTTGTCTTTGAGGGCGAGGAGTTTTCTCACACTTTTTTGCAGGGGTTGGTTGGAGGCGGCGAGGCGCTCCAGGTAGGTTTTGGCATCATCTCCGAGGCTCACGAAGGAGGCGACCTCCTGGGAGAGCCAGTGGCGATGGCTGTGTTTTCTGGCGGCTTCTCTGTGCTCTTCGCGTTCGATTCTCTGCTTTCGCTCCCAAGAGCGGCTGTGGGTGGCGATGACCTTCTCCTTGAGGTAAATGGTGAGGGTTTCCTGATCGGCTTTGACGACCACCTGTCTGCCGATCGCCCAGGGAGGGACGCTGTAGGAGTTGCCGTCGAAGCGGATGGAAAAATCCGAATGAACCTTGGCGACGACGGTCTCGCGGCAGTCGGGCAGATGGTCTGGCAGCGGCCTCATGGCATCCGGCCGGAACCGCTCGATGGGGCGCTCTCCTGTCGTCGCATGGATTCTTGTATTCGCCACCTCGTCCCGCCACTGGGTGGCCTGGGCCTGAAGGTCGGAGAGGTCTGTGAAGGTTCTCAGCGGCCAGAAGTTGTTGCGGATATAGTGGATGGCGCCCTTCTCGACCTTGCCCTTCTCGTGGGCTTTCCCGACATTGCAGGCTCGGGGAACGATCCCCAAGGGGCGAAGGAAATCGAGAAAGCGCTCATTGAACCGGATGACGGGCCCCTCGCGCTCGATGACCGCAGTGAGCATGTTGTCGTGGACGAGCTCCTTCGGACACCCTCGAAAAAACCGAAAGGCGTTCAGGAGCCCCTGGTGGAGGCTTTCCTGCCGCTGGGAGAGGGTGAACTCGAGGTAGAGCATCCGGCTGTGGCTTTCCACAACCGCGAGGCAGGAGAGTTTCCGTGTGGTGGCGCCGTAGGTGATCAGGCCGAAGTGGCCCCAATCCACCTGGCACTGCTCGCCCGGGGCGGATTCAAACCGGATAAAGGGCTCTTTGTTTCTCGCCCTGCCGCGCACGCTTCTGAGGTAGTCTCTCAGGATGCTGATGCCGCCCCGGAAGCCCTTCTCGCCAAGCCTCTGGCGGATGACGACCGCCGAGACCTTGGGAGTGCGCTCAAGGAACCGGGCGATGTCGTCCTTGAAGGGATCGAGCTTGCTCGCTCTCGTTTGCGTCGGCCTCTTCGGGTTGGGCTCCTTCAGGTACTTGGCGACAGTCTCTCGTGAAAGGCTGAGGGCCCGGGCGATCGTGCGGATGGATTGCCCCTCGTTGGCTAGGCGGTGGATCTCGAAAATCGTTCGTCTCTCAATCATGGCCTCCTCCCGGGGGGGATCGTCTCCCCTGCCTTAAGGGTTTCCCTGGGAGCAAGCTTAGAGCACCACGGGGGAGGAAGACTATCGAGTCCTTCTTTGCAATCATTGCTTAAACTGCCGGAATCAAGAGAACTTTTTGGCCTAACGCGTCCATCTTTGCAACCTGGGGGATGAGGTAGTAAGTCTTTGCTTTTCTGGGAGAAAGAGGCCGGAACGCGTCCATCTTTGCAATCCCTTTAAGGAGCCGACGCTTCGGATTCCGCCATCTTTGGAGGAGACGGTTGCGCTCCAGATATCCGGGATGCCGACTTCGGTAACGGCGCCAGTAGTCCCGGTTTCTCATCAGCCACCGCCTCTGGCTATCTCGCTGGTTGGCTTGGTAGTCGGCGTCGGTTGCCATCTTCTGCCGCTGCCACAAGGTTTTTCTCGCACGCTGGCAGCGCCTGTCACCACAGTAACGCTGCTCCCGCAGGCGAGGATTCGGACGGACCGAACGCCCACAGTGGCTGCATCGAATGAGCCCGCTCATGATCTGCCCTCCCGGGCGAGACCATAAACCGAACTCGACTCTCTATGAGGGAAAAGAAAATCAGGAAAGACTCGGAGAGAAAGACGCTACTCTGAGAGGAGCAACCACGTGGACTACCTCCCGTCCGTTCCTACCGGACGGGAAACTCATCGTTGAAAATGGCCTACTTTCTCGCCGGGTGGCGATAAAGCTCTCCTAAAATGTTAATAGGTCACGGACGTGCCCGATGTTCACACCAATTTATTCCCTCAGGACTTAGTGCTGCCCTCGGCCATGAGCTCGGGCCAAATGGAGTCAAGCCTGACTCGGTTGACGTCGTATTCGCGAATCGAAGCAGTAGGCCGAGTGGGCCGAGCGGGAAGATAATGGCGCAGCGTTGGAGGTGAGGATTTGCCTTGCCAAGGCCGGGGTAAGTAAGCAAGAATGAGTGGGTATGATGAACCGACTGTAAAAGGCGGGTGGCATTGGAATGATGGATCTTCTAAGCGGAATTGCTTACAACTTGCGCGGTCTACGGGTCGCCATGAAGAGCCCCAAGCTTCTGGTCCTGGGGCTTGTTCGTTTTGCCGTAGCAATCCTCATTACTATCATCACTGCAGGTCTAACCCTTGTGTACCACGAGGAGATTCTGGGAGTCATGTGGGCCAAGCCCACAAGTCAATGGATTCTCTGGTTGTGGTACCTTATCTCGTGGGTGCTCGTTTTGTTCCTGCTGGGGCTCTCGGCCATATTGTCTTATCTTGTCTCGCAAATACTCTTTGGCGTGCTCATCATGGATTACATGTCACGGATTACTGAACGCATGATCGCAGGTGATGAAAAGAAGGCAGAACAAGCATCCTTCGTGCGGCAGCTCGCCTATCTTGTCAAACAGGAAATCCCGAGAACCATCCTCCCGGTTCTGGCAATGCTCTTCCTCATGGTCCTAGGCTGGTTTACGCCCCTTGGTCCGGTGCTCGCGATCGTCTCATCGGCAGTCACGGTCATTCTCTTGGCCTGGGACAATACAGATTTGGTTCCCGCCAGGAGACTTTACCCTTTCAAGAGCCGTTTGAGACTCCTGGGACGTAGTCTTTCGTTTCACTTGGGGTTCGGGCTCCTGTTCCTGCTACCGGTGTTGAACCTCCTTTTTCTCTCTTTCGCGCCGGTGGGCGCCACGATCTACTTTATCGATAAGCATCACGACCAGCAGGATGCCTGACGAGCTTGCCGCCAACCGGCCTCTTCCGGGAGCAGGCCATGCTTACCCGCACTCCCATAACGGAACAAACCCTGTTTCCTCTGGTCCACCGGCAGGTCGCGTGGGAACGCAATGAGGCGAGCCCTACGTGGTCGCGCCCCGGCGCTGGAGCCGGTCCCGGAACCTGGCTCACTCGGAACTTCCTGCCTTCTGTCCAAAGGCCAGTAGGTTGCGAAAATGGGAGCTTTTCTCTCATGGAGGGACACGAGATGAGCGAGCAGGTGGCTCGAAACCGCTTTATCCCCTTTCGCAAATCAGACATCGTGGACATGTGCCTCGCCGACTCAGGCCTTCCCGCAACGGACCACGAGGCCTTCCGCGAGTTCTGTCGCATCCTCGAAAGCATTATTCACTTCGAATTCCATCACCTTCTTGGCAGCCTGAAGGATGCGTACGCCCCGTTCAACCCGGACACTGACGTTAGGCCGCTTCGCACTTACACAGGAGCGGAAAAACAGGCGTTGCAAAAAAGACTTGTCGAGTGTGGGGTCGGGGACGTCCGTGACTTGTTGACATTCTTATCTGCTGCTGATACGCGTTTTGTTAGCTCGCCAAGCCCGCATAGACGCGCCCGGGGCACTGCACCATCATTACCCAGCACGACTAGACCTATGACGGGCTGGGAAACCGCATCACCCACAGGGCGAGGACGGGGTCGGACCAAGCCAACTGACTGACATGTTGAGGAAACATCTTCCGAATCGGCCTGATTTCAGCTCCGTTCTCATCGACGGCTGCCTCGGGGACTTCGAGCTCATGACGCTAGACCCGCTGCATCCGGCGCAAGGCGTAAGGCGAGGGAAGGCTCAGGCAAAGCTCCGATCCCATTCCGTCGCGTCTGCCCTGCGGCAGGCCGAGAGGGCGATTCTGCCTCACCCAACCTGTTGACATTCTTGACTAAATCCCACTGGGGCAGTAATGTAGCTAAACACACGGGTTATTCGGATTCTTACGTGCGATTTCGGATGCACTACGTCTCGCGCGACCCCTGACGGACTGGAGCGCCTCTGCGACACGTAGGCGCACAGTGGCAGCAAGTGTACGGCGAGGCGAAGGGGAAAGGCCATGACGCTGAAGGGAGAATCTCGACGACACTCCTGCATGCCCGATGAAGCCATGATTGGAGAACTGGTTCGGCGGATCGTCGATTCGGTCCAGCCCTTGCGGATCATCTTGTTCGGTTCCGCTGCCCGGGGGGATATGGGGCCGGACAGCGACCTGGACGTCCTCGTCGTGATGCCGGAGGGCGTGCATCGGCGGCGCACCGCCCAGCGACTTTACCGGGATCTTTTAGGGCTCGGGTTCGCAAAGGACATTATCGTGGTTACGGAAGGCGATGTGCGGGACTTTGCCGAAGATCCTTCAATGGTCATTCGCCCGGCATTGACTGCGGGTAGGGAGCTGTACCATGCCTGACGATAGAAGAATCCCGGGGTCTGCCAAAGAATGGCTCTCCCGCGCCAAGGGCGTTTCGCCCTCGCATCCGCTCCTTTGGCCGAAGGGGCCTTCTTCGAGGACCTCTGCTATCACGCCCAGCAGGCGGCGGAAAAGGCGCTCAAGGCTGTTTACCAGCGTCATGGCTGGGTCTTTCGCTACACCCACGACCTGGACGAGCTGATCACCGGCCTGCGGGAGAAGGGACTGACAGTTTCGCCGGAAGTGGATGAAGCCGTGATTCTCACAAGCTTTGCCGCGGAAGCTCGGTACCCACGGCTGAGCGAGCCCGTAACGCTGGAGGAATATCAAGAGGCCCTGCGGCATGCGAAAGCGGTTGTGTCGTGGGCCGAGCGTCAGTTAGGGGAATGAGAGACCGAGGGGGATGGAACGCCCCTCGGCAACCAGATGGCTCGATGGTGGACCATCCCGTTGCCAGCCGTCATGACTCTTCTTTGAGAACGGGGTCGGACCAAGTCAACTGAATGATAATGATATTGTGAGGAAGGTCTTCAGAATCGGCCTGATTTCAGCTCCGTTCTCATCGACGGCTGCCTCGGGGACTTCGAGCTCATGACGCTAGACCCGCTGCATCCGGCGCAATCCTACTACGGTCGAAACAAGGCAGGCCGAGTTGAAACCCGTGCCTCCGCTGCGGCTCCAAGGGGATTGCCGGACTCGACGGCATTCGCCTCTATCTGCACCCCTTTCCCGTTCTCAAAGCGGCAATACTCAACGTTTACTCTCCGGCTTCGTTCCCGCCGCCTCTCGTATCTTCTTATCCATCCCGTACATGAACTCTCTGACCGGCTCTGCTAGGATCAGAAACCGACCATCCTCCGTGTGCTTTCTCAGCCATCCCAGAATGGCCCAGTGAAGCGCTGCGAGGTCATTGCTATGAATGGCTCCGCCCTCGAAATCCAACCTCACTCTGTCTTCCTCGAGCTTTTCGATTTTTATCTTGCCGGATAGGACAAAGTAGCAATTGTGGCCCGCGTCTTCCAGTAGCTTTCGTACCTTTTCGGCTGTATCCATGAGGTGTCTCCTTGCCGGGATATCGCGAAATCATTTACTGTCGCTTTGTCCACGGGGAAAAGCGGGCTAGACTAGGTCCGTCTGGTGCTCGCTTTCAAGAAGTTCGAGTGTTTCGGCTATCTCTTGAGGGATGACTCCCTGGCGCAAGGTTTCCAGCCGGTACATGGTGTCGGCGAAGCGCACGCCTTCAGCGGCGCTGATCCACTCCAGTCAGAGGCTGTGCTCAACGGCGACCACCGGACTCCCGCTGCGACTCGCTCTCTCTTTTCCTCTCGGCCAGCTTCACCTCTCTCCGGCGCAGCGCCTCGCGATTGCGCCTCTTCTCTTCCTCCGATTCCAGGATGAGGCGCGGCACCCTCTTCGGCCGACCGTTCTCGTCCAGGGCGACAACGGTCAGGTACGCGGAAACGGTGTGACGCACCTCTCCGGTGCGAAGATCCTCGGTCTCGGCGCGGACCCCGACCTCCATGGAGCTGGTCCCGACCATGTTCAGGCTGGCTTTAAGGCTGAGAAGGTTGCCGACGTAGACGGGATGAATGAAGTCGAGCCTCTCGATGGACGCGGTCACCACATGGCAGCGGGCATGACGCGCAGCGACCACCCCCGCGGCAGTGTCGATGTATTTCATGACCACTCCCCCGTGAACGTTACCGGCGGGATTCGCATCTTGGGGCATCATGGCGTGGACCAGGGTGATGGAGCTATCCTTGACTCTTTTTGCTTCCATGGCTTTCTTCCTCGGGCACGATATGCTAGCGGTGGGCTAGAACGACGTTCGAAGCAGTTCGCAGTAAGGGATGAAATGAACCCGGGTCTTGCCTACTTCTCTGGTTTTCTTCAAAGCGAGATTTACGACATGAGCCTCGGCGGGTTGGTAGCTCCCGCAGAAACTCAGCACAGATCTGGGCATCTGCGTGCGTGCTCCAGACCGAACGAAAGGGCGTTGCGTTTCCCTCGCCTTACGAGGGGGACTTCCTCTCTGCGGCAACATTCAGGTACCGCTGCTTCGCCGAAAGGACCGCCTTTCGCAGCCGCAGGGATTTGGGCGTCACCTCGATCATCTCGTCTTCCCGGATGAAATGTATCGCCCGCTCGAGCGTCATGACCCTGGGCGGCGTTTGCACGACGTTCTCGTCCCTGCCGGCGGCGCGCACGTTGGTGAGCTTCTTCTCCTTGCAGGGGTTGACGTTGATGTCGTTCTCCCTGTTGTGCTCCCCGATAATCATGCCTTCGTACACGGGTGTCCCCGGAAGGATGAAGAGCTGCCCTCGCGGCTCGAGGTTGAAGAGGGCGTAGGCGACGGCCTGTCCCTGCCTGTCCGCCACGATGGAGCCGGTGTAGCGGGTCGTAAAGGGACCCCGGTAGAGATCATATCCCGCATAGTAGCAGTTCATGATCCCCGTGCCCTTGGTGTCGGTGAGGAACTCCTCCCGATAGCCGATGAGGGCCCGGGCGGGGATGCTGAACTCGACGCGCACCCTGCCGCTCCCCTTGTTCACCAGGTTGGTCATCTGACCTTTCCGGGAGGAGAGCTTCTCGGTCACGATCCCGAGGAAATTCTCATTGCAGTCCACGAAGAGGTGCTCGATGGGCTCGTATCTCTCACCGTTCCGCTGCTTGTAGATGACCTCGGGACGCGCCACACAGAACTCGAAGCCCTCCCGTCTCATGGTCTCGATGAGAATGGCCATCTGAAACTCGCCCCTGCCCTTGACCAGGAAGCTGTCCCCGTCTCCACCCTCCTCCACCTGGATGGCCACATTCCTCAGGGTTTCCTTGAAAAGACGCTCGCCGACCTTGCTCGCCTGGACGTATCTTCCCTCGGTTCCCGCAAGAGGCGAGGTGTTGATGGCAAAGCGCATGGAGACGGTAGGCTCCTCCACCTTGATCCGCTTCAGGGGTTTCGGCGAGCCATGGGTGCAGATGGTGTCGCCGATCTTGACTTCGGCGACGCCCGCGAGGACGATGATGTCACCAGGCTCCGCGCACTCCGTCTCCTTGAGCTTCAATCCCTCGTAGACCTGGAGCTTTGAAACCTTGAGCGAAACCTGCCGTCCCTGCTCGGTGATGCAGACCAGGGAGTCGTTGCTTCTGGCCCTGCCGTTGACGACCCTTCCGATGGCGAGCCTCCCCAGATAGTCGGAGTAGCCCAGGTCGGCCACCAACATTTGAAAGGGTTCGTCGGGGTCATAGGCGGGCGCGGGGATCTGCTCCAGGATGGTGGCGAAGAGCGCCTGGAGATCCTCGCCCATCTGGTCGAGTCCCTTCTGGGCAACGCCCTCACGCCCTATGGCATAGATGAGGGGGAACTCGAGCTGCTCCTCCGTGGCGTCCAGATCGATGAAAAGATCGTATATCTCGTTCAGGACCTCCTTAGGGCGGGCATCCTGCCGGTCGATCTTGTTGATCACCACGATGACCTTGAGCCCCGCCTCCAACGTCTTCTTCAGCACGAACCGTGTCTGCGGCAGAGGTCCCTCGGAGGCATCCACCAGGAGCAAGGCGCCGTCGACCATCGCGAGGGCTCGTTCCACCTCGCCGCCGAAATCCACATGGCCGGGCGTATCGATGATGTTTATCTTCGTGCCTTTCCAGCTCACCGCACAGTTTTTCGCGGCGATGGTGATGCCCCGCTCACGTTCAAGCTCCAGGGTATCCATGATCCTGTCGTCGACTTCCTGTCCCGCCCGGATAAGCCCGCTCTGTTTGAACATGGCGTCGACAAGCGTCGTCTTGCCGTGGTCCACGTGGGCAATAATGGCAATGTTCCTCAACTGAGTGTTCTTTGCGACTCTACTCACTACCCGCTATCCCTCCTCCATAGAGCGATCGAAAGAAGTATGCACTGTAGTCCTTTTCACCGTGAAGGCAAGTGCCTTTTTCTCGACTGCTATTGTAGTGTCGGGCCCGAGGTAGAGAGATCTCGGTGTCCACCATGCGTCCTGCTCTTTAGAGCCGCACGGCGTTTCGCCGGAGGTATTCCAAAAACAAAAGGCGAGCCTCGGCTCGCCTTTTTTCCTGCGTCGCACTGAGGAGGCCGAGGTGTGTCCCCCGCCGGGTGTCCTAGGCGGTCTTGACCTCGATTCGCCTGGGTTTCGCCTTCTCCGCCTTGGGGAGGACCAGCCGGAGGACGCCGTCACTCATGCTCGCCGTGATCTTGCCCTGATCAATCCGATCAGACACCGTGAAGGTCCTATGGAACCTCCCGGTCTCGTACTCCCGGAGGAGAATCCGCTCCTTGTCCGAGCCCGGGGTCTCAACATCACCCGTGATGATGAGCTGATCGTCGTGGAGATCGATGCCCACCCGGTCGCCGCTCACCCCGGGCATGTCCGCAAGAAGTGTAATCTCGTCCTGGGTCTCAAAGATATCCACCGCCGGCAGGAACACAGGCCCCGGCCGTGTTTGCTCCCTGCCTGTCACTTCCTGTTTGCCCCTAAGCTGCAACTCCTTGTCGGTCATGACCAGTCACCTCCTCTCCAGAATCAGTCGGTGGTCACCGAAATCTGACGCGGTTTCACCTCGGCGGCCTTCGGGAGCGTCACCGAAAGCACGCCGTTCTTGCACACCGCCGTCACCTTCCCCGCATCAACCCGGGTCGGGAGTGAGGTGATTCGCTGGAAGGTGCCCGCCTCACGCTCCCTCCGATGATACGATACCCTTCCACCCTCGGCGGCAATCTTCCGCTCGCCCTTGATGAGAAGGTTATTGTCGTGAACCGAGATCTCAATGTCCTTGGCATTCACTCCCGGAAGCTCTGCCCGGACGTAAACGTTGTCTCCATCCTCGGACACGTTGAGGGCCGGGAACACTCCGGCGCCGCTCAGCCCTCGCCAGGCACCGCTAACGGAGTCCATGAGCCGGTTCATCTCCCGGTGGAGAGACTCGAGCTCCGCAAAGGGTTCACGGTGCCAGCCGAATGCCCCTGGTCTCCATCTCAGAATCGCCATACTCATCGACCTCCTTTCTCGAGTGTCGGGTACACTGAATGTTTACTATTCAGAGACCCTTTCGCCTGTACCCGCTTTCCCTATTTTGTTTGATCCGAGCAAAAACTAAGCAGGGACCCGAGCGGTGTCAAGACGTGTAGACGCAAGGCACCAAATCTTCTACAGACTCCCGCGAACATTCAAATCCCTTCTCTCCCGCCTTTTCCAAAGGGGGACAATGGAATCTGCCGGGCTCCGTTCACAAGCCCTGAAGACCCTCTCTACCCGACAGGTTTTTCCACTCTTTGGAGGGGAAAGGTTCGTTTCAGCGGGGAGGCAAGAAAAACGGGTGATCCCGGAGGATCACCCGTCAACGGGCATTCAGCGGGGGATGAGGGGATATCTATCCGCGTTCGAGGACTGTGGCCATTCCCATGCCGCCGCCGATACACAGGGAGGCGAGCCCCAGCGCATGACCCTTCCGCACCATCTCTCCCAAGAGGGTGAGGATGATCCGGGCCCCCGTGCACCCGATAGGGTGGCCGATGGAGATGCCGCTCCCCAGGACGTTTGTCTTCTCCATGTCGCAATTCAACTCCCGCATACAGGCGATGGCCTGGGAGGCAAAGGCCTCGTTGAGCTCGATGACGCCAAAGTCCTTGATGGTGAGCTTCTCCCGAGCGAGGAGTTTCCGCACCGCCGGGATGGGCCCGAGACCCATGTAGGCCGGATCCACGCCGCCGGCAGCATAGCCTCGAATCTTGGCCAGGGGCTTCAGGCCGAGCTCCCTCGCCTTGTCGGCCGACATGAGAAGGAGCGCCGCGGCACCGTCGTTGATCCCCGAGGCATTTCCGGCCGTGACCGTGCCGTCCTTCTTGAAGGCGGGCCGGAGCTTGGCCATGGCCTCCAGGGTCGTTTCCATGGGGCGTTCATCGGTATCGAAGGGCTTGGGGTCTCCTTTCCGCTGGGGAACGAGCACCGGCACGACCTCTTCCTTGAAGATACCCTGCGCGATCGCCTTCCGGGCGCGCTGATGGCTGAGGAGCGCCACCTCATCCTGGTCCCGTCTTGTAATCCCGTATTTCTCAGCGACGTTCTCGGCGGTGATGCCCATGTGGTACCCGTAGAAGATCTCGAAGAGGCCGTCAAAGACCATGAGATCCACCAACGGGGCGTCGTTCATGCGAGCACCCCACCGAGCAGCCGGGAGCGCGTACGGGATGAGGCTCATGTTCTCCATGCCGCCCGCGAGGATGATATCTGCCTCCCCCGAGCGAATGGCCTGAGTGGCCAGGGCAACGGCCTTCATCCCCGAGGCGCAGACCTTGTTGACCGTGAATGCCGTCGTCTCCTTCGGTATGCCCGCCCGGATCATGGCCTGGCGGGTCACGTTCTGACCCTGACCGGTACCGACCACGTTTCCCATGATCACCTCGTCGATCTGGACGGGTCTCAGGGACTCGGCGTAATCGTGTCCTCCCTTCTCGAGCGCTGTCATGCCGAGCCCCTTCAGAGGGTCAGGCTCGACACGAGTAAGTTCGGCTCCGGCAATAGGCCGAAGTCCGGCCTTTTTCAGTGTTTCCTTGAGGACGAGGGTTCCGAGCTGCACGACCGGCGTCGACCGCAAGGACCCATCGAACGCACCAACCGAAGTTCTCGCTCCTGAAACGATGACCACGTCTCTCATCTTCTCATCTCCTTCCCTTTCGCACCGGTTGTTTAGGAACTTGGTACCCTCCGTTCTCATTCCTCCAAAAAGGGTAACCGATTCTCACGTCGATAGGCGAGGGCCTGGCAACTGGCAATGAGTCGGCCCCGTTCATCTCGAACGAGAATCTGATAGCTTGCCGTTTTTCGGGTCCGATGGGTTTCCTTCGCCTCCGCCTGCAAGGTGCTCTCCGGTTCGGGAGCTCGGTGATAGGTAACGTTGACGTTGAGGGCCACGGCAACGGTCCCGTGGGAATTGCAGGCGAATTGGAAGGCCTCGTCAAGGAGGGTGAAGATGGCTCCGCCGTGGACCATGGAGAAGATGTTCTCCATCTCCCTGGTGCAGGTCATCTCAACGAGAGCATATCCTTCCGCCACAGTGAGGAGTCGAATCCCGACCGCCTTGGCGAAGGGTTCCCCTTCGAACCGCTTTCGGAGTGCTGCAAGGGTGGTCTGAGTCATCTATCTACCTTGACGTGAACGAAGAGGTCTGAAACGTTTCGGGAGTGCACCCTCGGTAGATTCGGTCTCCAACTTTAATCCACCCTCCATGGTTTGCGACACAGGACACCTGTATGGTGAATCAAGCGCAGCGGGTCCACCAATGACAAGGTTGTGGGACAGCATGTCAGTCCCCCCTTTTCAAGGGTGGATGATCCGCAGACATGCAGATTCCCGTCGGCTTCACGCGAATAAGAGAGACTCGATCCCGGGACCGGGATTTTCTATTTGACTCGCTTTCAACACTGGAATACCTATGACGACGTACGATGATTTTGCACCGATTTCGAGAAGGAATCAATGGAGGTGTTATGGTGGAGAGGGAAATCGTGAAGACAGGGGCGGCACCGGCTGCCATCGGCCCCTACTCCCAGGCGATCAAGGCCGCAGGGATGGTCTTTCTCTCAGGTCAGATCCCCCTCGATCCCAAGAGCGGCGAGATGGTTGCGGGCGACATCCAGGTACAGACCAGACAGGTCCTCACCAACTTGGAGGCGGTGCTCACTGCGGCCGGAGGCTCGCTGGATCGCGTGGGGAAGACCACGGTGTTCCTCACGAGCATGGATGATTTCGCCAAGATGAACGAGGTCTACGGGGAGTTCTTCTCGACCGCACCGCCGGCGCGCTCGACCGTAGAGGTTCGCCGACTGCCGAGGGGGGCGGCGGTGGAGATCGAGGCGATCGCCCTCTTGTAGTGGGAGAAGGAGAGATGCCATGTACGTGTCCCACCTTGAGTGCAGCAAGTGTTCCGCCACTTACGAGAGCGAGCAGGTCATGCAGCTCTGCTCCTGCGGCGGCCCCCTTCTCGTGCGCTACGATCTGAAACGGGTGGGAGACGCCTTTCGCCCGGAGGCCCTGTCGAGTCGCCCCCCCACCCTCTGGCGCTACCGGGAGCTGCTCCCGGTTCGGAAGGAGGAGCACGTGGTCTCCCTGGGAGAGGGGATGACCCCCCTCCTTCCCTTGAAGCGCCTTGGCCTCAGCGTGGGTATTCCCCGTCTCCTCGTGAAGGACGAAGGCCTGATCCCCACCGGCACCTTCAAGGCCCGGGGGGCGGCGTTGGCCGCCTCGCGGGCGAAGGAGCTCGGCGTAACCATGTCGGCCATGCCCACCAATGGCAATGCCGGAGGCGCCTGGGCGGCCTACTGCGCCCGGGCAGGGATCAGGGCGGTCATCGTCATGCCCAAAGGGGCCCCGGCCATCAACCGGAAAGAGGTTGCCGTGGCGGGTGCCGCCCTCTACCTGGTGGACGGGCTCATCAGCGACGCCGGGAAGATTATCGCGAGAGCGGTAGCGGAATATGGGTGGTTCGACGCCTCCACCCTGAAGGAACCCTACAGGATCGAGGGAAAGAAGACCATGGGCCTGGAGCTGGCGGAGCAGCTCGGGTGGCAGGTCCCGGACGTCATTCTCTACCCCACGGGCGGCGGCGTGGGGATCATCGGCATCTACAAGGCCCTGAGGGAACTCCAGGAGATCGACTGGATCGGCGGCGAGAAGCTCCCGCGGCTGGTGGCGGTGCAAGCGACGGGCTGCGCTCCCATTGTGAAGGCATGGAGCGAGAAAAAAGGCGAGTCAGAGTTCTGGGAAGGCGCTCACACTGTGGCCTTCGGCATCACCGTGCCCAAGGCGCTGGGAGACTTCCTCGTCCTCGAGGCGGTGTACGCGACCAACGGCTGCGGGGTGGCGGTGACGGATGACGAGATCCTCCGGGCCCAGCAGATGCTGGCCGGGAAAGAAGGCCTCTTCGTCTGCCCCGAAGGGGCCGCGACCCTCGCCGCTGCGGTGCACCTCGCCCGGGAGGGCTGGATTACCCCGGAGGAGCAGGTGGTCCTCCTCAACACCGGCACGGGACTCAAGTATCCGGAGACGGTCTCGGTGGATGCCCCCGTTCTCCAGCCGGGGGAGAGTCTACCCCGGGTTTAGCAGGTTGCTGAAAAACCGTGTCATACTCACGGAGAGTGGGAACGCCGGAGACCGGGTGATCTCTGAGGCAAGGCGCATCTGAAGCCACCTCTTGCTCTCCAGCCGTCGGAAAACCTTCCCGGATACTGTGCCTTCGTTCTGCTGGGGGCCGGAACACCACAACCTTATTCATGGCGCGACTATGCGGCCTTGCCGATGAGATTACCCGGTCTCGCGCTGTCGCTAGCGCTGAGGTAGGGGTTTTCAGCATCCTGCTAGGAGTGACCTCGCCGCCAACAGGATTGACATGGAGGACGGTTTTGTTTAGAATCTCCCCCAGTGAAAGTAACTCATTGCATCTCCTCGGTTTTGGACACTGAGGGTGTGACAAGGGATGGGGGCACGCCACCACTGTAGGCCAGAGGCTGAGCAGCAGGCCTTCCCGTAAGGCGGGAAGGCCTTTTTTATGGGCTCACGGAGCCCGGTTATCGAGAACACGGGGCCGGGGTGGAGGCCACCGACACTCGGCGGCTCCTCGAGCGGAGCTGAGGATGCACCCGCGCGCGACTGGGGGAAAGCTATGCGGCTGGCGAGTAAGGACCTTCTCGGAATCGAGCAGCTTTCGGTGGAAGAGATCAACCTCATCCTCGATACCGCCGCAGCGTTCAAGGAGATTTCTACCAGGGAAGTGAAGAAGGCCCCGACCCTCAGGGGCAAGACGGTCATCACCCTTTTCTACGAGCCGAGCACAAGGACGAGAACCTCCTTTGAGATTGCCGCCAAACGGTTGAGCGCGGATACCATCAACATCTCGGCCTCCACGAGCAGTGTAGTAAAAGGGGAGACTCTCATTGATACGGCGAAGAACCTCGAGGCCATGAATCCGGATATCGTGGTGATCAGACACAGTGCTTCGGGAGCGCCCCATCTGCTCGCCAGGCTGGTTCGCCACTCCATCATCAACGCCGGAGACGGCGCCCACGAGCATCCCACCCAGGCGCTCCTCGACATGTTCACCATCAGGGAGAAGCGGGGAAGGATCGCAGGACTTCAGATTGCCATTGTCGGTGACATCGCCCACAGCAGGGTTGCCCGCTCCAATATCCACGGTTTGACCAAGATGGGGGCGAAGGTGACCGTGGCCGGCCCCCCCATGATGATGCCCCGCGGGATTGACAAGCTGGGGGTCGGGGTCTCTCATTCGATCAACGAGGCGATCAAGGGCGCAGACATCATCATGATGCTCCGAGTCCAGTTCGAGCGGCAGAAAGAGCAGATCTTCCCCTCCATCCGCGAATACGCCACCTATTTCGGCCTCAACCGGGAAAACGTCAAGCTGGCCAAGAAGGACGTGATCGTCATGCATCCCGGGCCGGTGAACCGCGGTGTAGAGATCGCGCCCGACGTGGCCGATGGGCCCTATTCTGTGATTCTCGACCAGGTTACCAACGGGGTAGCCGTGAGGATGGCTCTCCTCTACCTGCTGGCAGGGGGCAAGTATGAGACTTCTCCTCAGGGGCGGGAGGATCATTGATCCATCCCAGCAACTGGACGACCAGATGGACCTCCTCATCGAGGGGAAGGCAATCGCCGGTCTCGGGAAAGACCTGACCAGAGCCGGAGGTGAATCTGATCTGACCATCCTCGAGCTTGAGGGGAAGCTCGTGGTTCCCGGGTTGATCGACATGCACACCCATCTGCGCGAGCCAGGGTTCGAATACAAGGAGACCGTGCGCACGGGGAGCCTGGCCGCCGCTGCCGGTGGTTTCACCTCCATAGCCTGTATGCCGAACACCGACCCGGTGAACGACAACAGGTCGGTGACCGAGTTCATCTTGAGGAAGGCGAAAGAGTGCGGGGTGGTGAACGTCTACCCCGTTGCCGCGTTGAGCAAGAGCTCGGAAGGTGCGGTCATCACCGAGTTCGCCGACCTCCGCGACGCCGGCGCGGTGGCCTTTTCCGACGACGGGAAATCGGTGATGAACAGTGGGCTCGTGCGGCGGGCCCTGGAGTACGCCCACACCTTGGGGATGCCGGTGATCTCTCACTGCGAGGACATGGATCTCGCCGCCGGCGGCGCGGCCAACGAGGGGGCGGTGGCGACCAGGCTGGGCCTGCGAGGGATTCCCAACATCGCCGAGGACCTCATGGTGGGGCGGGACATCGGCATTGCCGAGTACACGGGAACGGCGATTCATATTGCCCATGTGAGCACGGCGGGGGCGGTGAGGCTGATACGGGAGGCAAAAAAGCGCGACGTGAAGGTCACCGCCGAGGCGGCACCACACCACTTCACCCTCACCGACGAGGCGTTGCAGGACTACGATACCAATGCCAAGGTGAACCCGCCGCTCAGAACCCTGGCGGACGTGAATGCCGTGAGAGAGGGGCTCAAGGACGGAACCCTGGACGCCATCGCCAGCGACCACGCGCCCCACTCCACCCTGGAGAAGGATGTGGAGTTCGACTACGCGGCAAACGGAATGATCGGCCTGGAGACATCGCTGGCGCTGAGCCTGCGCCTCGTGGAGGAGGGGGTTCTTACCCTGAATCAGCTTGTGGCAAGGATGAGCACCAATCCGGCCAGGATCCTCAAGATCCCGAGAGGGACCCTCCAGGTGGGAGCTGACGCCGACGTGACGGTCATCGATCCCAATGAGGGGTGGACCGTAGATGCGCGCACATTTCAGTCGCGGAGCAAGAACACCCCCTTTAACGGCTGGCGCCTCCGGGGCAGGGCCCTTGTTACTATCGTCGGCGGCGACATCAAGTATCGGGCTCGCTGAACTCGCCACCGGGATCACGCATCCATGTCGCGAGAGGAGCTGCAAGAGATCATCGCCCGCCTGGTGGCGGGGCCGGTTGCGGTGACCATCACCGATAACTCCCATGCCATGATCACGGTCCGGTGGTCGAATCCGGGCTACAAGGTGCGCCTGCATCACATGTTCCTCGAGGCGGATCCTCCGGTGCTGAAGGCCCTTGCCGGCTTCATCGGCAAGCGAGGTAGGCGACCGTCGCCGCTTCTCCGAGAGTTCGTCACCGCCCATGCGGAGAAGATCAAGAAGGCCCCTGCGAGGACGCGGCGCACCGCTGTCCGGACGGGGGGCCGGTACTTCGATCTCCGAGAGATCTTTGCCCGGGTGAACCGGGAATACTTCAACGGGCAAGTCGACTGTCGCATTACCTGGGGGACCAGGACGCGGGTCCGTCCCCGGTGCTCCATCCGGCTCGGAACGTACTCGGAGCAGACCAAGACCATCAGGGTGAATCCCCACCTCGACCGGAGCTTCGTTCCCCGTTACGTGATCGAGGGAATCGTCTACCACGAGATGCTTCACCACCTCGTGGGAAGGACGCCGGTAAAGGGCCGCAAGGTGGCTCACTCCCCCGCCTTTCGTCGTTTGGAAGCTCGCTTTCCCTACCATGGCGAAGTCCAGGCCTGGATCAAGACCCACCGCGACCGGCTTCTCGGCAGGTAGTCTTACGTACCAGGTCGCTGAAAACCATGTCATACTCACGAAGAGTAGGGACGCCGGAGCCCGGGTGATCTCTGAGGCAAGGCGCATGTGGAGCCACCTCTAAATCTCCAGCCGTCGG
>Ga0209253_10001917_pt1 | contig 18339 bp, 15 predicted proteins | sample FrelakmetBRP12BR_FD_187145 | JGI IMG/M metagenome (GOLD analysis project Ga0209253, IMG submission 187145) | Freshwater lake sediment microbial communities from the University of Notre Dame, USA, for methane emissions studies - BRP12 BR (SPAdes)... | ecosystem: Environmental > Aquatic >... | reverse complement strand
GGTGAAATCAATATTCGTTCATTCTCTGGTAAAAAAAAGACTCCGGGACGATGTTTTTGCCGGGGGAAAATTGCGATTTGCCACGTCGTTCTATTATACGAACAGAGCAGATTCATCTTCGGTTCGCCGGGCGGTGAGAGAATGCCTTTCATCGCGGAAATAATGTTCGTCAATGTGTGAGCGACGGAATCGCTGTGCGCTCCTTCAATAAGTATGATTCCCCTTCCTGCGGCGTGCACGTTAAAAAGGGAGACACCGTCTAAGCGTGTTATGAAAAGCCGTTTTGCGCTGTCGTTGATATCTTTTTCAACGGGCAGTATTCCCGCAGGAGTTGCCTGAAAGTGCAGGTGGTCAGGCGCTGAGGCTCCACTTTCCGGTCCGTTATAAAATACGTTAAAACCGGGATGAAAGTCTTTTGCCATCTTCAGGAATGTTTCAACAGCGTGGTGAAATGACTGGGGAACATGTGCGATATGGGGAATCGTATAGTGGTGTGATGTGATCGGAAAGGGGTTGCAGAGCACCATAAAATTCTGCCGATACAAAATTCCTTGCTGGTTTTCGGGGAGGTTGTCGAGACACAGAAAGCAGGGCCTTGCGGTGATCGATTCTTGGTCAATTGGTGCGGTGGTACTTTTAATCCGTGCCGGATTATGATGGAGCCTTACTGAGAACCCGTCGCACAGGAGCTCTCTCACGCGCACACGTTCCAGAGCAGCATACCCGCGAGCCAGCATATCCCACGATACTTTTTGTGCCTCTAAGAGATCGCGGCAGAGATCGGGGAGCGTCGCCGTGTGATCGTTTCCATGAAATGATGCGAATATTTTACGTTCTACCGGTGTATCCATTTTGGAGAATTAGTAGGAAACACTACCTTTTTTAATCTTGTTTGTCTTCTGTCTGGCCCTGATTTCGATTGAACGAATCTTGTCTTTATAGGCATCGTTGCGGTTGCTTTTTTCAAAAGACAAAGAAGCGTCAGTATTCCCTGCCCACCGGCGACACAGGTAAAGACTCTCGTAGATTCTCCCGATTCTGTACTGCCGTGATATACGGAGGGCAACCGCATAGTCTTCACCATAGCCGACATTCGGGAAGCGATTTTTACGAATCAGTCCGGTGTCGAAGGCTCGCGGGGCCCCCAGGCCGTTGATGCGGAGGGCATTATTGCGTCCATTATCATCTGTCCACTCCCTGTGATCAATAAGGCCGGGGGGGATTTCTTCCAGTAATTCATTCACGATGGTGTAGGATCCGATGACCATTGCGTACTCACCGTTGTGGAACATGGTGATGATCTTTTGCAGCGTCTCCGGACTGCTATACAAATCGTCCGAGTCAAGTTGCACAGCATAGCGGCCGCACATATCCGAAAAGATCGCCTCGTTCCAGCACCCTCCGATACTGAGATCGAAGCGGGATGGAATAATGTGCTTCACGGGGGGATTGTGTTTTGCCATATCGGCCAGGAGTGCTGTCGTGCCGTCCGTGGAATGGTTGTCAACAACAATGATATTGAACGTAAAGTCCGTTTCCTGGGAGAGCGCGCAGTGCACCGCATGTGCAATGGTTCGTACGCGGTTACGCACGGGAATCACCACACTTGCCTCGACGGGGTATTTATACATGGAAACGGGTATTTTCGTGAAGCGCGGTTCGAGGTAAGCTCCGATGTTTTTCAGATATTCAGTAGCGACTTCTTCCATTTCCTTTTGTATGGCCTTGTTGCCGGGATCAACATAATCAAAATGCCTTTCCCGTAACCCACTACCCTTGCCCATGGTGGTTTTTGAATCAACCTTTGTGTAGAGAAATTCCTGAATGTGGAAAGGGCGGTAGTCAATAGAAACTTTTAAGCGCAGGTCATATAATCCGGCGTGTTTGACGTCCCGTATGGCACCATATTTTCTCAATGCCCGTTTCACTGCCGGGAGGGAAAAGAGCATGACGTTTCCGAAATCAAATCCGTCGCGGATGCTGCCGAATTGATAATCATTCAGGGAGTGTTCCTTAAGGTCTCCGTTATTTTTTTCAAAATAGTCGGAATACACCATGCCTGCATCTGTCGCCTCCGCCAGATCGATTAAGCGTTCCAGGGTGCCGGGGGGGATGTGAATTTTGTGAGATTGAGTAATTATGAGGAGAAAATCTGTGTTAGTCTTTTCAATGAGTTTGTGTAACGCCTTACCCGAAGTCAGTGATGACGCTCCCATCCCCTCACACTTTGGCCATGGTGTGCGAACTTTTTCGTCATAAAGGACGATCACTTTTTCTATTGACGGCGATTGGGTCAAAGAATGAATAATCCTTTTCGTAGATGATTGTGAATGGAATTGAAGAGTCGCAGTCAACGTGCTCATGAGCTGTTTCCTAAAAGCGAATTCTGATTATCTCTGCGTAAGATACTGTATTTTTATTATTATCCCCAGTAAAGTGGAGGACAGGAGGTTTGACCTGCCACCCTTCCTGACTGTAATTCAGCAGGGCCGGGGAGTCAAATCGCTTATTCTGCCAGTCAGATTTAAAGCCGCTTGAATAGTAGAAGAATAAATAAAAGCCGCTTGCGGCGCCTCCGGCAGCAAAGGTCACCGTTATTTTCACATCTGCCGCGGCTGGTGTCGCAGGTATTGCGGCGCTTATGGCTGCACATAACACAATTGTGAATACTCTCGTTCTCATGCGCTTCATAATGGTCATTTTTAACACAGAAATTAAAGGATACAAAGATAAAGTTTTATCTCACAAACTTTCTTGACATGCTATTTTATTATGTTATTCTAAAAACAATAATTCAACTACGAATTCTTTCCCTCCCTGGCTTATTGTGCTCCGATTTATATTTGCTGTTGTTATGCAAGATTTTTCGCGCTGCGAGAAACGTCGCTATTTTGTACTACATCAGTATGCACCATGGGGGTTTCTGTAAGCATGAAACGTGTCCCTTCGGAAGCGGGGGACCAGGACTATTGCCTGTTGCCTCCTCCTGTGAAAAAGGGGGATAAGTGCAGTCTAATGTCGCATAAAAATTTGTAATAAGGCCTGTAAGAAAAGGAAAGCAGGTTGAAAAATGGCCAGTTGGTTGAAGGCGAGATTAACGCGTGTAACAATGGGGTAAGAAAGGAGGGGGAAAGGTATGTCAGTATATAAAATTATTGAGATCGTAGGAACAAGTCCCAAGTCGTGGGAAGATGCCGCCCAGGTTGCCCTTACAACCTCTGCAAAGTCACTCGAGGATCTGAGAGTAGCAGAGGTTGTAAAACAGGATGTTACGGTTGACAATGGAGTAATAACAGCATTCAGAGTAAGACTTAATATTTCATTCAAGTATAAAACGGACATGTAGATAAATTTCATGTATTGAACAATCATGGATAGTATCACAGAGAGGGGTCGCAAGATCCCTCTCTACATTTGATTATATTCAACTATTCCTGCCTTTAATAACCCCATTGACACGTAGGCATCCTTGTCTTATATTATAAACAGAAATAATAAAAAGAGGGTTACTGATTTTTCAGTTTGAGGGAAAGATATGCCGAAGTACCCTGATCCTGATTCAAAATATGAGGGGGATATCAAATTAGATCCCGATACTGTTTTGCAAGAGCCTAAGATGTATCGGGTTATACTTCATAATGATCATTATACCACAATGGAGTTTGTGGTGGAAATACTTATGGTTGTATTCCACAAGCCGGCGGCTGAAGCGACCAAGGTCATGCTGGATGTCCATAAAAAAGGGGCGGGTATATGTGGCGTGTATACGTATGATATTGCCACCACAAAAGTGTCGGTGGTTCATAATATGGCAAAGAGAAGGGAATTCCCTTTAAAATGTTCTTTGGAGGAGGCCTGATTATCGGGGACATATTATGAAGATTAGCGAAAGCCTCAATCAAATCATTATGGCCGCCTATGCGGAGGCGAATACGCGGTCTCACGAATTTGTGACACCGGAACATTTATTATATGCCTCGTTATTTTTTGATGAGGGGGCGGAAATCATTCAACGATGCGGTGGTGACCCGGAGCATTTAAAAAGGACGTTATCAAAATATCTTCGGGAGAGCAATCCCTTTGTGGATGGCGCTCGATCAGTCCAGTCATTGGGATTCCAGAATATACTTGAGAGGGCTGTGTGGCATACTACCTCAGCCCAGAAAGATATTCTGGAATTGGGGGATGTTTTCGTTTCCATTTTAGATGAAAAAGAATCCCATGCATCCTTCTTTCTGAGAAAAGAGGGTGTGAACAGACTTGCTTTACTGAATTACATCTCTCACGGGATTTCCGTGATTCCTGAAACGACAGATGCACAGAAGCCCATTAAAAAGTTACAGGAAAGTGAGACTGAGCGGGAAGCCAAGGATAAGGAATCAGACCAGAATAAGATTTTAAAATCATTTACGACCGAACTCACAGCGAGGGCAAAAGCGGGAGAAATCGATCCGCTTATAGGCAGGGAAGATATTCTTGAGCGTACCATCCAGGTGCTATGCCGGAGATTCAAAAATAATCCGGTCCATGTCGGCGAGCCCGGTGTGGGGAAAACGGCGATTACGGAGGGATTGGCGCAGCTTATTGCTGCAGGTAAGGTTCCAAAACGCCTGAAAGGATCGATGATTTACTCTCTGGACATGGGATCAATCATTGCTGGCACCAGGTTCAGAGGTGACTTTGAAGAGCGCATGAAGCGGGTAATCGCTGAGTTGCAGAAACAGGAAAAAGTGATTCTGTTCATTGACGAGATCCATAATATCGTAGGCGCCGGGGCCGTTTCAGGAGGCTCTCTGGATGCGTCAAACATCCTGAAGCCGGCATTGGCTTCCGGGAAGCTCCGGTGTATAGGTTCCACCACCTATGATGAGTACCGGAAATATTTTGAGAAGGATGGAGCCCTTTCGCGAAGATTCCAGAAAATTGAAGTGCCGGAGCCGACAACAGAGGAAACATTCCAAATCCTGCAGGGCATAAAAAGCAAATACGAAGAATATCATCGCGTATCGTACACGGAAGAAGCGCTGCGGGCGGCCGCTGAGTTGTCCGATAAGTTTATCAATGACCGCAGGTTGCCGGACAAGGCTATTGATGTCATCGATGAAGCGGGTGCCCTCACGAACATGAAAGATCGAGATGAAGGTACGGAAAAGATCGTCAATCACCATGAAATCGAAGCAGTCGTCGCGAAGATAGCACGGATCCCGGAGAGGAGCGTATCTTCCTCTGAGCTTGACAGGCTTCGGGATCTGGAGACAAACCTGAAAAATAATATCTTCGGGCAGGATCAGGCGATTGAAATAGTAGTGGAATCTATCAAGCGTTCACGTGTGGGATTTCGAGAGCCTCATAAACCTATTGCGTCTCTTTTATTCGTGGGACCGACGGGGGTAGGTAAAACCGAGCTGGCGCGTCAGCTTGCGGCGACTCTCAGGGTGCCGCTCCACCGCTATGATATGAGCGAATATCAGGAGAAACACACCGTGGCGAAGTTTGTTGGGGCGCCTCCCGGCTATGTAGGTTACGAGGAAGGAGGACTGCTCACCGAGGCTATCAGGAAGAATCCTCATTCCGTTCTGCTGCTTGATGAAATTGAAAAGGCGCATGCGGATATCTTCAACACCCTTCTCCAGGTAATGGACTATGCAACATTGACGGATAACAACGGCAGAAAAGCGGATTTCCGCAACGTAGTTATCTTGATGACATCGAATGCCGGCGCACGGGAAATCGGCAAACAGACTATCGGATTCGAGGCAACAGCCATGAACCGGGATGCGGCATTCACGGCTGTGGCGCGGATTTTCTCCCCTGAGTTCAGAAATCGGCTCGACGCAGTTGTCAACTTTAACGGCCTTACCCATGAAGTGGTACTCATGATTGTCAAAAAGGCCATCGGTGAGTTCTCTGTTCAATTGAAGGAGAAAGATGTATCCATACAAGTGAGCGACAGGTGTTCTGAATGGCTTGCCAGTAAAGGATATTCTCCGGAATTCGGAGCGAGAGAGATCGCCCGCCTGATCCAGGACAAGATAAAGCGGTTCTTTGTGGATGAAGTGCTTTTTGGGAAATTGAGCAAAGGCGGTACGGCTGTTGCGGATATTGAAAATGATGATGTGATCTTACAGGTCCTCGAGGCGTAAATTCTGTGTCTCCTGTCTCTTAGCAAGAGATGTCTCATGCCTATTTTTCGACTGGTTGATGAAATCATTTTTCCTCCTGTGCATCTGACCTCGGAAAGCGGAATTCTCGCGATCGGTGGAGACCTTTCCCCTGGCAGGCTTATGGAAGCCTATCGCCAGGGCATCTTCCCGTGGTATTCAGAGGGCGATCCCATCGTCTGGTGGTCACCCGAACCGCGCTTCGTATTATTCCTGGATGAACTCAGAGTATCCAGAAGCATGAAGAGGGTATTGCGTCATAATGTTTTCCGGATCACCTACGATCATAGTTTCCGGGAAGTCGTTGAGTTGTGTCGGAAAGCGCGACGGAAAAAGAAAGGAACCTGGATCACACATGAGATGCTGGAGGCATACTGCACACTGCATACCCTTGGGTTTGCCCATTCCGCAGAAGCCTGGCACGGGGATAAACTAGTCGGCGGTATCTATGGAGTGTCTCTTGGCAGGTGTTACTTCGGCGAGTCTATGTTTTCACTGATGAGCAATGCGTCCAAGGCGGCATTGATTAACTTAGTGTATAAATTAAAGGAACTTAACTTTGAGTTCCTGGATTGCCAGGTCCATACCACCCATCTGGAAAGCCTCGGAGCTCGCTATGTTTCACGCGATGACTTTTTGAATCTTTTAACCGTGGGTCTCACGCATGAAACTCTGCGGGGCAACTGGAGGTATATGCCCGAATTTAGTTAAGTCATGGTATGCTCACCTTTAAGCCAGCTCTTGATAAGCATGGCACAATCATCGCCTGCGTTTTCATAAAGTCCGACGATCTTTCTTTCACGCACAGCGTTCTCAATTGAATCGGAAGCATGTGCGGCATTCTGCATGATGTTTTGCCCGAAATCAGAACGTACGGTGCCTGCCTCGGCTTTTGCAGGATCTGTCACACCCAGGCGTTCACGGATTTTTTCCACCGCGTCAGGTCCGCGGTAAAGAAGCGCAAGACCCCGGTGTGTGCCCGGTTTATCACGGTCGCCTGGTGATACCGCGTTCAGGTCAACGCCGGTCATATATTTCACGATTTGCGAAACCTCATAGGTGGCATTTTTTTCATTGATCACTTCGGCCATGGCTGTGTATTCATCATCTGTTATCTCGAAATTAAAAGCCTTTCCAATTCCCTTTTGGATATTCTCAACAACCCGGTTCGCGAGCTTCTTCTTGAAGACATCCCGCAGAAATCCATAAAATTCGTCACCTTGGGCGGCGCTCATGCGGACCGTACGGGCGCCTACGATCCTGAGCCCCGTCTTGGAAAACATATCAATCATATTGCCGGGTCGAACTGAATGCTTGAAAAAATTATCCGGCTTCAGAATTACCAGGGTCGTTTCACCTTCAGCGCATTCTTCATAAACGCCGGATTCTTTGAATCCCAGTTCAGCAAACATCTCCAGATTGTTCCGTGCATATTCCATAGTGGACGGTATTAATACTGCAGGCTCAAAGTAACGGACTTTCCCCTCGGGAGTAGTGACGTAGTCGCTGTACGTACCACGAATAGTACCGCGAACGGCCTCCGATTCAGCTTCAGTTGTAAGCTCACCGACAACATCATAGATCCGCTCTACGGCGTGCATGCCCTCAAATAAAAGGAATAGACACCGGTTTGCCTGTCCAAGAATATTTTCATGCCTCAAGTTCTGATCAATGTAGTCGATAAGTGTTTTCTTTACTGTAGGATCAATGCCCAGACCTTTCACATTTTTAATATATTCATTTACAAACTCATCAGACGGGCGCATCATGCGGATACCAACCAGGTCGCAGCCGGAAAAGGACATGAGGCGTGCGATAATGTTGCCAGTCCGGGACTTGATAAGACTGTAAGGGGTTATAAGGACATACGTGAGTTGAGGTGACATGCAGAATCTCCAAATGACTAATTATCTATAAAATAAAACATATTAATTTAATACAATTCTGTGAATATGTCAATTACAAAGGGTTAGTAGAATTAAAGACGATTTTTCATTTATGAAAACTGCCGGAATGCCCTTCTTGCGGTAAAAGAGCGTCATTTCGGTATGACATACAATGCGTGTCTTCACACATTCAGCTCTTCTCCCATTTAGTTGTAAAAAAGGATTCGAGGGTTCAAGGATTCAAGGGTTCAAGTGCTTATTTTCCAATGATTTTATCTATAAATGTTGTGACACAATTGATATGATTTCTATCAAATCTTTAAAACCCTGTAGCTTCTTCGCATTTCACTCGAATCCTCGACCCCTTGGCCCCTTGAATCCTGGAGAAGATAGCAACTTTTTCGGTGATGAACCTCACATTTTAACCCGATTTTGCAGGGTATGCTGGCATCTTAGGGCAAGACTTTTCAACCGTGGAAGGTGTTTTGCGCGCGTGCTGGCATCGATAAGATTCGCGATTCCATTGGGAATGTGGTTAAGAAATGCTGAGATGCCCCGCTTGAGCCCCAGAAATCCATAAGCACCAAGAGCCTGCATGAGACGCTGCGCGGATGCATCCCGGAACATATCCAGAAAATACATCCAGGTAAGGGATAACATGCGCCGTTCATCTTTGACATTAATCTCATTTCTGCCCAAAACCCAAAACAGGTAGTAATATCGGAGTAATTCTATCCGTTCCTCCTCTGTCAAAGAGACATATGGATCGTAAAGGAGCGATCCCAGGTCATAAAATAGATTGCCGAAGCGCATACCCTGAAAATCAATAAGCACCGGTTCGCCCTTACATATCATTATATTTTGAGACTGAAGGTCACGATGGACGAGGCCGGGTTTTATATTTTCGAGCCGGTCCGACAAGCCCTTCAGTTCAGCTTCCAGATCATTTCTATCGGAGGGGTTGAGATCGATCCCGCACACCGCCTGCACAAAATTCTCATAGAAGTAATTTCGCTCCCACCGGTAAAGGTCAGGACTGAATTGTTCCATGAGAGGAACCTTACGCGAAGGGAATTCCTCCAAGGGGAAGGTATGGAGCCTGTGCGCGATGATGAGGGTTTTCCGGTAATACGCACTTCTTACAATCCATAGCTCATGCCGGAAAGACCACAGATCGGAATCTCCCAGGTCTTCCATGACAATGAAGCCCTTATGAGGATCGTGTGCCATAACAAGGGGTACGGATATACCAATATTCCTGAGGAACTGCGCAATTGTCGCGTAGTAGCTGTTTTCCTTGAGAGCCCGGTCGTAATGCATGAAGACGGCAGTGCTGCTATCTCCATACTGAATGCGATGGAACGTTCTGATTGATCCGCCTTTGCCACCCTGCATCATGTGGAAGGTTACCTCTTCCCGGAGCCCCAGTGCCTGACGTGCAAATTGCAGCATTTCCTGATATGGATGTGTCATTAATCCGTAAATAGTACCCCTTCCTGTGTCCCTCCCCCTTGACGGGGTAAGGAGGGTGGGGGTGCTGCCCTCTTAAGACTTGAGTTTACATGTTTTCATGCCTCTGTGGTATTAAAGGAGGCATATGTGTGTAGTACGGTTTTTATACCGACAGCAACACATTCATTTTTTCGTATTCTTCCACTGAGCCTATATCGTGCCACCTGCCTTCGTCGATAATAACCCCGGCAACCGATCCCGGCTTCTGTCTTATCATTTCTATGAATACCGTGATGACAGACTCCACGCGGCCTGCTTTCAGACGGTAAAGAAAACGTTTTTCCACGATATAAATACCTGTGAATAGGCAGTTCCTCACACCCGGATCGCCCAGAGCATTGCGCAAATCGCATATCTCACCACCGGCGTTCAGACTCACGTTTAAGGGAACGCCACTGCTCCTTAGTGCCAGCGTAACCTCCCGTCGTCCTGCGAAATGTTCGTCAATGAGACGCCGCAGTGGCAGGTCGGTAATGGTATCGGCATTGTAGACCAGAATCATTTCGTCATTATTGAGAAGATCTTCAATGTTTTTTATTCCCCCGGCTGTGTCGAGAAGCTCCTGTTCATGCCGGAAGATGATCGGAATCCCCTGCCATTGACGATCCGGGAACACCTGGTGGTACTTTTCAGCACAGTGATGGGTGTTGACGATAAACCTTTCTATACCTGCCGATATGAGGTGATCCATGGCGCAGGTTATGATCGGGCGTCCGCCCAAGGGCAAAAGAGGCTTTGGAAAATTATTAGTCAGTGGCCGGAGGCGCGTTCCTAATCCCGCTCCTAAAATAAAAGCCGTTTTTATGGGTGTTTTTTGCATAGAGAAATAAATCAGTACAACTTTTGTAATTCACTGTTCTGAAAATAGTGTTTCAGAATTTCTTCAGCCGTGGAACCTCTCCTGGCCATCACCGCCGCCCCGATCTGGCATAAACCGACGCCGTGCCCCCATCCGGCGCCATTTAGGATGAAATGGGTCGGAATGCCCGACTGATCATGTTCAACGGTGACGGCAAATGCGCTGCTCAACAGATGGGTCCTTGACAGCCAGCGGCGTATTTCCAGTTCCTTGCCAATGGTGATCGTCTTCTTCGATCCCTCGATTTTAAGACGGATTATCCTTCCTGAGGGGCCCCGCTCTGTAGGAATTATATTCTTGAGATCACCGAAATCCATACCTGACTTCTCCCTAATGATGCCCTCCAGTGTTTTCCTTGTAAATGCCACTTCCCAACGGAAAAAATCAGTGGTTTCCTGATCGAAGGAGGGAAGTATCTGCCTGAGAACATTTTCATCTTTTGTATTGCAATACGCATCGGGGCTGGAGAGAAACCAACGTTCGGCATCCGCCTCCGTGCTAATCGGACCGTGTAGAACAGGAGAATCACTGACAGACGTGAGATACGGAACTGGTGTGTCATCCCACGCACTCTGAAAGTTATCCGTGAGGCCTCCGCACGCTTTGTGGTAGCGTGTGTCGCATATCTGATTGTTATGGGTGAGAAAAACCCCCTTGGTTGTTTCCGCCGCATTGCGGGCGTTTCCGGACATCATTCGGGAAATGCCCTGGTACCTCTGGCAATGGTCGTCTGCACAGACATCGAACAGCTCATGATCCTCCCGGTCATACCAGCAGATAATCTCACCTGCGTGCCGGGCAGGGCCGAATAACACCTTGCCTTGGTTTCTTGCCATGCGGGCTCGTGTGAGCGTTGCCACAAGCCAGCTCCGTGAGATGATCGAATGCGCCTTCAGGAATTCCAGTGGTGCGTCTGTGCTCATTTCGGACGAGATGACACTTGCCAGATAGTCTTCTAAAAAAATCTGATTGATGACGACCATATTTTCAAGTTCGTCAAGAATGAGTATGAGGGTACCCTGAAATGTTTGCTCCTGCTTTCTTTCCCAATGAAAATGAACGCCAATGGTAACATCAAAGAGCGTGAATGTGGAATCATCACCCGGTGTGCAGTGTATTTCTGATTGACGTACAATCTCCTTGCCCGTATTATCGTAAAGAATAATTTGTCCTCCGGAAACGCGTACGGCAAAACTTCCTTCTAACGAACGATCATCATCAAGTCGATAGGGGCCGTTAAATGCTCCATCGATCTTTCTGCATTGCTCGATAATGCCGACCTTTATTGTGGGTTCTTCTGCTATCATACAATGCGGTAGGACAGGCGCCCCGCCTGTCTGTAATTAATGCTTGTCCCCATGCCGGCGTGGATGGGGGAAATGAAACGATATTGATATTTCACGGATACCCATATCAGAAACACGCGAATAATTCAACCTCTAAACATTATTACGCTTTTTAATACGGATCGGTCTTATCCAGAATGAAATGACGACGGCCATGAGGAAAATAATCGTTGCATAGGTAATTTTTTCAAGCGTCAAGTCCTCAACATAGATCAGCCTTTCAATGGTTTCTATGGTGAATTTACCGGGATAGACTTGGCCGGATGTGCCTTTCGATTTCAGGTACGCTTCAAGATGGGTAAGGGGGCAGATTGTATGCGTCAATTGCATGATGACCATGGCAATTAAAGAAGCAAGATGAACGATTCTCCATCTCGGCCAGTTCAGATATAAGAATAAGGGGAAGCCCAGGATCACAAACGCGATCCACAAAAAATGAATAAAAATCACAAAATCTGCGGCTATACTGTAGAACATGCCCTTGACCAGCCAAAATTAATTCCTATGAAATCCGCCTTTATATACAAGGGGGCAGGGTGAATTTTTCTCTCAATACCCATGAAATCTCTCTCTATAACCCATCTACCGACAGGCGGTACATCTCGTGTAGCCAGGCCAGACGTGCATGATTTCATACCTCCGCGGCGTGACCGCGGAACATGAACGTATCCCACGGAAGCAGAAAGCCGGTCTTTACAGTATATCAAAATACTTGAAGTCATCTAAGAATATGTATGAGAGATTAGAATTTGGACTTGGTGAATCCGCTCGCGAGCGCAAACACCTTCGCTTGCTGCGGGGTAAGCGAGCGAAGGTGTAACATTATTATTCCTTATGGATTGAAGATTCTCCGCAGTGTACTGCGGAGAGCTTCAATTCTACACGAATTCACACGTATTCCGGGGACACAACTCAAAATGTATTGTCAAGCCCTTGTGCGACTCAACAACTTTTTATGCAAAGTGTATAAGATGAGGTGTTATGTCCAAAGGATTTACGCCAGATTTACAAATATAATATCGTACTCCCTTAAAATTTGATCAATTCTATAGTGGTGAGTGTCACCTGGTTTGAGATCCGGGGTGCGTTGATTAAATGCCAGGCTACATATTGTTCCGCATATGTATTATCCGCCGACATACCATCAACCGGGACAATTACCCGCATTCCTCTCAGGGCCGCTCCACTGGCCGTATAGAGCACGGCGCCATGTGCCGCTGTTCCTGTGACTATGACAGTCTTCACACCTTTTTCTTTGAGGATCTTCTCCAGGTCAGTTCCCAAAAACTTGTCCGGTCCTGAAGTCACCGCCTGTTCGCCTGCAACAGGCGTCAGTTCTTTTGCGATATCGGCTATGGTGGCGCCAGCGGCTAGGCTGTAGATCACTCTCACACCTTTGGAGCGGGCTTCTTTAAGAAGCTTGCTCATGATAGGAATGGACGCGATGCAGCGGGGACGCCTCTCGGCGTTGCAGATTTGTTTAATGAAATCCAGCATCAGCAGAGCCGTCGTATTCGGATCGAGCGTTACAGGTTTCAGTTCAGGCACAGGTGGTACTTTAACGCTGTTCCATTCATCCACAATAGACTGGGCATAGAGAGGGGGCTGAAAAATGCATGTAATCAATAATAGGGTCCACACTAAAACAACCATTTTTTTTGCAAATTGTCTTCGAGTTGCTTCCATAAGGTCCTCCTTATTTTTTGATGAATTTATTCACATGGGCACCATGCTACAGTCGTAAGTACGCGCTGATAATGTATATTATTTGATTTCATTATACGGTACTCGGTGGTATGAGTCAACGTGATTAGATTCGCCATATAATGGTCTCATTATGAAGAACTTCCTTAGGGATACGGTGAATTTAAAATATTGCGGTTGCGTAAACCTTAGTCCCGGCGCATTGGGCATTCCGTGGGCACGGCACCTAATTTACGAAAACTGCCAGAATGCCACGCCCTGTAAGCGGGAGCGTCGCTTCACGGTGAACTGAAGTGTTCTCCTTTCAACTCGCCCAAATAAAGCTTTACTTTCTCCCTTATCCAGGTGGGCAATTTTATTCCCAGTGTCGATAGGCGTCCTTCGTATTTCATGAATGATCCTATATGCCGTGAGGTGGCAGCGATTATTTTAAAATACGCCTGGAGACTCCCTTCAATCTCCTTGCGGAACATTATATCTTTGTTGAGCATATCCTCTATGGAGGCAACTACCCGGTAGTTTATAGGGCGGCATATGGATCTGTAGAACACGAAACGCTGCAGGGTTTCATTCTCATAATTCTTTTCCCGTATACTTTCTTCGACACGGTTAAGATCCACAACATCGAGAATATGGTAGTCATATTTGTCCTCAAGTATCTCCCGTATCATCTCCTCGGCGTTTTTAAGATAGCTGCACATCTCGCTTCCACCGGTGCATACCCCCTTACATTGCGGGCGGTTCTCGCTGCACCTTAGATAAAGGACAATGTCCATATCCGAATCTGATATGGACAAGCCAAAATTAACAGAGCCCATCACATCCATGGCAATATCGGCGTGCATCTTATCTTCAATCAGAGAGGTGATTTCCTCCAGAGCATGGAGTCTTTCCTCCGTTTCCTGGGTCTGGAAGGCCCTGTAAAACTTCTTTATGTCGTTGTACAGCGTGATCTCAGGGATGTGGGAATCTTTGATGTCTTTCAGGTCATAATTCTTTACTTCTTCCAGGGCGCGGTATCTGTCTGTATCCAGGATATTTTTGATTAGTTTGCCGTTCCTGATAGAGTATTCGGCAACGTCATAAATTCTTCCATTGAAAAATTTTTTGAAAATAATTTCCTGCACCTGATCACCCTCTACCCTAATCGAATAGTGAAATCCTCCCTCCGCGACATCCCCGGAGATCAAGGTTACCTCTCCGAAATTCGATGGATTAAGGTACAGAGTGTTCTCAACAAGCTTAACTCCCCACTGGTGATGAGTATGACCGGTAAGACACAACATCACGGGATTTTCTTCACAATAGTTGCGCAGCGCCGTTGATCCAATCGGTCCGCCTGCTGTCACTTGATCAAGGATTCCATATGCAGGCTGGTGGGTTACAATAATATGCGGATTTATGGCCCTGAAAAAGTGGTACATCTCATTGTCCCTGTCGAAATACTTCAATTTTCCCCTGGCATGAACAACATACCTCTCGGGAATTCCCGGTGTCCAGATGGCCACTCCGCCATACCCGCATATCCTCAAATCCTCAATATTATACCAATGCAGGTGCAAGTCATGCTCATGCAAAGCCGTATATTTGAGATCCATATCGTAATTCCCGGGAAGGCAAAAAACCTTTGCCCTGTGTTTCGTAGATATTATGCTCCCCAATACCCTGTATTTTTGCTGCATGACCCTGCGCGCCCTGATTGTGTATTCCTGGTATTGGGTCCCCAATTCTTGTATATCATCAGAGATGTCAGGCTTTTCCAAAAGCTCATCCACAAAATCCTCTATGAGCATATCCTCTCTTGACATTTGCCTTCTTAGCCCGTGGAAGTATTGTTGCAGTTCGTGATAGCGTATGGAAGTATTCATGCTGTAGAAAGGGATATCGATCAGATCGCCGGAAATAATGTACGCGTCGGCAACTGTTTCATTCAGAAGATCATTCAGTTTGTCAAAGTCTCCGTGGATATCGGCCAGATAAATGATTCTCATAACGTAATTATCTTCGCCTATGCCTTTTGAGGCCAAACATTTTTCATCCATTCACTTTATGAAAACTGCCAGAATGACCGGTCACGCGGGCGGGGAGCTTCACGCAGACGTGGTATATAATCTTCATAATGCACTATCTCTCTATACCACATATTTGATAAGAGCTCTGCAATTTTTTGAGGTTTCGGGTTGAATGTTACATAGTGTAACAACATAAAAGTATGGGGAGTAAGGGGAAAGTCATGTAACAATCGTTATCATTCGTGAGGATCGTATTTTTTCTCTTTCCTCGACACTGCTGTATTCTTTTCTCTTAGTTTTGCCTGTACAAACCAGTCTATCAATTGTCGGGCAATACTGATCTTTCCGGGTATGGTCGGAAGATTGTCAGGATCGAACCAGCCTGCATCTGAGATTTCTGTTTCATCGATTGTGATCTCCCCGCTCTCATATTCTGCGGTAAAACCGATCATAAGGGAATCTGGAAAGGGCCATGGCTGGCTTCCGAAATAACGGATATTCCTAATCCTGATTCCCACTTCTTCTTCTATTTCCCGTTTTGCTGCCTCTTCGAGCGATTCGCCAGGTTCAACGAACCCGGCCAGCACACTATAAAGCTCTGCGGTGAATCGCTTCACGCGGGCCAGGAGCACCCGTTTATCCCGTTCTATGAGAACGATGACTGCGGGAGAAATGCGGGGAAAGCTCAGGAAGCCGCAGCTCGGGCACTCTTTGGCTCTCATGCCCTTCGCGCGGTTCATTTCCGTTCGGCAGCGGCTGCAATACCGGTCGGTTCTGTCCCATGCGATTATATGAGATGACCTCATGGCAATCTTATGGAGGGATTCTTCAATACGTCCGTAAAGATACCGTAACCCATAGGAAACCATTCCTTCAGGGAGAGAAATGTTTTCAGAGGCTTCGGCGCAATAGCAATGATGCCCATTCAAGGTTCCCAGGTACCACTCCCTGATCGGCTGCAATCCGAGAGTGGACAAGTCTTGAATGAAAGGCACGGAGAGTGCCTCCCCTTCTTCTCTGACTATCAATGTATGGACTATGAACACGAACCACCACGCAGGTTCTGACTTTTCCTGTGGAGGATCAATGGCAGAGATAAAATGATCATCCATGGTTTAATCGCCGATTCTGTATATTCTGATCCCGCAGGGTTCAATTTCAATTGAAATATCGTTCACCGGAGATTCGTATGAGACGCCGTTTATTCTGTTCTCCATCCGTATTGTATCCTTATTTTTTATAAGAGATGAAAGATCAACCTTTACACTGTAGCTGTTGTGGACATCAAGATTGGCGAAGATCAGGTAGCCTTTGTCATGTTCTTTGTCAAAGCGGCGAAAAGCGCCCAAAACTGCGCCGTGGTCGCTGTCGATAAACTCTATATTGCCGTCCTTGTGAAACACGGGCGATTCTGTAAGGACACGGTTGATATTTCCTATTCCCTCGGCAATGTATACATTTTCCCTGAACGTGACCTTCTCTTTCCTGCCAATGAAATTGATCTTCACCGGATGACCATATTCAACTCCCTGGACAATGCCGGTTTGCCCAGTACCCATAAGGGCTATTGCTGCATAGCGCGGGACAGCGGCTTCTGCTTTGCCGAAAAGCTGGGCCGGTACGCCTGTATCGTGGGTGGTGATGGGCAGGTAAAAACGCAGCTTCCGGCCTATATCATGAATGTAGCGCAAATAATTCCTGAGATCAAAGGCATAGGGGTGTTCCCACTGATTGGCAAGAAAAAGATTGATCTGCCACTCAGCGGCTTTTTTCAGCATAGTGTTGGAATCGGTAAAAAACTCAGCCATGACGATCAAGTTCGGGTAGGTGCCGCGCAGCTCTTCCAGAAGGTCTGTGATAAACCCTTCATGGCTTGAATGCAGATTGTCAAGACGGATCATGCCGCCCGTAAGCTGGGCGAAATGGGACCAGAACAGGGAATATTTTTTCATATAATCCCAGATATCGTTACGAATATCAGGATTGGGATGATCATAATAAATTTTTACAAGGTCCCCCCATTTCAGCCACGAGTTCCTATGCCAGAATCCTGCCCGCTTCATTCCGTCTTTCTCGCTCTTGTCGGGCACTATCCACTCCGGACACATTCTCACCATTTTGCTGCCGATCCCTATGTGATTCAACGCCAGATCAAAACAAAGCCGCATTCCCAGCTCTACGGTCTTATCAACGAATTTTTCAAAATCAGCGAAACCGGAGCGGCCTTCTTTCCCGCAATACGCTTTATCGATGGAAAAAAGATCATAGGCGGCATAGGGGCTTTCAGATAAATCAAGACTGGTAATGGGCAGAAGATGTACTGCATTAAAACCGAGTTTCGCGATGCGGGGGAGATGTTCTATCCAGTCGCTGATTGTACCTGAAGCTGATGGTATCAAAGTGTACATCCTGACGTCTTGCAAGGCTTCCGGATCCACTATTACATGGCTGAAAGAAACCCTGTCCCAGTACCAATTGTTTCCGCCATCGAGAGAATATTTTAATTTGAATTTGTAGCTCCCACAGAGCTTGACCGTATATGAAAGGCTAAATATCCCGCTCTTTTCTTGTGTAAATTCAAATTCCCGCCATTCGTCTCTTGGACAGTCAATATTTGTATAGAGAAAGACTTGAGCTGAGGTTTCCTTATTTTGAAATTCGACTTCCAGGTGGAGATCTTCGTTCTGATGTATTCGGAAAAAATCATCGGGAATTACAGAGAACGAGCGCCTCAATAAGCCTTCTTTGCCTATTCTCATATTCCGGGATACAAGCTCCGGAATTTTAAACGATGGTAGAAACGATTTTGTGAGAATCATAGTTTGACCTCGCGAGAATTTCTGTTGTCTATAAAAATTT
>Ga0209253_10001916_pt1 | contig 18343 bp, 14 predicted proteins | sample FrelakmetBRP12BR_FD_187145 | JGI IMG/M metagenome (GOLD analysis project Ga0209253, IMG submission 187145) | Freshwater lake sediment microbial communities from the University of Notre Dame, USA, for methane emissions studies - BRP12 BR (SPAdes)... | ecosystem: Environmental > Aquatic >... | reverse complement strand
TACCGCAGGAAGCGGTGGCAGAAGTGGAGGCGGGGGTGGAGGAACACCCGCGTCAACAACCACAACAACGGTTCAGACGATAACAACCACCACTGCGGCAGAGATAAGCACAACAACGGTTCCGGTAGAGACAACGACTACCATTAAGATAAGCACAAGCCCTGTGGCGAATGCAGGGTATGACCGCAGTGTACAGGCAGGGGATACGGTGCTGCTCGACGGTTCCAGTAGCTACGATACCGATGGTGATGTATTGCAGTATCGCTGGAAACAGATTTCCGGCCTTCAGGTTATCCTGGAAAATGAGAATGAGGTTATCGCTTCGTTCGTCGCAGAAAGCGAAGGTTTTTATGAATTTGAATTAACCGTATCTGACGGTATCTTTGAAAGTAGCGATATTGTGCTTATAGAAATAACAGAAAAAACCATTCAGCTTCTATCACCAGGTAACGGTGAAGTATTTTTCAGCCGCCCAACACTACGCTGGGACGGAAAGGGATGCGACAGCTTTAAGGTATATCTGTCAAGAGATGGAAAGCGATTTTATGAGGTTGGTGAGACAGCAGAGGAAAACTTTACCGTGCGACCGCTGACGAACATTTTGTATAGTACTAATAAAAAAGATATTTCACCAATATACTGGAAGGTGTTAGGGAAACTGGACGGAGAGGGAAATATATGGTTAGAAAGCCCAACCTGGCAGTATTACAATATAAGAAAAAATGTCCTTATTGAAAATTTCTTTACCTGGCTAACTTCTGTAATTAATGCATCAAAATAGCCTGCTGACCCAGCCAAGCCCATCACCTTTTTAATACCTCTAAGAAAAATAGGGACAGCGACCATGTAACAATCGCTGTCCCTATTTAATTGTCTGGCTCCCCAGCGCGGACTCGAACCACGGACCCGGTGGTTAACAGCCACCTGCTCTACCGACTGAGCTACTGGGGAATTATTCTATAGTTTCAATCGAGGCTATACTTTATAAAAGAAAATCGGTTTGTTGTCAATGGTTTTCAGCGGCGGCTATATGTCGCCGGACCCGTTTAAAACATCTCTGCGTCAGTCCAGCGAACCATCTCGCCGAGGCAGGGCAGGCCATCATGATGCCACATCATCGAGGGCGTCGGCATCTTGCCCGGCGGGCAGATGCGTGAAACCCCGAGGCGCGCAAACAGATTAAACATCTCCGCGCGCCGCTCCTCTCCCACCGCAAGCCCGGCATTCTGCATATACCCTTTGATGGGTGCAAGATAATTGACAATATCTTGCAAGTCCGGCAGCGGAACAATGCGGATAAAGCGGTGCAAAGGAGAGGAAAGAAATTCCTTCAGCGGCTCATACACGACGGTCCACGACAGGTTTTCTGCCGCCCGCATTAATACATTCTCTCCCGCAAGCTCCCTGAGCTCATAGGTATTGTGCAGGTGCCTGAGCACTGCTGCATCTTCAATATTGAGCCGTGCCGGAGGAGCCTTCTGCTCCTGGGTTTTCATTGCCTGCTCCAGCAGTGGCATAAATTCCTTGGGGCTCACCGCGCCGCCCTCTTCCAGAAAATAGACCTGAGGCGAGATGCAGGCGAACTGGTCAAAGGTGGACACATCATAGGCTATTTTTTGTGCAAGCCCGGGGGCAGCTTTTTTATTTAGCGCTTCCCTTCCCACCGCCCCAAAGCCGATCCTGTGGCTGTGGGAGATTACCCTGGTGCCCGGCGGCACCCGCTTGCACACAGAGGTGCAGGTTGCTTCGCTGCCGTAGACAATAATAACGCTGCAGTGGTTAAAAAGAATTTTTTCAATTTCCTCATCGCCGCCATGCCAGGAAAGTATCGCCAGGCAGTTGCCTAGTTCCGGATCAATTTCTTTCAGCGTTTCCGCGTACAGGGGCGGAAATATGGGCTCTTCCCGCGAAGCCTTTCCCATAATCGGGGCCTTCACCAGAAACGAGCGCATCACGCTCAAATGCGGGAGACCGGGAATATTGGAGGAAAATATGGCAGCTGTCAGCTCAGGTCCTGTTGCTTTTGAATGGCAGCCGCGCTCTTTTGAATAATGAAACCCGTCGAGAAATGCCGGGTCTCCAAGCTCTGAGCGAAGTGCCCGCAGCAGGTCGTCCCTGCGGGAGGAGAGATGCTCCACCCTTATGGATTCCCTGACCATCTCGGGAGAAAAGCCGGTAAACAGGGAAATGGCCTCAACCGCAGCAACTTTTTTCGGGGATGTATCATCAAGCCATTGCTCTGAAGCCCGGTCCAGAATGTCTGCGATGGTTGCAACCGGCAAAGATTCAAGATAGGCTTTTTTTTCTTTTAAAAAGGCTATGACCTTCTCCAGGAACCGGGGCGTGACGACAGGAAACTCCACCCGCATAACCGCGTCTTGCTCGGGGAATTCATGAACGGAATAGCTGAAGCCTGAAATTTCCGCGCGGAGCGGTTCCGGAAGGTAGTAGCCTTTTACCGCGAGCTCTCTCATGACTTCTTTGTTATCTCCTCTATAGAAAGCGAACAGCCGCGTGCTTCTGAGCCGCGGGCACGGCCGAGAATCTCAAATCCCTGTTCGCAGCGCCGGCCGATGTCATCGGTCTGAATGGCAGCAACCCGCTCCAGATTCGTCAGGTCAAGATGCCAGAGAACACCTTTTTCACCAAGCGGAACCTCTTTCATGGTGCGTGGATCAAAAACCAGCGTCCTGGTCCAGGGCGGGTTTTCCTTGCAGCGTTTATCCGGAGAGCCGTTGAAATGATTTTTAAGGGCATTGTCATAAAATTGTGAGCCAAGCTCGGTCATACCCAAAAGATTAATACTCATAGCGGGCGGAATCCCCAGGAACCTGCTGCCAAGGGAGAGAAATTCATCCCGCGCTATCTCTCTCTCCTTACCCTTATACCCACCAGCATCAAGCGTTCTGCTTCCGGCTGGAAGGTTGAAGGCAAGCCCCTGCAGCGCGCAGTAGTCAAAGAAGGTTAAGAATCCAAGCGATGCGCCAATGAGCGCGATTGAAATGTTTTCGTGCTCAGCGAGCTTCAGCTCTTTTGCCAGCTCCTCGGGAACGAAGCCCCGTTCTCCTATCAGAAAGCGGCTTCCCGGCAGACCATATTTTTTTTTAAGCTGCTCCATGCCATAGGCCATTATCATGTGCGGTGCTTTTTCCGGGGGCGGGGCAATTATGAGAAAGCGATATTTGCCGCTGTCGGGGAACAGGCAGCGCCGGGCATTTTCAAGGATCGCGGTATCCATGAGCTCAAGACCTTCTTCAGAAAACAGGGCGCGGCCTTTTTTAACCCCTTGGGTGGTGCCACTGGTGCTGAAGATCCGCTTTGCTTCAGCCGGCGGTTTTGAAAAAAGCTCAAACAGTTTGAACCCTTCTGTTGAGATGCCGGGAATGTCGCGCCAGGAAGAAACCTTGCCTGGTGCAGCGCCCCTTTTATCACAGAGTTTCTGATAGATCGGGATATTTGTATACTGGAACGAAAACACTTCAAGCGCCAGTCGGTTGAAGGCGTTCTCGTCGCGATTTGTAAAAGAGCTTTTAATATATTCTGTTATGCGGTGATAGATAGTCGCCATAATGTAATCAAGGCTGAAAGCTGGCCGCTGTGCGCTAAAGATGCAGAGCTACCGCTTTTTTTGTCAGGAGAAATTCGATGAAATCAAACAGCTCGTTTTCTTCCAAAGATTTATCCGCAAGATGCTCCGTGATGGTTTTAATTCCCGCGCAGGAGTTTAAAAACGCTTCTATACCCTTTCGTTTGACACCGTATTCTGCGGCAATACGCGCGGCATTCTCTGCTGACACAAGCAGTTTTGGCCGCAGGTTCTTTTCCGGCCGCGGCAGGTCCTTAAAACCCGGCGTGATCTTCACGTCTTGTGCCGCATAGGCAAACAGACAGGGCTCGCAATTGAATTTAAGCTTGAAAAGGTGCTTATAGGCGCTGAAGCCGGCAACAATGCCGTCGCCGATTGATCTGCCGACGGTTGCGTAAAGCCCGGTCACATCTCCTGCGGCATAGACACCGGGAAGGCTTGTCTTCATTTCCCGGTCAACTTCAATAAACCCGCGTGCGTCCTTCTTTAAAGCCGCACTGTCAAAATCATAGAGAGGCGACAGCTCGTAAGAATTATAATCAAGCAGAACTTTCTTGCAGGGTATAAACCGCTCCTCCCCGCCTTTTAAAAGAACCCGTACCCCTTCGAGCGCTCCTTGTCCTTCGTAACGAATAATTTTGCCCTGTAAAACGGACCCGGCAGCAGCAGGAAACGGAGCCTCTGCCGCGTTTGAATCAATCAGATAGATGACCGTGTGCCGTCCCCTGTTGCAGGCCTCAATCAGGTCAACAAGGTTCCGGGTAAATTCATTGCCCACAATGAGGGCGGTCTGCCTGCCCTCCATGCTGAAAAAATTGTTGAGCAGCTCCTCGAAAAACTCGTAGCCCATGTAGGTGATGGCGATCTGCTTCAGGTAATCCTGCTCATTGCAGAGGCTGCGTAAACCAGTGGCAATAATGACCGCGAGCGTGCGAATTGTTTCCCCCGCGTCGGTATGGATTATTTTAATTGCCCCATCCATCTCGAGTTTAATGACCCGTGACGGGATGAGGGGTATTTCAAGATCTTCAATATCTTTCCTGAAGCGGCCCACCACATCCGCGCCCATGAGATGAAAAGATGGCCCCGTGAGCATGCAGGAGCGCCACTTGGCAAGACCGCCGAGCCCTGCTTTATCAAAGATGACCGTGCTGCAGGGCACGGCCTTGTAGCTCTTGACCCAGCGGGTGCGGATGGCCGCGGTCATCCCGGCCGGGCCGGCGCCGATGACAGCGACATCGTAGTCGTATGGAGCAATAGAGGACATGGTGGACATTTTTAAAGATGTTGAGCGTTCAGCTGTCAGCGATCAGCTCATGCGGCTTACCGGACCTGAAAGCTGAAGGCTGACAGCTTATAGCTGTTTATGTAAACACATCCCGCTTTGCAGGTTTTTTATCAAGGCCTTTTAACTTCCAGTACAGAGACCGGTAGGTGCAGTAGACCCGGCCCTTGAACGGCGTATTATATTTCCTGGCATCGGGGTGCAGGAAGCAGAAGTGATCACATTTCAGCTTCTGCATCTCTTCAGAAAATTCGTGGGCGTTATACTGCTTGTCCGCGCCGGTAAAGAAGGTGTTGTTATAATACCCGAGGGCTGAGTAGGTGTCTGAATCCTGCCCGCCGTGGGAGCGGTAAAAATCCATGAAGGTTGATCGGTCGCTGACAATGCCGTATTTTTCAGGATGCAGGAACTGCGGGGCCCCCGGCTCGATCTGGATGGTCCATACCATCATGCGCTTCAGGATTTTCTTATAGCGCTTGCTGATAGTCGCCATCATCTGCTTGGTCTGCATTGCCTCGTCTATGGTTTCGTGCGGGATGCCCACGGTAAAAAACATGTCCAGGTAGATATCCCGCTCCTTCATGAAGTCAAGGGTCTCATAGAGCTCCTGGTTGGAGTAGAAGAAGCCCTTGTTCATCTTGCGCACACGCTCAGCTGATGATTCAGCGGATATGGCAAGTATTGAGTATTTGCCGGGGAATGTTTCCTTGAACGCTTCCATAAAGCTTTTTGTCGGCAGGGCCCAGCACTCAAAGTACCAGTCAAGCCCCAGGTTCTTTTTTCTGATCAGCTTGAACAGCTCCTGAAAATAGCGGTCGTCCTTGGGCGTCGGGTCATAGCAGACCGACATGGTCTGGTAGCCGTAGGACTTGGCCTGCTCCATCGACTCAACCACCTTCTCCGGCTCTCTGAAGATGACCTTTTTCCGTCCGCTGATAATCAGCTGCCCCTCGTAGCTGCCGCCGCAGAATGAGCAGTTCACCGGGCAGCCCCGGCCTATCGCGAGGGGAAAGAGCGAGGTACCGATGGAGTGGTGCTTGATATTTTTCTCCGGAGAGAAATTTTTCATCCACGCCAGGGGAAAGCTGAAGGAGCGCACATAGGTGGGGTAATTTTTCAGAAGCTTGAGATTCGTGAAGTTGAGCTCATCAATATCTTTTTTCTCGGCAACATAGCTCAGGGGATTTTCAACAATCTCTGCGCCCCTGCGCCAGGTAAGATTCGGAACCGGGCTGAAATCAGCGGCATTGGCGGAGAGTGCCTGCATGAGAGCAACGACCGGCCTTTCACCATCGCCCCGCACCACGGCATCAATGCAGGAAAAGTTTTCAAGGACCTCTTTGGCAAAAAAGCTTGCGGTAAAGCCGCCGAGAACAATCAGGATATGGGGATAACGCTCTTTAATTTTTTTTGCCACTTCTATGGTATCGTATGCCTGGTAATGCCAGTGAATGGGCATGCCGATTACCTTCACCTTTTTATCCTTCAGCCACTCAACGAGAGAGAAGGTCTGGTCTTCAATCCATTCGACACCCAGATGTATAATCTGCGATGAGTAGCCGTTTCTGTTCAGGTAGTCAGACATGGCAAAAATGCCCATGGGCATGAAGGTGATGTTCATGAACTCGCCAAGCGGCTTGTAGAAGCTGCTTTTCTTGGGTACATGCACAAAAAGAAAATCGATCTGTTCCACTGATAGGTCTCCTTTGGCGTTGCGGAGTTTAGGGGTTATGAGTTCAGGAGCCGGTAACTCAAGAATTTAATTTGTTTTTCATTTCCTCTTCAAGGAACTTCAGCAGCCCGCCTTTTTCCAGCACACGTTGAATATATTCCGGCAGGGGACTGCAGGGAAGCGCCCAGCCCTGATGCGTGCTTCTTACCTCAAGCTTTTCAAGGTCAATAACAAGCGGCTCTCCCTGAACTGCTTTTTTTGCTATGCCCGGACAGGTTATGAGATAAATCCCCTGGTTCGTCAAGTTGCGGAAGAAAATACGGGCGAACGACTCGGCAACTATTGCCCGGATGCCGTTATAGGCAAATGACCGGGCAGAGGATTCGCGGCTTGAGCCGCAGCCGAAGTTTTTGCCGGCAACGATAATATCATCTTTTGCCATCCGGGAAAAGAAATCCTCTGCGCCTTTGGACAGCCCCGAAGCAATCCGGTCTTTTTTCAGGCTGAAGTAGTCCGGCGGATGCAGGATGTCCGTATTGACATGGTCGCCCAGCAAAAACGCGTTGCCAATGAATGATTTTTTTAACATGCGTTAGACGTTACCATTGGACGCAGATGCCCGCAGATTATAAGTATTTTTATCTGCTCAGATCAGCGTAAATCCGCGCCCTGTTAACAATATTTTCTCGGGTCAGTAATTTTTCCCTCAATAGCCGAGGCTGCAGCAGTCGCTGTTGAGCTGAGGAAAACCCTGCTGCCCTTTCCTCCCATCCTGCCGTCAAAATTCCGGTTCGAGGTAGCAAGGCAGGTTTCGCCCTCGGCAATGATGCCTTTATCAATTTTTCCGCACGGGCCGCAGCTCGGGTTGCAGATGGCAGCGCCGGCTTCTATGAGTGTCTGAATGTAGCCCTTTTCCATGGCCGCAAGATAAATCCTGTTTGAGGAAGGAATTACCACAAGCCGGCAGTAGGGCGCGGCTTTTTTTCCCTTCAGGATTTCTGCAGCAATCCGCAGGTCTTCAACCCTCCCCCCCGTACAGGAGCCGATATACACCTGATCAACATGCTCTCCTGCCACATCGCCGACCGGCACTGCATGGCTCGGATGCGGCGGAATAGCAACCTGCGGAGCAAGAGAGGATACGTCGAGCGTTATCTCCCGTTCATACACCGGCTGTTCTGGTACGGTGACCGCAGCGTAATTATCAGCACCTTTTTCTTTCAGATAGGATTGCGTTATTGCATCGGGGATAAATATGCCCGCCTTTGCCCCGCCCTCCACCACCATGTTTGAGATGGAGAAGCGGCTGTCCATGGTGATGCCGTTTTTAGTGCTGTCCGCAAACTCAAGCGACCGGTAGAGCGCCCCGTCTTCTTCCAGGTCCCCAAGCACTTTTAATATTATGTCTTTGCCGAGGATGAACGGGCCTTGCGTGCCGGTGAAGGTGATTTTAAAACACTCCGGGACCTTGAGCCAGATAGTGCCGGTAAGGAGGCCATAGAGAACATCGGTTGAGCCCATGCCGGTTGCAAGACAGCCGAGCGCTCCAGCCATAACAGTATGCGAGTCCGCGCCGATCACGAGCTTTCCCGGAACAATCGCCGGATGCTCAACCAGCAGCTGGTGGCAGATGCCGGAAAAGAGCTCGAGATTTTTAATCTGCTCTTTTTTGCAGAAGTCGAGAAATTTCTTCAGTATGTTCGCCCGCTCTTCATTAGCAGGCGGCGCAAAATGGTCGGCGGTGACAAGCACCCGGTCCCGGTCCCAGATTTTTCCCCCGAGGCGGTTGAAATCATCTACGAGCAGCGCGGTGGTGGCATCGTGGCCGAGAATAAAATCGAGATAAAACTCCGCGTAGTCATTTTCTGCAACAGGCCGGTTGCCGGTCCGATGCTTAAGGAGAATGTGGTGCGTGTAGGTATTAGAGCTTTTCATGGTGAAGTAAAACCACAAGCACACTGATTCTGTCTTGTGGTTTGCGGGTTAATGGTAACTGATCAGCGGCAGCAGCGCGCGCTACTCTGTGGCGTACAGAGAGGAGTTGTCTTCAAGATAGCGGGAAGCCATTCCCTTCTGCTCGCCTTTGCGCGATTGATTGATCACTCTGTTGACGATGTTCCAGAACACGCGCTCATCAAATCCGAGATGCTTCTGGTTGAAGACCTCAACGATATTTTTCATGAACTGAAAGGCACCCTTGGAATCGCTCTCCTTTTCCCTTTTAACATCTGCAACAATGCGGTCAATCTCAGATGCCTTGGCCTCGATCCCCTGTTCCTGCAGCAGGCGCCGCACCAGAGCACGGCCCGAGTGCTTTCCCAGGACAAATGCCCGGTCCCGGCCGACCTCTTCCGGCCGGATAGGTTCATAGGTTTCGAGATTTTTCAGAATCCCGTCCACGTGGATGCCGGACTCGTGCCTGAACGCGTTGTAGCCGACGACTGATTTATTGGGCGCGACGATGATCCCGGAGTAATCTTCCACAAGCTTTGAAAGGGCATAGATCTTGTCGGTATTTACGTGATGTTTGATTTTGAGCAGGTTTCCTGTTGCCATCACCACTTCCTCCAGGGAAGCGTTTCCTGCCCGCTCACCGATGCCGTTGACGGTCAGGGTCGGATATTCCACGCCTGCTTCAATGGCTGCGAGCGTGTTGGCGGTGGCAAGGCCGAAGTCATTGTGGCAGTGAATGCCGAAGCGGATCTTTTCTTTCATCTTCTGCCTGATGGTGAGGCAGAGATCACGTATTCCCTGTGGGGTGAGAACCGAGACGGTATCGCAGATGATAATTTTATCCGCGCCGGCGCGCGCCACCCGGTCAAAGAGCGGAATAATAAAGTCCATGTCAGCCCGGGCCGTGTCTTCGGCCACAAAATCCACCACCAGGCCGCGGCTGACTGCGTATTCAACCGACTGGAGGGCCCGCTCTTCCGCCTCTGCACGGGTGGTGCTGAATTTATAGTTGAGATGGATGTCACTGACCGGCGTAAACAGAAATGCTTCCCGCGCTCCGCAGCTCAGCGCTACATCCACATCCTGTTTTTTGGCGCGAATGGAGACCGCCAGGTTGATCTTCCATTTTCTACTTAAAATAGTTTTAATATTTTTTGCCTCATTGAGAGAAACGATGGGCAGCCCGACATCTACCGTATCGATGCCTGCTTCCTCCATCGCCTCAATGAGCCTGATTTTTTCCCTGCAGGAAAAGAAGACTCCGGGAGCCTGCTCGCCGTCGCGCAGGGTCTCATCAATGATATATATTTCTTTTGCTCTGGTTTCGTCCATTGTATCCCCCATTGATTTGTAGACACTGGGAACACCGGCTGCGGTTCCGGCGTTTTCATAGTGCTGCAGCGTCTATTTTAAATTTTCCGAACTTAGGCGTCCGCGTTACCCGCATCACGTTGAAATACTGCCAGGGATCAAGCGGCGTTGACCAGTGCGGGTATTTTTTACACCAGGCCTCTGCCATCTGGAAGTCCTCCCGGGTCAGGTTGTGAGGGTAGTGAAAAGTCGGGCTCAGGTAATCACCTGAGGGTCCCATAAAGACGATGTCTTCCGGTTTTGCTGCGGCAAAGAGCGGCGTATCAGGATAAATCCGTATGCCGAAGACGGTGAGAATATTGTCCGGCTGCGGCATGCTTTCCAGAAACTTAAAACCGTCGGCGATGGTCTCCCTGGTTTCCCCGGGACCGCCTAACAGAAGCTGAAATGAGGTGGCAATGCCGGCTTTTTTATAGCAGGCGGAGGCCCGGGCAATATCCGCCTGGGTGAACCCTTTACCCATCCGCTCCAGCATCTCCTCTGAGGCGACATCAATCCCCACGTCCGCACCGATGCAGCCCGAGCGCGCCATGAGCGAGGCCATGTCATCAGAGATGCCCACCGGATTTACGTTGGCGTACCATTTTATTTTTACCTCCCGGCGAATGATCTCTTCACAGATGGCGCAGGCATGGTTTGTGGGGAAGTTAAAGACGCTGTCAACAAAGAAAAAATAGTCAAGATTCCAGAACCGCTGCGCTTCAACGATTTCATCGACTGCTCTCCGGGGCGATTTCAGACGGTAGGTTTTGCCGTCAATGCGCGGATGCTCGCAGTATATGCACGTAAAAGCGCAGCCCCGCTTGGTCTGGAGGCCGATATAACCTTTTTTCTGGATATACTTTTCATAATCAAGCAGATCAAACGCTGCCGGCGGCATCATTTCTACATCCGGTATGAGCTGCTGCGGGTTGCAGGTATAGCTCCCGTTTGTCTGATAGACAAGGCCCGCGATATGCTCATAGGATGAGCCTTCGGTGAGGGCACGGGCCAGCTGCACGCAGGCTATTTCGCCCTCACCCTGGATGCCGAACTTGAGGCCAAGGTATTTCAATGCTTCTACCGGAAACAGGGAATATCCCGGGCCGCCGACAACAAACGGAACATCGGTGAGCGTCTTTAAAAAAGCAACTACTTCCCTGATGTCAGGAAGGTAGTAGCGCAGCGCCGACATGCAGGTATTGTCAATATTGCGGATGGACAGCCCCACAAGCTGAGGCTTGAATTCATTAATTGTTTCCTGAAATATTCTCTGCTCTTCTTTTTGCGAAAAGAGAAACATCCGGTCAATAACCCTGATGTCATGCCCCGCCTTTCTCAGGCTTGAAGCAACAAGCGATAGACCGATGGGAGCAGCAGGTATGGGCCAGCGCTCCTGGTTGGTATTTATTAAAAGTATTCTCATCAACGCCCTCTCAGATCCATAAAAACCAATAGCGATAAATACTTTACATGTAAACCATTTACATATAAGTAATGGTTTTGCCTTGATTTGTCAACCAAAAACTATTGCATGGATATATGTCTGAAATTGCTTGACTTAATACATGTGGCTTGCTGTTGGGGCGGGATACTTTCCCTGCTGTGGGGGGCCGGGAAGGGTTTTAATTACCATCTCTGGCCTTGAGAAACAGATTGATGAGATTTTTATCAAGCTCTTCTTTGCGGGATATTTTCAACTGTTTCTTAAGCTCTGCTAACAATACCACTGCCCGTGCCATGGAACGGTGCCCTCCGGCGCTTCCATATTTGCCGAAAGCATGGCGGGTCACCTCTCCGGCATGCTCCACGTACCCCACGTTTCTCACGCAGAGCACAATCTGCTTTTCAACAATTCCCGACACTAATGACCACTGAGCATCATCAATCTGCATACAGAAATCTGCCAGCCGCGGAATAATATCTTCCCGCTCCTTCTCTACCCTGCCAAGGTTAACAAACACGACATTACCTATCAGGCGATGGCTTTTAAGTGCTTTTACAAACAGGCTGATCTCTTCGGGGTTGAGACGGGGATGCTCCATCTGCAGAATCATGTGACGATTGGCGAGCGGGTAGATGTGGGTAAACACCTCAATATCAGCTGGATTTATGTCCCGGCCTAAAAAAAGCGTGTCTGTCTTGATACCGTAGACAAGTGCCGTGGCAAGGCGCTGGCTGATTTTGTGCTCCTGGGCAATCAGGTATTCTGCCAGGATGGTTGAGGTTGCCCCGTAGTGAACCCGGATATCACAGAACGGGGCGTCACAGGTTTCCATCCGGGGGTGGTGATCGATAATGATATCTGCCCTGATTTCAGGATCGCCAAAGTAAAAGGGCTGGACATCAACCATGGCGATCCGGGAATATTTTTCCAGGTCCGAGGCAGTTATTTTCAGCAGCTGTATGTCCAGAAGCTGCATCATGACCTGATTTTCGTTTCTGGTAACTTCACCAAAGGTAGCAATAGGCGCTGTTGTGCTGGTCCGGCCCAGAAGCGTCCGCAGCGCCAGCGCGCTGGCCAGGGCATCGGGGTCAGGGTCATGCTGGGTGAGAATAAGGATGTGCTCATGGCCGCTGGCGAGCTGCTGAAGCGCGGTCGCCTTTTTACGATTTTCTATCTTTACCCAGCATCGGGAAATATTGCCGACGATGAGATCAGAGAGGGGAAGAAACGACACAGTATCATGGCGCTCACGTTCAGCAGTTGCGTCATCAGCATCGGTAAGCACCAGTATTGGGACTGCTGCGCACTGGAAACGCAGCGCTTCCAGCTGCTGGCTCATAGCGGGGGTACCGGAACAATCGAAAATTACCCGGTCCTCGGCAGTGAGTGCCAGTTCTCCGTAAAATGTATTTGACAGCTCCATCTGTTTCAGAATGGTAAACTGTTTTTTCTCTACCGGTACCGGCACGGCGGTGTTATTCACGACAATTGCATGGTCCAGGGACCGGAGATACCCTTTCAGCAGGGGCACGATATCCGGGTTCTGTAAGATAAGTATAGTGCGCATGGCTGTCCTATGGTGCGAGCTGAAGAACTGCTATGAAAATATCCATGGCGGCAGGTTATCTGTCAGCGAGATCTCTTAACCAGCAGATGAGGCCGTGAGGCCCTGATACTCATTATGGTTTTCCCCGAGCTGAAAATTCTGACCGTGCCGGTTGATTCTGACACGGTAATGGCAATGGCATCGGTGCTGGCAGTTATGGCCGCGGCCGCGGCATGCCGGGCACCCAGGCCCCTGAGAGGAGCGGTTTTGCCGCCGCCGGCGTGCAGATACCTGCCGGCAGACACGACCACGCCGTCATCCCGTATGATGAAAGCGCCGTCTATGAGCGTCAGCTCTTTAATGCTTTCCTGTACTTTCGGGTCAGAAATCCTTCGCTCATCTTCCGGATAGCCCAGGAACGGATCAAAGATCATGGGCTTGGAAAGCTCATCAACTTTTTCCGTATCCCCGACCACAAATATGGTGCCCACCGAAACCCCTTCACGGCCTTCACGGCCAATTTCTACTGCCAGGTTTACCAGAGCATACAGAACCTCAGTGGGAATGTTTTTAGCTATCCGCTTTAAATCGCCCATTGAGATATGGCTGTAATGTTCCTCGCCTTTGACTATCCGCAGGCTGTCAACCAGCTTTGTGCCTGACAGGCTGTAGAGGCAGATAACCTTCTCGCCCTTTTTCAAGGTGCCCAGTTCCACAGCGGTGCGCAATATATAGTCCAGACGCTCCCGGCGGGCTACCCCCTTAAAGTCACAGATAACGGTTTCATGGAAAATGTCTTCGGCAAGTTTTTCCTGTGAGAGGGCAACCAGGAACTGGCACTTTTCGCTGTAGGCAGGGATTGTTTTTAAGAGGACTGCTTTTTCGCAGACGATGAGGATCTTTTTTATTTTCAGTTTTTCTGCAATAGCAATGGCTTCTTCAATGAGCACGATGCTTTCTTTTTCTGCTTTTTCACCGGTCACCGAACGTATCCTCCAGGAAGGTAAACACCAGGAACGTTTATATCGTTTTAGATCGTTTCTTAGCTTTGCATGCTGCTATAGTATATATGACTGGAGGTGCTTTGGTTGCTATTGTCAGCAGGGTAATCTTATGAGAATTCTGTTACATCAAATAGCCCAAATAGCCGGGAAAATCTACCATTAATTTGACTGCTGGCTTTTTTGCTGATTCTGCTTGCATCAGCCGGCTTAGTTTTCTATACCTTTTAAAGGATTCATGTGTTCGGCCGCAGCAGCAATGACAATGCCGGAAAAGACGCGGCAGAAAAAGCGGTCTTCATCCGAACTGCTGACAAACCAACGTTGCCGGAGCAGCAGAAGCGCTGGCAGCTTATAGTGCCATCAGGAGATCATCCATGTCTACCACAGTCTCAATAGTACGGTGCCCCGAGTACCGGGAAGAGCTGGTCTATAAAAGCATTGTCGAGGCGCTGGACCTGCTCGGAGGGATCAAGCATTTTATTTCTCCGGGAGAAAAAGTGCTTTTAAAGCCGAACCTTCTCATCGGCCGGCCTCCTGAAAAATGCGTGACCACGCACCCCCTGGTGGTGAAAGCAATGGCGCGCATGGTGCGCGAAGCAGGAGCCCTTCCTGTTATCGGAGACAGCCCGCAGCTTGATTCAGCGCAAAAAGCCTGCGACAAGTGCGGCATCGGCGATGTCGCGCGGGAGCTGGGCGTTGAGATTGTTGAGTTTGAGCCGGTTGACCTGTCCAACCCGGACGGCAGGGTATTTAAAAACTTCACCATAGGAAAAGTGGTGAAGGAGGTTGATAAAATTATCAACCTGGCTAAGCTTAAGACCCACTCCTTAACAACGCTCACCCTCGCAGTAAAGAATATGTTCGGCTGCGTGCCCGCCGCGCGCAAAGGTCAGTGGCATGTGCGGACCCACACTGCCGGGAAAGAATATTTCGCCCGGATGCTTCTCGACCTCTTCTATTTTATAAAACCTACGCTCAATATTGTTGACGGCATCATCGGCATGGAAGGGCAGGGCCCGGGGTTCGGTGATCCGCGTCCCATCGGGCTGGTGATTGCCGGTGCTGACGGTGTGGCAGTGGACCGCGTGATTGCTGAAATCGTAAACATCCCTGCCAAGCAGGTTCCGATTCTCATGGTTGCCCTGAGGGATGGATACGGCACCGGCAGTCTTGAAGAAATAGCGGTCCTGGGCGAGAGCATTGAGGGTGTGAAGGTCGCGGACTTCAAGGCGCCGCAGTTTCAGGACATGATGGCAAAAATTCCCGGCCCAATCATGCGCCTGCTTAAAGCCTATCTCACTGCGCGGCCGACGGTTAAAAAAGAACAGTGCGTGGAATGCGAGATGTGCCTGCGCGCCTGCCCGAGAGAGTGCATTACCCATCCGGCCGGCGCAATCAGGATAGATGAAGATGCCTGTATCCAGTGCCTCTGCTGCATGGAGATCTGCCCCCAGGGTGCCATAGAACTGCGGCCGGGAGCGCTGCTTAAATTCTTTTCCGCTATAAGAAAAATTTTGGGAAAGAGCTGAAGGGCTGGTAAAAACATTCAGATGCAGGGCGCGCGGGCAGCATGAGGAATGCGGTGTACTTTGTGGTACGCCGCAAAGCCGAGGGCGGAGCGCAACGCGGCGGATGGGTGTTTTTCAGCAGTTTTCTAAAGTTCGTAGAGGGTTTCATCCCGTTTCGGCGCCGGCTTTTTTCCCTTGCCACCGGAGCCGGCAGCGCCCGAAAGTTCAAACGGCTCTTCGCTCTGCAGCAGGTCCCCCATTTCACTTTCGATCTGGTCAGGGTCTTCCCCCGCCTCCATGCGCTTGAGCGCCTCGTTCATCCCCTCACCAAGTTTAATGCCGGTCATCTCGGTTAATTTGCGCATCAGGTTTGCCGCCTGGCGGGGATCATCCTCATTGATGCGGCCTGCTTCAGAAGAGATCATCTGCATGGCCTTTTCCATGGCGCCTTCATCTATCGGCAGGTTCTCCATGCCGCCCTCCTCTTTGGCCTTACCGGTGCAGGCGAAAACCGACATCTGCTTCTGCAGCTGTTTCTGGCAGCGCGGGCAGGGGGGCTGCTTGTCCGTGTTCACGGTGCGGGAAAAAAAGTTGAAAAGGGTATTGCAGTCTTCACAGTAGAATTCATATATGGGCATGGCTCATGACCTTTTAAGTTCCTGCATGCATTTCTCGACAAAATGATTGATAAGGTAGACCACGTTATAGATAACGCTTAAGCCCCCGATGAATTTTTCTTTTATCATGCCGCGCGGCAGCTCGTCAATAAGCGCCTCAATCTGTTTTATTCCGGCGTATATGCGCTGATAATCTCCGTGCACCTGCTCGCAGCCGTCAGCCTGAATGAGGCCGATTATCTTTTCCTCAATGGCATTGAGGCTGTAGAACATGGAGCGATAGATGTTTTTGGTTTTCGGGTCGGTCCCTTCCAGGGCCTTCTCGATGACGCAGATCCGCGCCATGGTATAGCCGATCTGCACATGCTGGGTATTGCGCTTGCTGTAGGTTTCCGGATACCGGTCGCAGTAGGCCTGGCCGATCTCAAGCAGGTCTTCCTTCTCCAGGGGAAAGCTGCTGTCAAGCGCTATTACCGCTTCCCTGAATTCATCCAGAGTTTTTCTGCTTCTGAATATACCGGCAACTACTGAGATCATTAGCGCACTCTACGTTAGCGTTTTGCCCACCAAACCTTGCTGCCAGGCCCAGGCAGTCCGCACAATGTCTTCAAGGCTGTAGCTGATTTTCCAGTCTAATACCTTCTGCGCCTTGTCGCTCGATGCGATGAGATAGGCAGGGTCTCCGGACCGGCGCTCTGTTTCGACCACCTTAAAATCCCGGCCCGTCACCCGGCGCACGGTTTCAAGCATTTCCCGCACCGTAAATCCGGAGCCGCTTCCCAGGTTGAAATAACTGGTCACGCCCCCCTCCAGGAGATAGTCAACTCCCCGGATGTGGGCATCCGCAAGATCGTTCACATGGATGTAGTCGCGCACGCAGGTGCCGTCTTTGGTCTCATAGTCAGTGCCGAACACTTTAATGCTCTCCCGCCTCCCCAGTGCCGCGTCAAGGATAAGCGGGATGAGGTGCGTCTCCGGGACATGGGCCTCACCTATTTCCGCGTCAGGGTCGGCGCCGGCCGCGTTGAAATAGCGGAAGCGGATGCTGCGGAAGCCGTAGGCGGAAGCATAGTCTTCAAGTATCTGCTCGACCATGAGCTTACTTTTACCATAGGGATTGATGGGGGCTTTGCAATCCTCTTCCGCGATCGGGATTCTCTCCGGCATGCCATAGACTGCGGCGGTTGAGGAAAAGATGAATTTATCCACACCGTGTTTTCGCATCTGCTCAAGGAGCGTGATGGTGTTCTGCACATTATTTTTATAATATTTCTCAGGCTCTGCCACTGATTCACCCACCTCGATGAACGCGCAGAAATGCATCACCACGTCGATTTTAAACCGGGAAAACACCGAGCTTAAACACTCCGCGTCGCCGATATCACCCTGGATAAACTCTCCCCACTTGGCAAAGGAGCGATAGCCGTGTATCAGGCTGTCATAGACGACAACGGAGAAGCCTCTTTTGTGCAGGAGCTTGCAGACATGAGACCCGATGTAGCCGGCGCCGCCAGCCACTAAAATGGCCATACAGGAATCCTTCGAATAAAAAAATAACCGCAAAGACGCAAAGAAACGCGAAGCCTGCCGAATTGTTTCAGATGTTGCAAGGTAGTATAGGAGAATGAAATTTGGATGTCAAATAATAAGCGTATAGACCGGCATGTGACGATCATTGCGCCTGCGGCTCAAGCAGCATCTTCGCCAGCATCACGGCGTTTTTTGCCGCGGACCCGGCGTGGCAGTTGTTGAAGAAGACAAAGAGCGTACTGGTCTTTGCGCTAAGGTCATGGATCGGGGGCAGGAATTCCTTCAGCTCTTCTTCGCTGTAGAGGTAATTATAGCGCTCGGAAACCGGGGCATTGAACCAGTTTCTGTTTCTGCCGTGGAGCCGGAAATAGCCGATGGCAGAAGTGGCGCGGGGCGCAAACGGCATGAGCCCTTCGAGCCGCGGCTCATCCACCGCGCAGTAGCCCATGTTGTTTTGCTGCAGGAAGTCAAAGGTCTTTTCTTTAAGCCAGCCGTGGTTCCTGAACTCAACCACCATGGGGATATCGCCGAGCCGCTCCCGTGCTGTCTTCAGATAGTCAGCGTTTTCCAGGGTGGGATGAAATGAGAAGGGAAACTGCATGAGTATGCAGGAGAGTTTTTTATCCGTTATGATCGGGCCGAGGGAGAAGAGAAATTTTTCAAAGACATCTTTGTTGTCCAGGATCTTTTTTGTTGCCTTGTCACGTATCTCGTGGGTCATGCCACGGAATGCCTTTACCACGAATGAGAAATCAGCAGATGTTTTTCGCGACATGCCTTCAAAGCTTTTCGCGGATGGCAGGCTGTAATAGGTGAAGTTCACCTCCAGGGCTTTGAAGCCAAGC
>Ga0209253_10001915_pt1 | contig 18350 bp, 15 predicted proteins | sample FrelakmetBRP12BR_FD_187145 | JGI IMG/M metagenome (GOLD analysis project Ga0209253, IMG submission 187145) | Freshwater lake sediment microbial communities from the University of Notre Dame, USA, for methane emissions studies - BRP12 BR (SPAdes)... | ecosystem: Environmental > Aquatic >... | reverse complement strand
TGCCGGACGACGTCCGGCCGGACCGCTACCGGCTGCAGCTCAGCGTGGACCCGCGCGAAGAGCGGTTCAGCGGTGTGGCGGAGATCGACGTGACCGTCGCACGGCCTGTCCGCAGCATCTGGCTGCATGGCCTCGGCCTGACGGTTCGCAGCGTCACGGTCGCATCGCCGCTGGCCGGACTGTCCGCGAGCTACGAAGAGGTCGAGCCCGTCAACGGGGTCGCTCGTGTAACGCTATCGGGCGAACTGCCGGCCGGCCGCGCAACCCTGCGCTTCGACTACACCGCCCGCTTCCGTGAAGGTGCAGAAGGCCTTTTCCGCGAGAGGGTCGGCGACGACTGGTACGTGTTCTCGCAGATGGAGCCCATCGACGCGCGACGCGTCTTCCCGGGCTTCGACGAGCCGCGCTTCAAGACGCCGTTCGAGATCTCCGTCGTGGGGCGCGCGTCCGACAAGGTGGTCTCGAACGCGCGGCTGGCCTCGACGATGAACCTGTCCGATGGCCGCGTGAGGCATGCCTTCGAGCCGACCTTGCCGCTGCCGACCTACCTTGTCGCGCTCGCAGTCGGCCCGTTCGACATCGTGGACGCCACCCTGCCGGCAAACGCCGTGCGCAGCGCCCCGCTCCCGCTGCGCGGAGTCGCCACCAGGGGCAAGGGACCGCAGCTCGCCTACGCGCTCGCGCACACACCGGACATCGTCGCGGAGCTGGAAAGATACTTCGGCATTCCGTACCCGTACCCGAAGCTCGACGTGATCGCCTCGCCGCAGATGACCGGCGCCATGGAGAACGCCGGCGCGATCGTCTTCAACGACAGCCTGCTGCTGCTGGACGCGGCCTCGCCGCCCTGGCAGCAGCGATCGTTCTTCGAGGTCATGGCGCACGAAGTGGCCCACCACTGGTTCGGCGACCTCGTCACGCCCGCGTGGTGGGACGACATCTGGCTCAACGAGTCGTTCGCAGAGTGGATGGGCGTCCGGGTCGCCGACCGGCTGCGGCCGGACCTCGGGAGCAACGCGAATCTCGTCGACTCGGCGACCTACGCCATGGACGTGGACTCGAAGCGCGCCGGCCGGCCGATCCGCCAGCCCGTGACGGACAACGCGCAGATCGCGAGCACGTTCGACGCCATCACGTACCTGAAGGGTGGCCAGGTGCTGGCGATGACGGAGTCCTACCTGGGCGAGGAAACGTTCCGCCAGGGCGTCCGGCTGCACCTGAGACGCCATGAGAACGGCGTCGCGACGTCGGCGGATTTCTTCAACGCTCTCTCCGACGCGGCCGGACAGCCGCCCGTACTGGCGGCCCTTCGTTCGTTCGTGGACCAGCAGGGTGTGCCGATCGTTTCGGTCGAGTCGGCGGACGAAGGCACGGGCGAGCTGCGCGTGACGCAGGATCGTTACCTGCCGATCGGCACGTCACTCACCGGTGGCCAGACCTGGCAGATTCCGCTGTGCGTGCACGCCTACGGCGGCAACGGCGCCCCGGCGAAAGCCTGCGCGATGCTGGCGCAAAGGTCGGGGACACTCACGGTCCCCGCCGGCGCCCCGGCGGTCATGCCGAATGCAGCCGGGGCAGGCTATTACCGCTTCGCGCTCGGGGGGCCCGATCTCGACCGGCTGATCGCCATGGCCGGGACCCTCCCCGACGCCGAGGCGATCATGCTCGCGGACAGCATCGCCGCAGCCTTCCGCGCGGGCAAGCTGCCCTTCGACAGGTTCGTGGAGGCCGAGCGACAGCTCTCCAGGCACCCGAACCACCTTGCCTCGATCGCGCTTGGCCTGGAGATCGCCGACATCAAGGATCGCTGGGCCAGCCCAGCCACGCGCGCGGCCCTGTCGGGGCACCTCCGGGAAGTGTACGGACCCAGGCTCGCGGAGCTGGGTCTCGACGTGCGCCGCGGAGCTTACGCGACGGAGCCGGCAGAACGACGCCAGCTGCGCCGCTCCCTGGCATCACTGGTCGTGCTGCACGGACGCGACCCCGTTCTCGGCGGCAAGCTGACCGAGGCCGCTCGAGCCTCCCTCAAGGACCCCGCTGCACTGGACCCGGAGTTCCGGTCGGTCGCATGGGGCGTGGCCGTACGGGAGCTCGGCGATCCGTTCGCTCGATCGCTGGAATCGACGCTGCTCGCCTCCGAGGACAGCCTGCTGCGCAGCGACGCCGCCAGGGCGCTCGGCCTCGCCGAAGACCCGAAGGCATCGGCACGTGCGCTGGCGCTGTCCCGCAACGCCGCCATCCGAACCAACGAACTGTACGGCCTGCTGGGCGGCCAGTTCCTGTCACCCGTGACGCGCGATGCCGCGTGGGACTGGCTGCGTGGGAATTTCGACCGCGTGCTCGACAGGCTGCCGGGCTTCTCGAAGGCGAGCACGTTCGAGCTCGCCGAGTTCTTCTGCGACGAGTCGCGCCGGCCCGAGATCGCACGGACACTTGAGGCAAAGTCGAAGGAAATCGGCGCCGGCGAACTGGAAGTGCAGCAGGCTCTCGAAGGCATCGACCTGTGCGTCGCGCAGAAGGCCGCACTTGGGCCCTCGGTGGTAGCAGCAATGGAAGCACGGTGAGCTGGCGCGGCCAGCCTCGCGCGCGCCCTTGCCCGGCATGTTCCGCCCATGCTCCATGCGCGCATCCTCAATGCGCGCGAGTACCCACGACCGTCCGTCCTAATCGCGTACCGGGCTTCGGACTGGCTCGCTTTCGCGGCAGGCTCGACGATAGGCCGACGGCGTGAGGCCCCGCTCGGCGATGAACGCGCTGCAGAAATGGCTCTGGCCGCGAAAGCCCACGGCCCCGGCGATTTCCCCGATAGACAAGCCCGTGGACCGCAGCAGTTCGCAGGCACGCTCGATTCTCGCCTTGCGCAGGTAGCGGTGCGGGGTCGTGCCCGTGGCCTGGCGGAAGCCGCTCGAGAAGCTGGTTACGCCGACTCCACATGCCCGCGCCAGCTCCGTCACCGTGAGGGGCTCGCCCAAGTGCGCGAGCATCTGCTGGATGGCGGTGTGCGCGACACGCAGTCCGCCGCGCGACGCGGGAAGATCGAGGGCGGCCCGCGACTGCCCGAGTTCACGTTGCAGTTCGGCGAGCAGCGTGCTGGCAAGCGTCTTCAGGTACTTCTCCGCGCTTGAGCGCGACTCAAGCTCGGCCACCAGGCGGCGGGCAATTGCGACGATCACGTCGTTCGTGAACGTCACCGGTTCGCGACGCCTGCGGTCGAGCAGCCAGGCGGGAAGGCCGTTTTCGTCGTCGAAGAAGACGACCGTGCCTTCCCCGACTCCGCGCAGCACGACCTCGGAACGAACGTCCTTCGGCACGAACGTGACGAGCCCTGGAATGGACTGCTGCCGTCGCTGCCCACCCGAGGACCGGTAGTCCATCGGCTTGCCGCCCGTGTGCACCAGCAGTATCGGCGCGGGCAGGGGCGGCACGGAGATCGTTTCGAACAGGGCCTGGTGTCGCTCGAACACCAGCGGCAGCCTGGCTGGAATGCGCCCGCTGGAAACCGGAGTGCCGGCCACGCGACGGACCATTCGACGCGCACGAGGCATGGCGGGCTGCATGGTGGCACCCAGTATATCGCAAGAAAACGACAATACTGCTGGTGCAAAACGACAATTGTGGCGGGCGCCCGGGGTTAACGTGCCTGCCACCAGTTTCGAATGCAGGCACGACCCATGCGCACGACTCTTCGCCCCCGCTCGCTCGCGATCCCGGTCGCCGTCGCGTCCATGGCCTTCACCCCGGCCTGCTGGGCCGCGGGACCGTGGCTCGCGGCAACCGGCGGAGCCGATACGGGGATGGCCGGCGCCGGGCGCGCGGCGATGTCGCTGGACGCGGCTGCGCTGGCCTCGAATCCTGCGGCCATCGGCGGACTGCCGGAGAGCACCATCACCGCCGCCGCGATGCCGGTGAAACTCGACTTCGAATTTCACGGCTCCACGCAGGCGCCGGCGCATACCACGAACGAGGAAGGCATCAGTACGGTGCCGGCGCTGTATGCGGTCTACCGGGACGACCGGCTGACGTACGGGATCGGGGCCTACAGCTATCTCGGCTTGTCCTTCGACGCCGGCAATCAGTGGGAGGGACGGCGCGTTATCGAACAGGCCGGGCTCTCGACCTTCAACATTGCCCCCGCCGTCGCGTGGTCCGTCACGGACAGCCTGACCGTCGGCGCCTCGATCGCGGCCCAGATTGCGAAGCCGGAAGCGCGCATGGCGGTTGCCAACGACGCGATCTTCTATGGGCCTCCGGCAGGGTTGCCGGACGGCCAGCTCGAATTGAGCGGCGACTCGTGGGGAGTGGGTGGGCAGCTCGGCGTGACGTTCGAGCCGACCGACAGCGTTCGAACAGGTCTCGCGTGGACGGCTCCGGTCGATCATTCAGTGGAGCTCGACATCGAGGCGAAGGGCCTGCACCCGGTGCTGGCCGCCATGCTTCCGTCCCTGCAGCCTGTCAGGCTCGACTTCACCTTGCCGCAGCAGGTCCTGCTGGGCGTTGCGCACCAGGCGGACGATGGCACGACCCTGTCTCTCGGCCTGTCCTGGCAGGACTGGTCGAAGTTCGGCGAATCGCGCCTGAAGATGCCCGGCCAATCCGCGCCGATGTTCCCCAGCGGACTGCGGGACACGTGGGGCGCTTCGGTCGGCGTGCGTCGGAGGATCGCGGATGGATGGGTGGGCTCCGCCGGTGTCGACTACGAAAGCAGTCCTGCGACGGGCGGTGGCGTACCCGCGTATTGCCCCGTCGCCGAACAGTGGTCGATCGCGGCGGGCGTCGAGCACTCGATCAGCGACGCGATCCGGCTGCGCGCAGCGATGTCTGTCGTCTTCCAGGGTGACGCGGACGTCGTGCACACGACGAATGCCCTGCCCTTGCCCGGCGTCCCGCCGCTCGTCGGCACGTACGAGGATGGGCGCGTCTACCTGCTCGCGCTCGGAGCGGATTTCAGGCTATAGGGTCCCGCTCATTTCAGCGCGCCCGGTCCGCCGCCCAGCACGCGCGCCGGCAGCATGATGATCGAGCGCAGCAGGGCAAACACGCCCTCCACTGCAATTCCGACGAGGCGGAACGGCAGTGACAGGACCCACACGATCGGCCACAGCACCAGGGCCAGCAGCGCGAGCGGCCAGCACACCACCAGCAGCAACAGCCAGAGCAGAAACTTCAGCATGTTCCGGGTCCTCCGCCGCCCGCAACCAGGGGGCGGCGAAGATCATCGCACCCTTCGCCCTCATCGAGCACTGGAAGCGGGCGCCCTTCGGGACCTCGCCCTGCGCCCAGGCTTCCCAGATGGTCAGCATCTTCAGCGCCTCGCTCACCGACACGGCCTGTTCCGGCACGAACACGCCGACGTCGGACATGCGCGTGACCGCCGCCCACAGGTGCACGAACCGATCGAACGTCTCGAGGACGCTGCCGGCGAGATCCGTGCCAAAGCCCGGCTCGAGTCCCGCGTCATGCATCCGGATTGCACCCCAGGACCACAAGAGTATGTAATTGGGACCGAATAGGCCGTTGTGGAGTAAATGGCCGGGCGGCGCTGATGACAGCGAGAAACAAGATGGCGGCCTTGTTGCGGGCCGCGGACATCGAAATCGACGGCGGCGACCCGTGGGACCTGCGCGTGCACGACGAGCGGTTCTACGCTCGCGTGCTGGCGCACGGAAGCCTCGGCGCCGGCGAGTCCTACATGGATGGCTGGTGGGACGTCGAGCGGCTCGACGCATTCTTCGCCCGCATCCACCGTGCGAGGCTCGACAGCAAGCTCGCGACGGCCGGGATGCTGGCCCAGGTTGCGCTCAGCAAGCTCCGCAACCTGCAGGGACGCGGGCTTTCGAGGCGCGTCGCGCATCAACACTACGACCTGTCGAACGATCTCTACGTGGCGATGCTCGGCAGGACCATGCAATACACCTGCGCGTATTACGGTCCCGACGGCGGATCGAGGACGCTGGACGAAGCCCAGGATCGCAAGCTGGACCTGATCGCGAGGAAGCTGCATCTCGAGCCGGGCATGACCGTCCTCGAACTCGGCGGTGGCTTCGGCGGTCTCGCCTGGCATCTTGCAGAGCACTACCGGTGCCGCGTCGTCAGCTACAACATCAGCCGCGCACAGGTCGAGTTCGCCCGGGCCTGGTGCGCCGGGCTGCCGGTAGAGTTCCGGTTGCAGGATTACCGTGAGGCAGCGTCGGATGCGGCGCGGTACGACCGGGTCGTCAGCATCGGGCTCATGGAGCATGTCGGACCGAAGAATTACCGGCAATTCTTCGAGATCGCGCGGCAGCGGCTGGCACCCGGCGGCCTCTCCCTCGTGCACACGATCGGCGGTAACGCCAGCATGACGACGACGGACCAGTGGATCGACAGGTATGTCTTTCCGGGTGGCGTCATCCCGTCGGAGCGACAGTTAACCGCGGCCAAGGAGGGGCTCTTCGTGCTCGAGGACTGGCACAACTTCGGGCCGGACTACGACCGGACACTGCTCGCCTGGGACGAGAACTTCCGCGCGGCATGGCCGTCGCTGCGCAAGGACACCGCGCTGGACGAGCGTTTCTACCGTATGTGGCGCTACTACCTGGGCTCGACCGCGGGCGCGTTTCGCGCGAGAGAGTTGAATCTCTGGCAATTCGTCCTGAGCCGGGGCGACATCCCGTCCTACGTCCCTGCCCGGTGAGCGATGGAGTACACGGCCATCGCCGACCACCGCAAGCGCATCGAGTCGCTGGCGGAGACACTGCGCGCTTCGACCGGTCCCGTGCGTCTCAGCAAGCGCACCAGCAACCTCTTCCGTCCCCGTCAAGTTGCGGACCGAGTGCTGCTGGACGGCACGACGCTCGGCCACGTCATCGCGATCGATCCGGTGGCGCGGACGGCCGAGGTCGAGGGCATGACGACGTACGCCGATCTCGTCGACGCAACACTGCCGCACGGCCTCGCGCCCGCGGTCGTCCCCGAATTGAAGAGCATCACCGTCGGCGGCGCGACCACCGGCCTCGGCATCGAGTCGAGTTCGTTCCGCTACGGCCTCGTGCACGAGACCATCAAGGAATTCGACATCCTGCTGGCCGATGGCCGGGTGCTCCGCTGCTCGCCGACGGAGCGCGCCGAGCTGTTCTTCGGCTTGCCGAATTCGTACGGCAGCCTCGGCTATGCGACACGGCTCACGGTCGGACTCATCCCGGTCTCGCCTTTCATGCACCTGCGTCACGAGCGCTTTGTTGATCCGCGAAGGTTCTTCGTGGCAATCGCCGAGGAGTGCGCGAACCCGACCTGCGATTATCTCGACGGGGTCTTCTTCGGCGCCGGCGACTACGTGCTGACGCGCGCAACGATGGTCGCGCACCTGCCAGCCGGCACTGCGGCGAGCGACTACACGTGGATGCAGCAGTACTGGCGCAGCCTCCGCGTGCGGACGGACGACCACCTGACGACGAAGGGGTACCTGTGGCGCTGGGACACGGACTGGTTCTGGTGCAGCAGGAACGTAGGCGCGCACCTCGCCCCCGTGCGGCTGCTTGCGGGGCCTCGGCTCCTCTCGAGCGTCACCTACCAGAAGATCATGCGTGCCGGCCAGCGCTACCCGTTGAAGGTGCTCGACCACTTTCGGCCACGCACGGAATCGGTGATCCAGGACGTGGACATTCCGCTCGCCGCCGCCGCGAGCTTCCTCGCGCAGTTGCACATCGAGGTCGGCATCACGCCCGTGTGGGTCTGTCCGTTCCGGGCCACGACCCACCGGTATCCGTTGTACCGGCTGCGGACGGACGCGCCTTACGTGAATTTCGGCTTCTGGGACACCGTGCGGAGCCGGCGCCCCGACGGTCATTACAACGCAGTCGTCGAGAGGCTGGTGGCGCAGCACGGCGGCAAGAAGAGCCTGTATTCGCGCAGCACATTCGACGAGCAGGCGTTCTGGGCCATGTACGACCGCAGAGCGTACGACGCGCTGAAGCGGGAATACGACCCGACGGGCCGGTTCCCCGGGCTTTACGAGAAGACCGTCGGGCTCGGTTGATACGACCACCAGTCACGTCGGTGCTCCGCAGCGTGGTTGACGGCCGCCGTGCTGCGTTCGTCCTGAGTACCACAAGCCCCAGACCAGTACAGGCCAGATCAGGAGATTCATGACGAGCGTGTTTGCGACCGCAGCGTAGACGAGCAGCGCCACGCCCAAGGGAGACTGGTCCCCAAGCGCACGCAGGTCCACGCCGGCCGACTGCGCCGGCTCCAGGAGCAGGACCATGGCGAGCGGGCCGATGTACTTGCCGAACAGGTCATTGAGCCCGTGGGTCGCCATCACGAGCGCCGCGATGCCGAGACCGATGGGCACGCTCCACCCTCTCCCGCGACGGCTCAGGACATAGCCCACCCCGACGCCCGCGGTCGCGCCCCAGACGATGTGACTCTCGGTCCCGAAGGCCCAGCGGGCAGGGATTGCCGTGCGCAAGTAACCCCATCCCTCGTTCGCGTAGCCGGTGACAGCGAAGTTGGCGCCAAACTCAACGATGGCGAACCCGAGCCCGCCGAGTGCGCCGTAGACGATGCCGTCGCGCATTGAGTTCACGGCCGAGGGCGCAAACCAGGCGATCAGCAGCAGCGGCAGCAATTTGGTCAATTCCTCCATTGGCCCCACCACTCCCCAATACGGAAGCAGTCCGGCATCGATGATGCCGTGCATGACGCGCGAGGTGATGGGGGCGAACAGGATGACGAACGCCACGCTGCCCCAGAACAGCAGCCGTGACTCGGGTTCTACGCGATCAACGTAACGGATCGCCCACAGGCTGGGCAGATACATCACGAACGCAGCGGCGAGGCCCACCAGCATCGGCCCAGGGTGCAGACCGAAATAACGGACATAGGTCGGCCAGGCGAAGACGACTCCAGCGAGCAGCGCGACGAGAACCGCCCACTGCACGCCGGAGCGCATGGTCAAGGCTTGTACTTGTCGACGCTGAGGAACTGCCGCTCGCCGTTGAACGAGCAGATGAACACTTGCGGGCTGGGCTGGGCCGGGTACTGTCCCCAGACCTCCCACATCCCCTTGGTTTTCGACGCATTCTGCGTCGTGATGTCGCGCGGGCTCGCGCCGAACTTCGCCGAGGCCTCGCCGGCGCAATAGCGCCCCATGTCAGCCACGGCAATCGCGCCGGCCGCACCACCGCCGCCACTGCTGGCAGGAGCTCCGGCGAACGTCACCACGACTTTCTTGCCGCTTTCCCACTTGAACTCCTGCGAATTGCCGCCCGCCTGGGTGCGAACGACCTTCCTGCCCTTCTGGTCCTTGAACTGGTTCGGCTGGCCGGTCGGGCTCAGGCTGTAGGTCTCGCCGTTCCTGAGGTCGAGGTCGATGTAGCCCTGGCGCTGGGAAAAGGTGCAGGGCCCGGACTTGTCTTGCTTCGTTTCGCCATCCTTGCGGACCATGCAGGTGGCGTCGGCGGAGTCGGCATGAGCCGGGGACAGCCAACCGCCCACTGCGATTGCGACGAGGGATGCGGACAGGAACATAGATCTCTTCATGAAGCCTCCATTGCAGGTAGTTCGGTTCGGTGAGAATGGTGAATCGGACACGGGTACACGTCCAGTCGTTCGTCAGCCGCCCGAGACCGCCGCATCCGGAATCTCGTAGCGTTCATCGCCAATCCTGATCATGTTGAGGTCGCCCTCGCGCTGGATGCTGAAGGTGACATTGCCATCAGCCTGGCTGATGTCGGCGCCGGTGGCCCGGCCGCGGACGAAGACAATCGTCCGCTTTCGGCCATCCGGCCGCGTACCGACCACCGTGGCGTCGCCGTTGCCGGTCCGCGCGACCCCCGAAATCACACTGCCCCATCGGCTGACCCTTGTGCTGGGCGCAGGGCACCTTGCCGGTGGCGTCGAAGTGCTCGCTGTCCGGCGATCCGCCGCACTAATCACGACCGATACCGGCCCTTCGGGCGACTTTTCAGGATTCCACCGGGACTTCTCGTCGGACTGCAGGCGCGGCTCGATCGCCGTGACGTTTCGGTCGACGTACTCGGATGACCGCGTCCAGCACGTGCGACCATGACCGGCGCTGGGTTCTGTAAAGGCGGTATGCGAATTGATCCTCGCCGTCGTGCTCGAATAATATAGACGCCGGTCGCGGGTGTAGCTCAATGGTAGAGCTGCGGCTTCCCAAGCCGCTGACGAGGGTTCGATTCCCTTCACCCGCTCCAACATCGCTTCCCGTCTACTCGAATCGTTCCTGACGGTCTGACACCCCGATTTGTGTCGGGTCAGTGGCTCACGTGGGCCGCGCGTGCCCCGCCGCCTCCAGCGCCTTCCCGGCCCGTCGCGCCTCGTAGAGCTTGAGCACCTGGTAGGTGGCCCAGCCGACGATGGCGGACCCGGCAAGGAATGCGCCGTAGGCAACCGGCCAGCTCACGCCGACGTCGCCGGCCATCATCGTGTACTCGGACATGCCGCCGATGCCAGCCAGGATGTTGATCGGCACGAAGACGATGCTGATGGTCGTCAGCTTCTGCACGCGCTTGTTCTGGTTGATGTTGATGAAGCCGACCGTGGCGTCCATCAGGAAGTTGATCTTCCCGAACAGGAAGGTGGTGTGCCCGTCCAGCGACTCGATGTCGCGCACGATCTGCCGCGCCTCCTCGAACTGCCGGGGTGACAGGGACTTGCCGCGCATCAGGAACGAAAGTGCGCGCCGGGTATCGAGGACGTTTCGACGGATGCGGCCATTCAGGTCCTCGCTGCGGGCGATCTCGGAGAGGATCTGCGCCGCCGCATCGTCCGTCACCTGAGGATTCAGCACCCGCTTGCCGACGTACTCGAACTCGGCATAGACCTCCTCCAGCACGTCCGCCGAATACTCCGCGTCCGCGGCGTAGAGATCGAGCAGCACGTCCTTGCCCTCGGTCACGTAGCCGGGCTGCGTGCGCGCCCGCAGGCGCTGCAGCCGGAAGACAGGCAGCTCCTCCTTGCGCACCGAGAACAGGATGTCCCTGTGGAGGATGAAGGCCACGGCGATGTTCTGAGTCCCCTCGTCGCTGTCGAGCAGGAAATCCGAGTGCAGGTGAATTTCGCCGTTGTCCTCGACGTAGAAACGGGCGCTGGCCTCGAGGTCGGTGAGGCTGTCGGGGTCCGGCAGCGCCAGCCCGAAATACTCCCCGACCCAGTAGCGCATTTCCGCCGACGGCGCCACGAGGTCAACCCAGATCGGCTTGACGTTGGCGAGGTCCGCCTTCCTCGTCACCTTGACCTGGCGCAGGCGGCCTTCGTGCAGGTCGAAGGCGTTCAGGGCGATCTTTTCGCTCTGGTGCTTGGACGCATTCAAGAGCTCCTCGCGCACGTCGTCCGCCAGGATGAGGAGAATCGCGTCGAGGCGATCCACCTTGATCTGCTCCCAGGCGAGCAGGCGGTCCTCCTCCGACAGCGCCTCGAGAATTTGCGCGGCATCGACCGGGTCCAGCCCGTTCAACAACTGGCCAAGCTCGCCCAGGTGCTGTCGGTGCACGAGCGTCTCCACCAGGTCATGCTTCGGCATCTCCTGGCGATTGACGAGATTCTCGACCAGCCGGTGGCGCGACAGCAGGCGCTGCGCCTCGTTCAGGTGCTCCGTGAGCCGGTCGAAGTCAGCATCGGTATTCGGTTCCACGGTTTCTCGCCTCCCCGGCGGCCGTCGTCGCGCGGAGCATAGCGGATGACCGGGCGCCCGTAGCGCTTTCGTCGGCAGGACGCCAACCGTTGCGGTCCGCGGCGAGGGAGAATAACGTCCACTCCGGGCGCGCTCGCGGAGCCCCTAAGACCGGCAAGGGCAAGTCCGGATCGGCCGATTGCGGAGGGGCGCACGATGAAGCTGACCGTCGATGACCTCGCCTCGCGGGGCCTGGCTTCCCAGTGGCGATTCCTGCAGCTCGCGCTGGTGATGTTCTCCTGGATGATCGTCTACCCGTGGCTCGACCGCGTCTGGCTGGCGCAAGCGGTCCTGCAGATCGTCATGCTGGACGTGATGCTGGTGACGCTCTGGGCCAACCCGTCCTGGATTCGCCTCCGCAGGATCGTGGTCGGGCTGCTTCTGCTGTCGGTCGTGGCATCCGTGATCGCCAATCTCGATCTGCCGCAGGCCTGGGTCCGCGTCAACGCGACCACGCAGGGCGTCCTGCACCTGCCGATCATGGCGGCCTGCGTCGCCGGAGTGCTGACGTTCGTGTTCCGGTCGGAGCGGCCGACGCTGGACGGCATCTTCGCGACGGTCGTGGCCTACCTGCTGGTCGCCATGATGTTCGCCCAGGTCTACAGCATCGCGCTCGTCTGGAATCCGGACGCGTTGCACCTGGGCTTGCCGCTCGACCAGTTGACGCCCCAGGGCCGGGGCGGCCGGCTGCTGTATTTCAGCGTCGTGACGCTGGCCACGCTCGGTTACGGCGACTTCCTGCCGACCTCCGACGTCACGCGGATGCTGGCCGCCGTCGAGGCGATCGTCGGGCAGTTCTACGTTGCAGTGATCGTGGCGGTGTTCGTGGGCATGTACGCGACCCAGGCGCTGCAGGAGCTGCACCAAAGGGGCGCGCGTCGCACCGAGGCGCGGCGCGACGACTGACGGGCCCCGCGATCAGCGCGCACCGCGGGACCACGGCCCGGACTCAGTGCCCGGGCCTGCCGCCGAGAGACGTTGCGAGCACGTACCAGTGCTCGAGACCCGCATAGAACGACGCGACGGAGATCCGCTCGTTCAGCCCGTGCGAGAACTCGTCGCTGCCCTTGATGAACAGGCTGCTCGCGCCGTAGGTCGGGATGCCTGCCGCTCGGAAGACCGAGCCGTCGGTCGCGTAGGCCGCCATCTCGGGCACGACGGGCACGCCCGGGTAGCCGGCCTGCACGGCGCTGGTCACGGCCGCCACGACGTCGGGCCTCATCGGCGAGGGATTGCTCGGGTGCGGCGTGCCGATGAGCTTCACGTCGACCTTGCCGCCTGCGAGACGCTGCAGCGTGGCACGGACCTCGTCGAGGCCGGTACCCGGGAACACGCGGCAGTTCACGGTGGCGGTCGCCGACTGCGGCAGCGCATTCTCGGCGTGACCGCCCTTCAGCATGGTCGCGACGCAGGTCGTGCGAAGCTTGCCGACCAGTTGCGGATTGGCGGACAGCACGTCCGCTGCCGCGGCATCGTTCGGGTCGACCGCGAACTTCGCCATCGCCTCGCCGAGCGGTCCGGGCGTCACCCTGGCCGCAGCCCTGAAGCTGCCGATCGTCCAGTCGTTCCACATCACCGGGAAGTGGTACGCCTTCAACGCCTCGAGCGCGTCGGCAAGATCGTAGATCGCGTTGTCGGATCGCGGCTGTGAGCTGTGGCCGCCGGCATTGTGCGTCGTGAGTTCGAAGCTCGCGTAGTACTTCTCGGCGCCCTGCAGGTAATACACCTCAGGCTTGCCGGTCGTGTCGTTCAGCACGCCCTGGCCGCCGTCACCGTTCAGCGCGAACTCGGCACCGGCGAGCCGGATCGCGAGATCGCTCGCCGTATCCATGCCGGTCTCCTCGTCGCCGGACAACGCGATCACGAGGTCGCGCGCGGGCACGAAGCCCTCGGCCTTGAGGCGCAGGAACGTGGTCGTGAGGAGCGCGATCTCCTGCTTCACGTCCGCCGTGCCGCGCCCGTAGAAGTAGCCGTTCTCCTCGATGAGCGTAAACGGGTTGCGTTGCCAGTCCGCCGGATTCGCCTCGACGACGTCCATGTGCGCGAGGAACAGGATCGGCTTCGCCGTGCGGTCGGCGCCGCGGTAGCGCACGATCAGGGAGGCGGTCTCGCCGTGCGGGAGGATCTCGATGTCCTCCGCCGGAAACCCGCCGGCCTGGAACTTGCCGGCCAGGTACTTCGCCATGGCGGGCACCTGGCCGCGGCCTTCGACCGTCTGGAAGGCGATGACGGTCTGGAAAATGTCGCGCGCCTGTGCACGCACGGCGTCCGGGGCCGCGGCCTGCGACCCGGTGGCAAGCGCCAGCTGCGCGCACAGGACGACGCCTGCGAGCACCGCGGACGTCACGAGCATGCCGCCGCGCATCACCATCGCCTCCCGCCGTCCCGACGAGCCTGCCCGCCCTGCGCCCGCCCGCGCCCCTGGTGCTGCGCAGGATGCGGGCGCTGGCCACCCGACGGCTGCTGCGCCCGCGGCGGCGCGTCGGCCACGAACTTGATGCCCGAACGGTCGAGCGGCAGCACGTTGATCTTGCGGCCCAGCACCTTCTCGATCGCACGCAGGCGGTCGCGCTCGTCGGTCGCGACCAGCGACAGCGCGTGGCCCGAGCTGCCGGCGCGGCCCGTGCGGCCGATGCGGTGCACGTAGTCCTCCGGCACGTGCGGCAGCTCGTAGTTCACGACCTGGGGAAGCTCGCTGATGTCGAGGCCGCGGGCGGCAATGTCGGTCGCGACCAGCACCTGCACCTTGTAGTCCTTGAAGTCCGCCAGCGCCTTGGTGCGGGCGTTCTGCGACTTGTTGCCGTGGATCGCCGCGCAGTGGATGCCGTCGCGGGTGAGCTGGTCTGAGAGCCTGTTCGCGCCGTGCTTGGTGCGCGTGAAGACGAGCGTCTGCGGCGTCGCGCCTTCGCGCAGAAGGTGGCTCAGCACGGCTCGCTTCTCGCCCTGCTCGACCAGGTGCACGCGGTGCTCGACGAGCTCGGCCGGCGCGTTGCGTGGCGCCACTTCCACCGTGAGCGGATTGTGCAGCAGCCCGTTCGCCAGCGCGCGGATCTCCTCGGAGAAAGTCGCCGAGAAGAGCAGGTTCTGCCGCTGCTTCGGCAGCGCGGCGAGGACGCGGCGGATGTCGCGGATGAATCCCATGTCGAGCATGCGGTCGGCTTCGTCGAGCACGAGGTGCCGGACCTTCAGCAGATCCACCGCGCGCTGGTTGATGTGGTCGAGCAGCCGGCCGGGCGTGGCGACGATGATGTCCACGCCCTGGCGCAGGGCTTCGATCTGCGGCCGCGGACTCACGCCGCCGAAGATCAGGATCGTGCGCTGGTGCAGGTGGCGGCCGTACTGCTCGAAGGCCTCGCCGACCTGTGCGGCCAGTTCGCGTGTCGGCACGAGCACGAGGAGCCGCGGTGCGCGCGAGCCGCGCGGATTGGGCTGTTCCTCCTCGAGGCGGTGCAGCAGCGGCAGCGCGAACGCGGCCGTCTTGCCCGTGCCCGTCTGCGCCGCGGCGAGCAGGTCGCGACCGGCGTGGACCGCGGGGATCGCGCTCAACTGGATGGGCGTGGGGGTTGTGTAGCCCTGTTCCTGCACGGCGCGCAGGAGGGCGGCCGGGAGGCCGAGTGATTCAAAAGACATGCAGATACCATTGCGCTTCTCCCGCACAGCGGGAACCGGACGAAGCGTCATTGATTCAATGACAGGATCGGGGGCGCAAAATGCAGACCACGATGAGTCTGCAGGAGGGGCCGCGAGGGGGAAGACCGGGGACATTCTCCTTTATCGCCTGTGAAGGCGAAAAAGGAGAATGTCCCCTTTTTCCCGCCGTGATACCTCGGGCGCAGACCGGACTGCGCGGCGGCAAACTTGCGGGGCATTGTACACGAGTCCGCGCATCGACCCGGCCGAACGCCCGTGCCAGACCTAAAAAGCGTGACGTGCCAGTAGGTTAGCCGCCGAAGATCGCGCCGAAAAACGCCGTGATCGCTGTGACCACCTGCTCCGGATCCTGCCCCGCCCGCAGGACCAGCCACAGCAACGCGCCGATGTACACCGACGATATCACCGCGAACGCATACCCGATGAGGAGCAGCACGCCGTCGCGCTCCGCCAGGCCGAGGCACATCAGGATGATGGCAATCCCAGGCAGCGTATTGGCCAGCGGCACGAAGGGCAGCGGCGCCATGAGCAGCAGTACCGCGATCACCAGCGTGACGCCGTGGGCCGAGTTCACTGCCGCGGAGCCGGTGAGCACGAGCAGCCGTGGTTTCACGAGGTGCTCGAATCGCAGCGCCATGCCCTGCCCGCGCGCGAGCGCGAGCTGCACCGTTTCCGACGGCAGGGCGCGATCGAGGAGCCTCCTCGGTAACCACGGCAACCGGCCGAGGATGACCGCGATGCCGATGAGCAGCATCGGCAGGCCGAGCACCGTGCTCATGAATGGCAGCGACACCGGGATCAGGAAGGGCATGGCGAGGATGGCACTGAAGACCAGCAGTCCCTGCTCGCCCACATGGCCAAGCAGTTCGCGCAGCGTCACGGTGTGCCCGCGCACGGCCGACGCCGTGGCCGCCAGCGCCTCGGACAAGCGTACGTCGGTGTTGCGGAACTGGACTGCGGTCATGGGCCTTGAGGGATATCATTCGGGGCGGGCGCCGACACGTCAATTGAACCATGTCCAGAATCGACCCTCACCGCCTCGATCCCTCGTGCTATCCGCTCAAGGTCGAGATCCTCGCCCGGTACGCGGACGTCGATCCGCTCTGGCACATCAACAACGTCGCGATCGCCCAGTACTACGAGGAGGCGCGCGTCACCGCGGGCGCCCGGATGTTCGGCGACGTGCGCATTCCCACGCCGGCCGGCGAACGCGTCCTGATCGCGCACCAGTCCATCGACTACCTGCGCGAGGCCGCCTACCCCGGCACGCTCGAGGTCGGCATCGGCGTGCTGAAGATCGGCAACGCTTCCTACACCTTCGGCATGGGCATGTTCCAGGATGGCCGCTGCGTGAGTGTCTCGAGCGCCGTCATGGTTTTCGCCGACGCATCGGGCCCGGCCCGCCTGCCGGACCTATTCCGCGGGCGCCTCGAGGAATGGCTGCTCGGGTCCGCCGCCGAGCGTTAGCGCGATAAAGGCACAGGCGAGCCAACAAGGGGGCATTCCGTGTCACGACTCAAGGATTTCCTCAAGATGACCATCGTCGGCGAGCTCATGCTGCACATGGTGGCATTCCTTGCAGGCCTCGCAGCGCGCACGAAAACAGGTCGCACGGTGACGAACTGGGTGGAGCAGCCCTTCCTCGGCAACATGCCGCGGTATCGCGTCGTCACGAGCATGGCCGACGGCCTGAATGGCGTCGACTTCTCGCCGGTCAAGGAGGGCTGAAACATGCTGCGCTACCAGGCGGACGTCGTAGTCATCGGCTCCGGGCTGGCGGGGGTGGCCGCCGCGCTCGAACTCCTCGAACGCGGCCGGCGCGTGCTGCTCATCGATCGCGACGCCGAGGAGAACATGGGCGGCCTCGCCAAGGAGAGCTTCGGTGGCCTGTGGTTCGCCGGGACGCCGCTGCAGCGCCGCTACGGCATCAAGGACGGCGCCGAACAGGGCCTGCGCGACTGGCACGCGTTCGCGGAGTTCGGATCCGGGGACCGCTGGCCGCGGGCGTGGGCCGAGGCCTACGTGCACCTCGCGAACGAGGACGTCTTCGACTGGCTGCGTGGGAAGGGTGTCGAGTTCATGCCCATGCCGCTCTGGGTCGAGCGGGGCCTGCACACGCCGGGCAATTCCGTGCCGCGCTGGCACATCGTGTGGGGCACCGGTCACGAGCTCGCGATCGTGCTGAACCGCAGCCTGCTCGCGCACCCGCGCCGGGAACTGCTCGAACTCAGGTTCGGGCACCGCGTCGAGTCGCTCGTGGTCACGAACGGCCAGGTGACCGGCTGTCGCGGCGCGATGGAGGGTTCCGGCCAGGAATTCGAGGCGAGCGGCGAGTCCGTCGTGATCGCCTCGGGCGGCATCAACGGCGACCTCGCGCGCGTGCGCGCGAACTGGCACGCGGACTGGGGCCGCGCCCCGGAGACCATCCTGAACGGCTCGCACAAGTATGCCGACGGGCGGCTGCACGACGCGGCATCCGCGCTCGGCGCCAATGTCACGCACCTCGACTGGCAGTGGAACTACGCGGCCGGCGTGCACCACTGGCGGCCGCGCAAGCCCTCGCACGGGCTGTCGCTGGTCCCGCCGAAGTCCGCGCTGTGGCTCAACTGGCGCGGCGAGCGCATCGGGCCGATGCCGCTGGTGACGGGATACGACACGCACGACCTCGTGGCGCAGATCTGCAGGCAGGAGCGCGGCTATTCGTGGCAGCTCCTGAACCGGCGCATCGCGCTCAAGGAGCTCGCGATCTCGGGTGGCGAGTTCAATCCCGCGTTCCGCGAGAAGAAGCGGCTGCAGGTCGCACGCGACATGCTGCGCGGCAACCGCTGGCTCTACGACGAGGTGACCCGCAACTGCAGGGACTTCGTCGTGGGCGACACGCTCGCGGAACTGGTGGAGAAGATGAACGTGCTCACGGGCGACGGGTCCGTGGACCTCGCCGCCGTCACCGAGGCCGCGACCGTCTACGACTCGCGCATCGACGCGGGTCCCCGCTTCCACGACGACGAGCAGCTGCGACGCATCG
>Ga0209253_10001914_pt1 | contig 18350 bp, 19 predicted proteins | sample FrelakmetBRP12BR_FD_187145 | JGI IMG/M metagenome (GOLD analysis project Ga0209253, IMG submission 187145) | Freshwater lake sediment microbial communities from the University of Notre Dame, USA, for methane emissions studies - BRP12 BR (SPAdes)... | ecosystem: Environmental > Aquatic >... | reverse complement strand
CCTGCTGGTAACGAGGAGCGGGCCTGGCAAGATCATCCCATGCCTCGCTTCGCTGCCAACCTCACGATGATGTTCAACGAGGTTCCCTTCCTCGACCGCTTCGAGCGTGCATCCCGGGCCGGCTTCGCGGCGGTCGAGTTCCTCTTCCCGTACGCTCACGCCCCGGAGGAGATCCGGCAACGGCTGGCCGCACACCGGCTGGCGCTCGTCCTTCACAACCTGCCGGCCGGGAACTGGGAGGCCGGTGAACGCGGCATCGCCTGTCACCCCGACCGCCAGGCCGAGTTCCGCGAAGGGGTCTCCCGCGCCATCGACTACGCCCGGGTCCTCGGCGTGGAGCAACTCAACTGCCTGGCGGGCAAGGCGCCGGCTGGTGTGGGCGACGCCGCGCTCCGGCAGACCTTCGTCGACAACCTGGGGTACGCGGCGGCGGCGCTGAAGCGCGCGGGGCTCCGCCTGCTCATCGAGCCGATCAACACCTTCGACATCCCGGGCTTCTACCTGAACCGCACCGAGCAGGCCGTCTCCATCCTGGCCGAGGTCGGCTTCGACAACGCGTTCGTGCAGTACGATATCTATCACGCACAGAGAATGGAGGGAGAGCTGGCCGCCACCCTCCAGAAGCACCTGACGCGCATCGCCCACGTTCAGCTCGCCGACAACCCGGGGCGCAACGAGCCGGGCACCGGCGAGATCAACTACCGGTTCCTGTTCGCGCACCTCGACCGGATCGGCTACCGGGGCTGGATCGGCTGCGAGTACAAGCCCGCCGGCACGACCGAGGCGGGCCTCGGCTGGTTCACCCACCGGGCAAGGAGCACGCCGTGACCTCTCCCCCTCTCGACATCGGATTCATCGGCCTGGGAACCATGGGCACCCCCATGGCTGGCCACCTCCTCGCGGCCGGCCACCGGCTGTTCGTCCGCTCGCTCTCGGCCGTGCCGCCTCAGATCCTGCAAGCAGGAGCCCAGGCGTGCGCGAGCGGCAAGGAGGTCGCCCGGCGGGCCGACATCGTCTTCATCATGGTTCCCGACACTCCCGACGTTGCGGAGGTCCTGTTCGGCGAGGGCGGGGTGGTCGACGGCCTCAGCAAGGGCAAGACCGTGGTGGACATGAGCAGCATCTCGCCCATCGAGACCAAGGTTTTCGCGAAGCGGCTCGCCGAGCTGGGCTGCGACTACCTCGACGCCCCGGTGTCGGGTGGGGAGGTCGGGGCGCGAAACGCGGCGCTCTCGATCATGGTCGGCGGCGAGGAGGCCGTGTTCGAGCGGGTGAAGCCGCTCTTCCAGCTCATGGGCAAGAACATCACACGCGTGGGCGCCGTCGGCGACGGTCAGACCGCGAAGGTGGCGAACCAGATCATCGTGGCGCTGACCATCGAGGCGGTGGCGGAGGGGCTCCTGTTCGCAGCGCGCGCCGGGGCCGACCCGGCCCGGGTGCGGCAGGCGCTGCTGGGAGGGTTCGCCTCGTCGCGCATCCTGGAGGTGCACGGGGAGCGGATGATCAAGCGAACCTTCGACCCGGGCTTCCGCATCGAGCTTCACCAGAAGGACCTCAACCTGGCGCTCGCCAGCGCCCGCGCGCTGGGCCTCTCCCTTCCCAATACGGCAACCGCGCAGGAACTCTTCAACGCTTGCGCCGCGCACGGCGGGAGAGCCTGGGACCACTCGGCCATGGTTCGCGCGCTGGAGATGCTCGCCAACTTCGAGATTGGCCAGAAGCCCTAGCGGGCCCCTTCCGATGTGACCGGAGCCTTGTTCAGGGGAACGAGTACACGCTCGGCCAGGGCGGCTCCTGCTGGGTGAGCAGGGCCCACACGTCGTCACCAGGCGCCGTTCCCGCAGCCCGATGCACGACCACCGACCCGCCTGCCACGGCCATCGGAGCGCGGAACCGGTGAGCCGCGAGCAGCTTGAGTGCTGGCTCCTCGTCGACCGCGGCCACGTACAGCCACCGCCCTTCCACCACCTTTCGCACGTTCACGGGAATCCCGGCATCGCGCAGGAGGGCGATGGCCCGGTTGGCCTGATCGAACGGCACGCCCGAAAGCACCTCGACGGGTTTCAGCATGGGGCCGAATCCTAATCCGATATCGGCCGGCCGGGAGCGTCCCGGACGGGTTCCCTCGACAGGGGGTTGTCGACGTGCGGCGACGACCTGGCTATGCCTGCGGGAGTGGGGCGTCGCCCCGGGAGGCTCACCTCTTCGGGAGGGCCGCCTGGCACTCCGCCGCCTCATGGGTCCTGGCGGCAGCCTTCATGGCCTCCCCGCACGCACTGGAGTCGCGGAGGTTGCCGGAGCATTCATACTCGAACCTCGACTCCGTTTCGTCGCAGGCCTGGGAATTGCCGGCGTTGCGATGAAAGCAGTCCGCGAGCTGGACGCAGGCGAGCTGGGTCTCCTTCAGCGCCTCCACCCTGCGTTCCGCCCGGATCCTCTCCTGCGCCGCCTGGCGCTCCACCTCCGCCAGGCGGAGCGACTCCAGGGCCCGGCGTTCGACCTCGACCCTGGCCAGGAATCTCGGCGAGCCAGGCACCCCGCATCCGACGTTGTCGACGCACACGCAGGACTCCCCGAACCGGAGGCGGTCCTTTGGCGAGATCGAGGGGTCCTTCGACCTGCCCGTGTCCTCGCAGAACTCGTCCATCTCGTCGGGCTTCGGCGGGGAGTCGGCGGCGCGAGCGGAGAGGGCCATGCCGATCACGATCAGGGCGACGAGCGGCTTCAAGGTCAATGGCATGGTGGCATAGCCTACCTCGCGGAACGGACGAGACGGTCGAGGGAAGTCGTGGATGCTGCCGCGCCGTCGCCCTTTCCTTTTTCGTTTCCATGCGATACCCACGATCTGGAGGTCGCAATGGCCGGAAAGCCCGCCGTAGAGACGAAGCCAGCGGTTGCCGGGAAGCCACGGAGGCCCACCCCCGGGGCGGCCTCGACCGCCGCGCACCCCGTCTACAGCCGGGACGAGCTGCAGAAGATCCTCTCCGAGCGTGAATCCTGGACCGCCGGCGAGCTGGCCGAGACGCTCGCCCGCGCGCCGCGACGCAAGAAGGACGTCCAGACCGACTCGGGCGTCCCCATTCCCGACATCCTCGATCCGGCCAGCCGCTCCCAGGAGGACTACCGCCGCGACATCGGCTACCCCGGCCGCTACCCGTACACTCGCGGTCCACAGTCCACCATGTACCGTGGCCGCCTCTGGACGATGCGCCAGTTCGCCGGCTTCGGTTCGCCCGAGGACACCAACGCCCGCTTCAAGTACCTGCTCGCTCACGGCATGACCGGGCTCTCCACGGCCTTCGACATGCCCGCGCTCATGGGTTACGACGCCGACCACCCCCTGTCCCGCGGCGAGGTCGGCAAGGAGGGCGTGGCGGTCTCCACCCTCAAGGACTTCGAGGTCCTTTTCGACGGCATCCCGCTGGGCGACGTCACCACCTCCATGACCATCAACGCGAGCGCGGTGGTGGCGCTCGCCATGTACGTGGCGGTCGGCGAGAAGCAAGGGGTTCCCCGGGCACGCCTGGGAGGCACCATCCAGGCCGACATGCTGAAGGAGTACATCGCGCAGAAGGAGTGGATCGTCCCACCCCGGCCGGCGGTGAAGATGGTGGTGGACATGATCGAGTTCTGCGCCAAGGAGATGCCGCGCTGGAACCCGGTCTCCATCAGCGGCTACCACATCCGCGAGGCCGGGGCGACGGCCGTCCAGGAGATGGCTTTCACGCTGGCCGACGGCCTGGAGTACGTCCAGGAGTGCGTCGACCGCGGCATGGACGTCGACTCCTTCGCCCAGCGCCTCTCCTTCTTCTGGGACGTGCACAACGACTTCTTCGAGGAGATCGCCAAGTTCCGCGCCTCCCGGCGCATCTGGGCCCGTGCCATGAAGGAGCGCTTCGGGGCGAAGAAGAAGGAGTCGCTCCTGCTGCGCACCCACGCGCAGACCGCCGGCGTCTCGCTGACCGCCCAGCAGCCCTACAACAACGTCGTTCGCACCGCGCTCCAGGCCATGGCGGCGGTGCTCGGGGGGACGCAGTCCCTGCACACCAACTCCCTCGACGAGACCTACGCGCTTCCCACCGAGGAGGCCGTGCGCATCGCCCTGCGCACCCAGCAGATCATCGCTTTCGAGTCCGGCGTCGACCGGGTGGCCGATCCGCTGGCCGGCAGCTACTACGTCGAGTACCTGACCGACGAGATGGAGAAGCGGGCGCTCGACTACATCCGCCGCATCGAGGAGATGGGAGGCATGCTCCGCGCCGTCGAGGAGGGCTTCCCGCAGAAGGAGATCGCCGAGAGCGCCTACCGCTGGCAGCGCGAGGTGGAGAATGGGGACCGGATCGTCGTGGGGGTCAACGAGTTCCGCGTCGAGGAGGACGTGGCCATCCCGATGCTCCGGATCGACGAGAGCGTGGCCCGAGCGCAGGTGACCCGGCTCCATGCGGTGAAGGCCGGGCGAAACGCCGATCGCGCGCGAGATACGCTGGCCGGCGTGGAGAAGGCCTGCCGCGACGGGGCCAACGTGATGCCCCCCATCATCGAGGCGGTGAAGGCGTATGTCACCCTGGGTGAGGTGTGCGACGTCTTCCGCAAGGTCTGGGGACAGTATCGCGAGGACGGTCACTTCTGAGGTCCCCGACCCCCAGCCCGGACTCCCGAGCGAGCCGGCACTGGGCCGACGACTACTTCGGCGATCTTTACTACGAGTCCGTTGTCGATCTGCTGACGGCGCGCCTCTCGGGGGTCGAGGCGGGCCTGCTGCTGCGCTTGCTCGAGATCGGTCCCGGCGACCGCGTCCTCGACCTCGCCTGCGGTCACGGGCGCCACGCCCGGGCCATCGCACCGGAGGTGGGGCTCCTGGTGGGAATCGACCGGAACCCCCGGTATCTCGACCTCGCTCGCGCAGACTCCTCGGCCGCCCTGGTTCGGGGTGATCTCCGGGACCTGCCGCTGCGGGCGGGTACCTTCGACGCCGTCTACTCCTGGTACTCGTCCCTCTTCATGTACGACGACGACGAGAACGCCCGCTGCCTTTCGGCGGCGGCTCGGCTCCTCCGGCCAGGGGGCAGGCTCCTCGTCCACCACGACAACCCCCTGCGGCTCCGGCGGCAGCCGGCGCAGGCCGTCGCCTGGGACATGCCGGGGGGAGGCAAGGTGGAGGAGAGTTCCCGGTACGACCCCGTCACCGGCCGCGACACCTGCACGCGCCGCGTCACCCGTCTCGACGGGTCGGTGTTGGCGGGAGTGGCCCATTTGCGGTACTACACACCAGAGGAATGGCAGGAACTCGGGGGTCGCTGCGGCCTCGAGATCACGCGCATCACCAGCACATTGCAGGCGGACCGGCCGGCGGAACGCCTCCACGACGACGCTCCGGATCTCATCGCCCTCGGGAGAAGGTCAGCATGAGCCAGAAGAACCAGCGAACCCTCCGAATCCTGGTGGCCAAGCCCGGCCTCGACGGTCACGACCGCGGCGCCAAGATCGTGGCACGGGCGCTTCGCGACGCGGGGTTCGAGGTCATCTACACAGGGCTGCATCAGACACCGGAGATGATCGCCGCCGCAGCGGTCCAGGAGGACGTGGACGGCGTGGGGCTCTCCATCATGTCCGGCGCCCACCTCACGCTCTTTCCCGCCGTGGTCGAGGCGTTGAAGGAGCGCGGATGCTCCGACGTCACGGTGTTCGGGGGCGGCATCATCCCCCAGGAAGACATCCCGACGCTTCGGGACGCCGGGGTGTCGCAGGTGTTCCTGCCGGGAACGACCACGCAGTCCATCGTCGACTGGATCCGCGGGAACGTTCATCCCCGCGCCGAGGTCGCCTAGATCCGACCCAGGGCGCAATGGCGACCCGCATCACCGTCTACGAGGTGGGTCCGCGCGACGGGCTCCAGAACGAGGCCCGCGTCGTCCCCATCGACGGCAAGCTGGCCCTCGTGGCAGCGCTCGTCGAGGCAGGCATCTCGCGAATCGAGGCCACGAGCTTCGTGTCGCCGAGGTGGATCCCGGCACTCGCCGACTCCGCCGATCTCGTGGCCCGTCTTCCCCCGCGCGCCGGCGTGCAGTACGTGGCGCTCGTGCCGAACGGGAAGGGGCTGGAGCGGCTTCTCGAGGCCCGGGGCCGGGCCACCCCGCCGGCTGCGGTCGACGCCGCGGTCTTCCTCTCCGCCTCGGAGACCCACAACAGGAAGAACGTGAACAAGACCATCGACGAGACCTTCCATGCCTTCGACGAGGTGATCGGCCCGGCGCTCCTGGCCGGCCTGCGCGTCCGCGGGTACGTCTCGACGGCCTGGGGATGTCCGTACGAGGGGAGGGTGGACCCGCGGCGCGTCGCCGAGATCGCCGAGCGGCTTCTCGCCCTGGGCTGCTGGCAGGTGTCGCTGGGCGACACCATCGGCGTGGGCACCCCCAACCAGACCCGCGAGATCGTCGGCCTCCTGACCCGGCGGTCCCGGCCGGGCTCCATCGCGCTCCACATGCACGACACCCGCGGCACGGCGCTCGCCAACGTGCTGGCCGGGCTCGACGCAGGGATCACCACGTTCGATGCCTCGGTGGGTGGCCTGGGCGGCTGTCCGTACGCGCCGGGCGCGTCGGGCAACCTGGCCACCGAGGATCTCGTCTACATGCTCCACGGAATGGGGCACGAGACCGGCATCGACCTCGCCAGGCTGGTGGCGGCGGCCGAGCTGGCCCAGAGGCTGGTCGGACGCCCGCTGCCCGGCAAGACCCTGCAGGCCGAGCTCGCCACCCGCGCCCGGGCGGCCGGGCGCGTCGCCGAGGAGCAGACATGACCGGCCGGGAGTGGATCGTCGAGCGGCAAGACGGCATCGAGATCTGGACCATCGACGGCGAGGCGCGCCGCAACGCGCTCTCCCGCGCCATGATCCGCGAGCTTCAGGGGAACCTGGCCCGGATCCGCGAGGACAGGGCCCTTCGCTGCGTGGTGATCACCGGGCAGGGGGACAAGGCCTTCTGCGCGGGCGCCGACCTCAAGGAGCGGGTGTCGATGTCGGCCGACGACGTCCACCATTTCCACGACTCGCTGCGCGCGACCTTCCGGGGGATCGAGGCGGCTCCACAGGCGTTCGTGGCCGCGTTGAACGGCGCGGCGCTGGGAGGCGGCCTGGAGATGGCGCTCGCGTGCGACCTGCGGGTCGCCGTCGAGGGCGCGGAGATGGGGCTCCCCGAGGTCGGGCTCGGGATCATCCCGGGCGGCGGGGGGACGGTGCGGTTGCCCCGCGCCATCGGGGTCGCGCGCGCCAAGGACCTGATCCTCACGGGCCGGCGCATCGGCGCCGCGGAGGCCCTCTCGATGGGGCTCGTCTCCCGGGTGGCGCCGGCGGGGGCCCTGCGCGAGGTCGCGCTCGAGGTGGCTGGCCTCATCGCCAGCAACGCCCCGGTGTCCATCCGGCAGGCCAAGCGCGCCGTCGACGGCGCCCTGCACCTCGGCATCGAGGAGGCCCTCGCCTTCGAGAATCGAATGTACCAGGCCTGCCTGGCAACCAAGGACCGGGTCGAGGCGCTGCGCGCCTTCGCCGAGAAGCGCAAGCCCGTGTTCACCGGGGAATGACGGAGAGCGAATGGCCAACGACGAGACGCCGGTGACGCCGGAAGTGCGCATCGAGCGGGAGCTAGCCCGGGTTCGAAGGGGCGGTGCCGAGAAGTACCACCAGAAGAACGCCGAGCAGGGGAAGCTCTTCGCCCGGGAGCGGCTGCGGCTGCTGCTCGACGAGGGATCCTTCCTCGAGGACGGCGCGCTCGCCAACGCGCAGGACCCGGACCTTCCCGCCGACGGCGTCGTGACCGGCCTCGGTACCATCGACGGCCGACCGGTGGCGGTGATGGCCAACGACTCGACGGTGAAGGCCGGGAGCTGGGGCAAGCGGACGGTGGAGAAGATCATCCGGATCCAGGAGGTGGCGGCGCGGGAGCGGGTGCCGCTCTTCTACCTGGTCGACTCGGCCGGGGCCCGCATCACCGACCAGATCGAGATGTTCCCGGGTCGTCGCGGCGCGGGCCGCATCTTCCACAACGAGGTTCACCTCTCGGGCGTGGTGCCGCAGATCTGCCTGCTCTTCGGCCCCTCGGCGGCCGGGGGCGCCTACATCCCTGCCTTCTGCGACATCGTCTTCATGGTGGACGGCAACGCCTCCATGTACCTGGGTTCACCGCGAATGGCCGAGATGGTCATCGGCGAGAAGGTCACGCTCGAGGAGATGGGCGGGGCGCGCATGCACTGCTCGGTCTCGGGCTGCGGCGACGTGCTCTGCAAGACCGAGGAGGAGGCCATCCGGGAGGCGCGGCGTTACTTCGCCTTCTTCCCCCGGAGCTTCCGCGAGCTGCCGCCGGTCACGTCACCGCGGGCGCCCCGCATCGACCCCGAGCGCATCCCGGACATCGTCCCGCTCGACCAGAATCGCTCCTTCGACATCCTGCAGCTGGTCGATGCGCTGGTGGACGAGGGGTCGTTCTTCGAGGTGAAGAAGCTCTACGCGGGCGAGATCGTGACCGGGCTGGCCCGGATCGAGGGTCGGCCGGTGGGCATCGTCGCCAACCAGCCCAAGGTGAAGGGGGGCGTCCTCTTCGTCGAGTCGGCCGACAAGGCGGCACGCTTCATCTGGCTGTGCGACGCGTTCAACATCCCGCTCCTCTACCTCTCCGACGTCCCGGGCTTCATGATCGGCACCAAGGTCGAGCGGGCGGGCATCATCCGCGCCGGCGCCAAGATGATCAGCGCGGTCTCGGAGGCCACCGTTCCGCGCGTCTGCGTGGTGGTCCGCAAGGCCTACGGGGCCGGGCTCTACGCCATGGACGGCCCGGGCTTCGCCCCCTCGGCGACGCTGGCGCTCCCCCAGGCCATGATCGCCGTGATGGGACCGGAGGCGGCGGTGAACGCGGTCTTCTTCAACAAGATCCAGGAGAAGCCGGAAGCCGAGCGGCCGGCCTACGTCCAGGCCCTTCGCGACGAGTACAAGCGGGACATCGACATCGAGCTTCTCGCCAGCGAGCTGATCGTGGACGCCGTCGTACCCGGCCGCGAGCTCCGCCACGAGCTGGCCCGGCGCTTCCACTACCACGCCCTGGGATACGAGCCACCGGCGACCCGCAAGCGCGCCGTCCTTCCCGTCTGACCACCGAGGTCCGCATGGAGTTCCAGCTCGACGACGCGCATCGCCAGATCCAGCAGATGGTCCGGGACTTCTGCGAGGAAGAGGTGAAGTCCCAGTCGCGCAAGTGGGACGAGACCGGCGAGTTTCCCTTCGAGACCGTGAGGAAGCTCGGGGATCTCGGCCTCATGGGCATCACCGTGCCCGAGGTGTACGGCGGTTCCGGTCTCGACATGCTTGCGGTGGCGGTCATCATCGAGGAGATCGCCCGGTACGACGGCTCGCTCGCGCTCACGGTGGCGAGCCACAACGGCCTCGGCACGAGCCAGATCCGGCACTTCGGCACCGAGGCCCAGCGGCAGCGCTGGGTTCCCCCGCTCGCCCGAGGAGAGAAGCTGGCGGCCTGGGGCCTGACCGAGCCCGGCAGCGGCTCCGACGCCGCTGGCCTCCTCTCCACCGCCGTCCGCAAGGGAGGCGGGTGGGTCCTGAACGGCTCGAAGATGTTCATCACCCAGGGCTCGGTGGGGCACACCTTCGTCGTCCTGGCCCGGACCTCGCCGGAGAAGGCGCAGAAGGGGATCACCGCCTTCGTGCTCGAGAAGGAGATGAAGGGTTTCAGCCAGCGGGCCATCCACGGGAAGCTCGGCATGCGCAGTTCCGACACCGCCGAGCTGATCATGGAGGACGTGGAGGTCCCGGACGAGAACCGCATCGGCGACGTCGACCACGGCTTCCTCGACACGCTTTCCATCCTCGATCGCGGGCGCATCACCATCGGTGCACTGGCCGTCGGGCTGGGGCGGGGAGCGCTGGAGGAGGCCCGGGCCTACGCCAAGGAGCGCAAGGCCTTCGGCAAGCCGATCGCCGAGTTCCAGGCCATCGCCTTCGCGCTGGCCGACATGGCCACCGAGGTGGACGCGGCCAGGTTGATGGTGTGGCGCTCGGCAGCCCTCGCCGATGCCAGGCAGCCCTTCGGACGCGAGGCGGCGATGGGAAAGCTCTTCGCGAGCGAGGCGGCCATGCGCGCCACGACCAAGGCCGTCCAGATCCTGGGCGGCTACGGCTACACGCGGGAGTTCCCTGTCGAACGCTATTTCAGGGACGCCAAGCTGTGCGAGATCGGGGAGGGAACGAGCGAGATCCAGCGAATGGTCATCGCCCGCTCGATCCTTCGCGACGCATGAGCGAGAGCTCGCCAACGGTCGCGGAACGGGTGTGGGCCGGCGACGTCCGGACCGCCGCGCGCCTGATGCGCGGCCTCGACGACGGGTTGCCCGGAGCCCGCCGGGTCCTGCGCGAGCTCTTCACGCGGCCTGGACACGCCGTCGTGGTCGGCATCACCGGACCGCCGGGGGCGGGCAAGTCCTCGCTCACCGACCGGCTCATCGCCCTCCACCGCCGCGCCGGGAGGTCGGTCGGCGTGGTGGCGGTCGACCCGACCAGCCCGTTCACCGGGGGTGCCATCCTGGGCGACCGGGTCCGCATGCAGGATCACGCGCTCGACCCGGGCGTCTTCATCCGATCGCTGGCCACGCGCGGCCACCTGGGCGGCCTCTCCCGGGCCACCGCGGACGTCGTCGAGGTTCTCGACGCCATGGGCAAGGACGTGATCCTGGTGGAGACCGTGGGGGTCGGGCAGGACGAGGTCGAGGTGGCCGAGCTCGCCCACACCGTGGTGGTGGTGTCGATCCCCGGCGCGGGAGACGAGGTGCAGGCCATCAAGGCCGGCGTCCTGGAGATCGCCGACGTCTTCGCGGTCAACAAGGCCGACCGGGAGGGTGCGGATCGCACGGTCAAGGATCTCCAGATGATGCTCGACCTTCGGCGCTCGACGGCCACGCGAAGCGTTCCGGATCACGACGCCATGCACCGGATGACCCGAACCGCGGCGGAGGACCCGCACGATCCGGGATGGTGGGAGCCGCCCATCGTGAAGACGGTGGCCATCCGGGACGAGGGGGTGGCCGAGCTGGCAGAGGCGATGGAGCTCCACCGGCAGCACCTCGAGCGAAGCGGGGAACGGAAGCTCCGCGAGGTGGCCCGGGCCAGGTCCGCCTTCCTGACCCTGCTCCGCGATCGGCTCATGCAGCGTGCGCTCTCCCGCCTCGCCGAGGAGGAGGGCCACCTCGACGAGCTGGCGGCCCGCATCGCCGACCGGAGCGCGGATCCCTACCAGCTGGCCGACGAGCTGGCGGCAAGGCTGTGACCGTGGGCGAGCAGCGGACCGACCTGACCGTCGACGACGCCGAGCGCGTTGCGCGGCTCGTGGCGCTCGTCGGAGCGCCGCTCCCCGATCGCTGGACCGCGCTTTCCGCCCTGACCCACAAGTCGTACGTCAACGAGCACCGCGACGAAGGATGGGAGGACAACGAGCGCCTCGAGTTCCTGGGGGATGCCGTCATCGACCTGGTGGTCTCCGAGTACCTCATGTCGAGGTTTCCGCTGGCTCGGGAGGGCGACCTGTCGAAGCTCCGCGCCGCCGTGGTCGACGAGGCGGGGCTGGCGGCCATGGGGCGCGCGCTCGGGCTGGGTGAGCTCCTGCGCCTCGGGCGTGGCGAGGAGTTGACCGGAGGGCGCGAGAAGGCGTCCCTCCTCGCCGATACGATGGAGGCGGTCATCGCCGCGGTGTTCCTCGACGGGGGACTGGAGGCGGCGCACGCGCTCGTGGACCGTTTCCTCGACGACGCCTACGCCGGAGCGGAGACGGGTAGCCTCGATCGGGACTGGAAGACGCAGCTCCAGGAAATGGGTCAGGCCCGGCATCGCTCCTCGCCGCGCTACCGGGTCATCGCCGAGGTGGGGCCCGACCACGCCAAGACCTTCGAGATCGAGGTGGAGCTCGGGGGATCGGTCCTGGGCCGGGGGTCTGGCCGCTCCAAGAAGGACGCCGAGCAGGCGGCGGCGCGCGTCGCCCTCGAGGCGCTCGCGGCTTCGCCAGATGCCCGGGAAGGGTGCGACCCCCCGAAAGGCGGCAGCCCTCCGGTCGAGGAAGATTGCGGACCCGAGGGGGCCTGACTAGTCTCCCGCCCATGACCAAGCTAGCCCTCTGTGCGGCCGTGGCCCTTGCCGCCGCGCCTGCCCTCGCCGAAGACGTGTACGCCACCTTCGACACCTCCGCCGGAAAGATCGGCGTGAAGCTCCTCCCGGGGGAGGCCCCCAAGACCGTGAAGAGCTTCGTCGAGCTTGCCGAGGGGAAGAGGGAGTGGACCGATCCGAAGACCGGCCAGAAGGTGACCAGGCCGCTCTACGACAACACCCTCTTCCACCGGGTCATCCCGGGCTTCATGATCCAGGGCGGCGATCCGCTCGGGAACGGCACCGGCGGTCCCGGCTACAAGTTCGAGAACGAGTTGCCCAAGCCGCCGGCCAAGCTCTTCGAGAAGGCCTGCGTGCTCGCCATGGCGAACTCCGGCCCCGACACGAACGGGTCCCAGTTCTTCATCACCGAGGGGTACGGAGCGTCGGTCGCCCAGCTCGAGCCGCGCCTCTGCGTCGACGCGAAGGGCGGCGTCTGCGGCTACACCAGGTTTGGCCAGGGCATCTGCGGCTGCGACCTGGTCGGGCAGATCGCCCGGGCCGGCAACTCCAAGGTCAAGCTGAACAAGGTCGTCATCTCCTCGAAGCCCCCCACCTGCAAGTAGGAGCCCGCCATGGCCGATCCCGTTTTTGCGACATTCCAGACCTCCGCGGGCGACATCGTCATCAAGTTGTTTCCGGAGAAGGCCCCCAAGACGGTCGAGAACTTCCTCGGGCTCGCCGAGGGAACCCGTGAATGGAAGGATCCGCGCTCGGGGCAGATGGTGAAGAAGCCGCTCTACGACGGCACCGTCTTCCACCGGGTCATTCCCGACTTCATGATCCAGGGGGGTGACCCGCTGGGAACGGGAACGGGCGGCCCCGGCTACAAGTTCGCCGACGAGATCGGCCCGGACAACAAGTTCGATCGTCCGGGACTGCTCGCCATGGCCAACGCCGGTCCCAACACCAACGGCTCGCAGTTCTTCATCACCGAGGTTCCGACCCCGCACCTGAACAGGGGGCACACCATCTTCGGCGAGGTGGTGAAGGGCGGCGACCTCGTGGGCAAGATCGTTCGAATGGGCAACTCGAAGGTCGAGCTCAAGAAGGTGGTCATCACCCGCGGTCCGGTGGCGTAGTGCCCGAAGGAAGGCCCTTCCGTGCCGGCTTCGTCGCCATCCTCGGGCGTCCCAACGTCGGGAAGTCGACCTTGCTCAACCGGCTGCTGGGGGAGCACGTGGCCATCGTCACGGCGCGTCCCCAGACCACCCGCACGCGCATCCTGGGGGTGGTGAACGGCGAGGGCTACCAGCTGGCGCTCTTCGACACCCCGGGACTGCACAGGGCCAAGGGGACGCTCAACAAGCGCATGGTGAACACCGCGCTCGGCACGCTCTCCGAGGTGGACGTGGCGCTGGTGCTCGTCGAGGCCGGCACGGGTCCGGGAGGCCGGGTCGAGGTCGGCGAGACCGCCCTCTGGATCGCCGGGGAGGTGAAGCGCAGCCGGAAGCCGGCGGTGCTGGGCATCAACAAGATGGACCGGGCGCCCAGGGAGACGCTTCTCCCCGTCATCGAGGCCTACCGGACCCTCCACGACTGGGCCGACGTGATCCCCTTCTCGGCCCTCACCGGCGAGAACGTCGATCGCCTGACCGAGGCCCTGGCAGGCCACCTTCCGCCCTCGGAGGCGCCGCTCTTCCCGCCCGACGTGATGACCGACCAGGCCGAGCGGATCATCGTCGCCGAGTACGTGCGGGAGCAGGTGATGGAGCTGACCCGCGACGAGCTTCCCTACGCCGCGGCGGTGGAGGTCGAGGAGTTCGACGAGTCCGAGCGCCGGGACGACGGCGGCCTGGTGCGCATCGGGGCGCTCATCTGGGTGGAGCGAAACTCGCAGAAGGGCATCATCATCGGCAAGGGCGGATCCATGCTGAAGCGGATCGGCACACGGGCCCGCGAGAAGATGGAGCGGCTTCTCGGCGCCAAGGTCTTCCTTCGCCTCACGGTGAAGGTGGAGGAGAGATGGTCCGAGCGCGTGGAGGCGTTGCGGCGCCTGGGGATCGCCCCGTGAGCCGCACCCGTCCGCTGATCGCATTCGTGGGGCGCCCCAACGTGGGAAAGTCCACGCTCTTCAACCGGGTCGTGCGTCGGCGGGCGGCCATCGTCCAGGACGTGCCCGGCGTGACCCGGGACCGGAACTACGGAGATTTCACCTGGGAGGGGCGCCTGCTCTCCGCGGTGGACACCGGAGGATTCGAGCCGATCGGGAAGGCCCGCAAGGGACAGGAGGGCGACCGGTCGCTCATGCGCAGCGTCCAGGAGCAGGCCCAGCTTGCCGTCGAGGAGGCCGCTGCCGTGGTGCTGGTGGTGGACGGCCGCGAGGGGCTCACCGAGGTGGACCGCGCCATCGCCGATCTTCTGCGCCGTTCCGGGACGCCCCTCTTCGTCGCGGTCAACAAGATGGACACCGGCCGGACCGAGGAGAGCGCACCGCTCGCCGAGTTCTACGACCTGGGATTCGGCGTCGTCCAGCCGGTCTCGGCCGAGCACGGACGTGGCTGCGGAGAGCTCGTCGACGCCATCATCGAGGCGCTCGAGGCGGGTGGGACGGTGGTGCCGCACGAGGAGGCCGAGCCGGAGTTCCCGGAGTTCGAGGACGAGGAGCCCGAGGAGGAGCCCGAAGGCACGGTCGACCTGGCCGGCGAGATTCGCCTCGCCATCGTGGGTCGCCCCAACGTGGGCAAGAGCACGCTCGTGAACGCCATCCTCCGCGAGGAGCGGTTCGTCGTCTCCGAGGTGGCGGGAACCACGCGGGACAGCATCGACACCTCCTTCGAGCACGAGGGGCAGCGCTTCGTCATCACCGACACGGCGGGGATCCGGCGCAAGCGCTCCATCGCCCAGAACGTGGAGAAGTACTCGGTGATCCGGGCCATGCGCTCGATCGACGACGCCGACGTGGTGGCCGTCATCCTCGACGCGCAGGAGGCCGGTGCAGACCAGGACGCCCGCCTCATCGGCCTGGTGATCGAGAAGGGGCGCGCTATCGTACTCGTGGTGAACAAGTGGGACATCGCCCAGAAGGCCGGCGCTACCCAGCGCTGGTACCGGGACGAGCTGAACAAGCGGCTGCCCTTCGTCCCCTGGGCGCCCATCCTCTTCGTCACGGCCAAGGACGGGAGGGGAGTGACCGCACTGCTCCGCGAGGCGGGGCGTCTGGCCCGGCAGTATCGCACCCGGCTTCCGACGCCCAAGCTGAACAACCTTCTCGAGGCCATCCAGGTGCAGCATCCGGCGCCGCTCTCCCACGGCCACCCGGTCAAGCTCTACTACGTCAGCATGGTGTCGACGGCGCCTCCGACCTTCGTCCTCCAGGCAAGCCGGCCGGAGACGATCCCCGACTCCTACAAGCGCTTCATCGAGAACCGCTTCCGGGAGACGTTCGGCCTGCGGGTCCCGCTGCGTTTCGTCTACCGGGAGCGCGCCCGGCGAGGACGGTCGAGCCGTGCCAAACCGAAGCGCCGCGGCGCTTGACGCTCGTCCGGTCACCGCCTAGATTGTGCCGACTTTTCGCAGGGATCGCCCCAGAGGAGCCATGCCGAAACACGCAGTGGAATTGAGCCGAAAGGACATGAAGGCCCCCGATGCCTTCATGACGGCCGCCGGCAAGGCTGCGTCCTGGGTGTCCGGGAAGCAGAAGGCCATCGTCGGGGCCGTGGTCGCCGCCCTGCTGGCCGTCGCGGTCGTGATCGGCGGCATGAGCTGGTTGGATTCCCGCAAGGGCGCGGCGGGGGGCTTGCTGTACAGGACCCTCGACGACGCCGACGGCCAGATCTCCAGCGTCCCGCTCCCCGGCGTGACCGTGCCGCTCTTCCCGACCGCCGACGCCCAGTACCGGGCCGTCCTCGCCCGAGCCGACGAGCTCAGGAAGTCCTACCCCTCCACGGAGGCCGCCCGGACCGCAGCGCTGGCATCGGCTGCGGCGAATCTCCGGCTCGGCGCCTTCGACCAGGCCATCGCCGATTACGAGTCGTACCTGGCAAACGCCACTCCCAAGGACTCGCTCGCCTTCGTGGCCATCGAGGGCATCGCCAGGGCCAAGGAGGCCAAGGGGGACACTGCCGGTGCGCTCTCGGCCTTCGAACGGCTGCAGACCCAGTCACCGGCCCGCGCCGACCGCGCCTCGCTGGAGAGGTCCAGGATCCTCGCCAGGACCGGCAAGCCGGACGAGGCCCGGAAGCTGCTCCAGTCCTTCCCCCAGGACTTCAAGGAGTCCCAGCTCCGGCCCGAGGCGGACAAGCAACTGGCCGCCCTGGGCGGGGCCCGCTAGCCGATGGGGGTCAGCGCCGCCGCAGCCGTGCTCGCCCTTGTGGTGGCGGCCGCGCCCGGCCCGCCTCCGCCTTGGCCTCCTCCGGCGCAGTCCTCGGCGCCCGCGGACAGCCTGTTCTCCGTAGCGTGGCGGAAGACGCTGGTCGAGCCCTACCTCCTCGAGCACAAGCCCATGGAGCCGGCCGGCCCCGCCGTCGATCCTCTCACCGGAATGGTGGTGGCGGCGACGAGGGACGGCTTCGTGCAGGCCTACACGGCCGAGGGCAAGGAGCTCTGGTACGCGCAGTTGCCAGGTCCGTACCTGGGTTCGCCGACGATCGCCGACGGGCTCGTCATCGTGGCCGGCCTCGACGGAAGAATCTTCGCCTTCGACGCCGCCAGGGGCACGCACCGATGGACGTACGTCTACAAGGAGGAGTTCGGGAGCAAGCCTGTGGTCGTGGGCGACGTTGCCTACTTCGCAACACTCGAGGGCACCTTGCTGGCCCTCGACGTCCGTACCGGCGCCTGGAAGTGGCACTTCCGGCGCGAGCCCACCGGTCGCTTCCTCATCCTGGGGGTGGGGAGGCCCGCCGTCGTGGACGGGGTCGTGTACCAGGGGTTCTCCGACGGGTCGGTGGTGGCTCTCGACGCGTTGACCGGCGCCGTGAAGTGGGATCGCAAGGTCGGCCGGGGCGAATACCCCGACATCGATTCCGATCCCCAGGTCACCAAGGACCGCGTCTACGTCGCCAGCTACGGAGGACAGGTGGTGGCCCTCGATCGCCAGACCGGGGCTCCGGTCTGGGAGGCCAAGGCTCCGTTCGCGTACAAGGGTCGGCTCGACGGCAACACCTACGTGGTCGTCACCACCACCGAGGTGGTGGGGTTCGACGCCCGGACCGGGAAGCAGCTCTGGAACACCCCTCACGAGGGGGCGCCACTCGCCGATCCGGTCATCACGAGGGGGCTCGTGCTCGTCCCGAACGGAAAGGGGCTGCTGGTCCTCGACCGGAAGAGCGGCAAGAAGGTCCGCTTCTTCACGCGCGGTTCGGGCGCGACGGGGAGCCCCGCGTTGCTGGGCAACCGGCTCTACCTGCTCTCCAACGTCGGGGAGCTGGTCGCGGTCGACCTCCGGTGAGGCAGGTGCGGGTGGTCGCGGCGGTCATCCGCCGGGCTGGTCGCATCCTCATCACCAGGCGACACGGCCATGCCGAGCGCGGCGGGCAGTGGGAATTCCCCGGCGGCAAGGTCGAGCCGGGCGAGAGCGAGGAGGGCGCGCTCCGGCGGGAGATCCTGGAGGAGCTGGGCTGCGACGTGGCGGTGGGTCGGCTCCTCGCGCGGACGGAGCACCGGTATCCGGATCTCGCCGTCGATCTGGCTTTCTTCGCCTGCGAGATCCCCGCAGGGACCGAGCCACGCCTCATGGGTGCCGCCGCCATGCACTGGGCAGAGCCGGACCGCCTCGCCGACCACGACTTCTGCGAGGCTGACCGGCCGGTCCTGGCCGTCCTGGCGGGGTTCACGGGCGTCTAAAGTCCGGGTGGGGCCCCGCCGCTGGATCACCCCGGTCGCTTCTTCGAGCCTTCTTTTGGGGTGCTCGGGGTGGGGGCGATCCGGAGATCTGAAGGGGCAGAACCAGCGGCTCGAAAGACCGGCCGCCATCGGACCTCACCAGCCGCGCGCCCAGGCCTTCCAGTCGAAGCAGGTAGGCGCTGCCGGGCCGGAGTGGCTCGAGCGGCACGAGAAGGAATCGGGAGTCGGAGCCCACCTCGGCCTCGACCGTGGCCGGCACCTGGAAATCCTGGGCGTCGAGCAGGACGAGCCGGGCATCGCGCGCGGGTGCTGCGATCCGGATCTCGAAGGAAGAAGCTGGCTCGACCGCGACGGTGACGCCAGGAGAGAGAGG
>Ga0209253_10001912_pt1 | contig 18365 bp, 13 predicted proteins | sample FrelakmetBRP12BR_FD_187145 | JGI IMG/M metagenome (GOLD analysis project Ga0209253, IMG submission 187145) | Freshwater lake sediment microbial communities from the University of Notre Dame, USA, for methane emissions studies - BRP12 BR (SPAdes)... | ecosystem: Environmental > Aquatic >... | reverse complement strand
GTTCGGGATCTTGAATTCACGGGCCTTCAGCCCAAACTCGCGACAATGAGCCATTTCCTGCTGCAAACGCCTCTGGCGCTCTTCGCCCTTGTCGCCACGCTCGTCGTCGCGTCCCCCGCCATGGCCATCGAAGAAGCGCCGTTCAAGCCGATCGAGACCGACGGCAAGTTCGAGCTGAGGGAATACGCGCCCTACGCCGTCGCAGAGACGTACGTCGAGGGCGACTTCGAGGACGTCGGCAACGAAGGGTTTCGCCGCCTCGTGCGCTACATCTCGGGTGAGAACCGCTCGGCGCAATCCATCGCCATGACGGCGCCCGTGGAGCAGGCGAACACCGGCTCGCAGAGCATCGCCATGACCGCGCCGGTCGAGCAGGCGCGCGCCGGCGATCGCTGGCGGATCGCGTTCGTGCTGCCATCGAACCTGACGCTCGCGAACGCGCCGCAGCCGAACGACGAGCGCATCGCGATCAAGGAGATGCCGCCGCGCCTGATGGCCTCGATCCGGTACTCGGGGACGTGGAGCCAGTCACGCTACGAGGAGAACCTCGCCGCGCTGCGCAGCTACATCGCGCAGAAACAATGGGTAGCTACGGGCGAACCGGTTTGGGCGCGCTACAACCCGCCGCTGATGCCGTGGTTCATGCGCCGCAACGAGATCCTCATCCCCGTCCAGCGAAGTGGCGGCTGAGAGAGATCGCCGCCGCCCCCGCGGCGGTTTCTCAGAGATCCGGCAGCACGACGGCGTCTGCCCCCTCATAAGGAGCGTGCAGACTGAGAGGCGCCGCAATCGCCGCGGTCGCTCACGTCGCGGCCAGGACCACCTTCTCGCGCAACGTCACGAACTCTTCCGCAGCCGTGGGGTGAATGCCGACCGTCGCGTCGAAGTCGGCCTTGGTGAGCCCGGCGTGCACCGCAATGCCGATGCCCTGGATGATCTCCGGCGCATCGGCACCTACCATGTGCGCTCCGACGACGCGCTGGGTCGCGCGATCGACGACGAGCTTCATCAGCGTGCGCTCGCCGCGTCCCGAGAGCGTGTGTTTCATCGGGCGGAATTCGGTCTTGTAGACCTCGATTTCGGGGAAGGCGGCCAGCGCTTCGGCCTCCGTCATGCCGACGGTGCTGATCGGCGGCTGCATGAACACCGCTGTCGGCACGTTCTGATGGTCGACGGGCGTCGGCATCCCGCCGAATAGCGTGGCGGCGACCGCCGCGCCCTCGCGGATCGCCACCGGCGTGAGCCGCAGGCGATCGGTGACGTCGCCCACGGCGTAAACGCTCGACACGCTCGAACGCGAGAAACGGTCGACCGCGACCGCCCCTTCAGCCGTGAGCTCCACTCCCGCCTCTGCCAGTCCAAGGCCTCCGGTGTTCGGCTTCCGCCCGGTCGCGTACATCACGGCATCCACGACCCGCTCGCTGCCGTCGGTGAGCCGGACATCGAGGGCGCCGTCGGCGCGTCGCGAAACCGAGGCAACCTCGGTGCGCAGCATGACCCCGAGGCCCTTCTTCTCCAGCTCACCACGGGCGAACCGGCGCACGTCGTCATCGAAGCCGCGCAGGATCTCAGCGCCGCGATAGAGCAGCGTGACCTCGGCGCCCAGGCCATGGAAGATGCCGGCGAACTCGACTGCGATGTAGCCGCCGCCCACGACGATGACGCGCTTCGGCAGATCGGCGAGATGGAACGCCTCGTTCGACGTGATGCAGTGCTCGCGGCCGGGAATCTCGGGAACGAAAGGGTGCCCGCCCGTGGCAACGAGCAGGTACCGGGCCGTGAACCGCCTGCCGGCGACCTCGACCGTGTGCGGATCGAGCACCCGCGCGCGCCCTTCGCAGACGGCGACGCCCGCGTTGCCGAGGAGTGTCCGATACACGCCCTCCAGCCGGGCGATCTCCTTGTCCTTCGCGGCGATGAGCGCAGGCCAGGAGAAGCGTGCGCCCTGCACTTCCCAGCCGAAGCCGCGCGCATCCTCGAACTCGTCGCGGAAATGCGAGGCGTAGACGAGCAGCTTCTTCGGGACGCAGCCGCGAATGACGCAGGTGCCCCCGAATCGATAGGCTTCGGCGATCGCGACGCCGGCACCGTAGCCCGCCGCCATACGGCTGGCACGCACGCCGCCGGAGCCGGCGCCAATGACGAACAAGTCGTAATCGAAAGTGCTCATCGCAAGATGCGTTTCACGCCAAAGACACGAAGGAAGCGAAGGACACGAAGGCGCACGCAACACGCTCGCATCGAAGCAAGCAGGCGAACTCGCGCGAGCGCTTCGTGATTGTCGTGTTCCTTTTGCTCTTCTTGTCTTCGTGGCTCATTCGAGAAGAAACGCCCCGCAAGCGGGGCGTTCAAACTTGGCACTGCGCGCGAGGCTGCCTCAGTCGAGGAAGCTCTTCAGCCGCTCGCTCCGCGACGGGTGGCGAAGCTTGCGCAGCGCCTTCGCCTCGATCTGCCGGATGCGCTCGCGCGTGACGTCGAACTGCTTGCCGACCTCCTCGAGGGTGTGGTCGGTGTTCATCTCGATGCCGAAGCGCATGCGCAGCACCTTCGCCTCGCGCGGCGTGAGCGAATCCAGCACTTCCTTGGTCACATCGCGCAGCGACGAATACATCGCCGCTTCGTTCGGCGCGACCGTCGAGGTGTCCTCGATGAAGTCGCCGAGGTGCGAATCATCGTCGTCGCCGATCGGCGTTTCCATCGAGATCGGCTCCTTGGAGATCTTGAGGATCTTGCGGATCTTCTCCTCGGGCATCTCCATGCGCGTGGCGAGCGTCGCGGGATCGGGCTCCTGGCCCGTCTCCTGCAGGATCTGGCGGCTGATCCGGTTCATCTTGTTGATCGTTTCGATCATGTGCACCGGGATGCGGATCGTGCGCGCCTGGTCGGCGATCGACCGCGTGATCGCCTGCCGGATCCACCATGTCGCGTAGGTGGAGAACTTGTAGCCGCGGCGGTATTCGAACTTGTCCACCGCCTTCATCAAGCCGATGTTGCCTTCCTGGATCAGGTCGAGGAACTGCAGGCCGCGGTTGGTGTACTTCTTCGCGATCGAGATCACCAGCCGGAGGTTGGCCTCCGTCATCTCGCGCTTCGCGCGCCGCGCCTTCGCCTCGCCGGTGGACATCTGCTTGTTGATGTCCTTCAGGTCGCGCAGCGGAATGCCGATCTTGTCCTGAATGTCGCGCAGCTTCTGCACCTGCTCCATGATGTTCGGCTCGTAGCGCGAAAGCTGCGCGCTGTACGCATGGCCGGCGGCGATCTCGTTCCGGATCCAGCGCAGGTTCGTCTCCGATCCGGGGAAGACCTTGATGAAGTGCGGCCGCGGCATGCTGCCCTTCTCGACGCACAGGTTCTGGATCGCGCGCTCGTGACGACGCACCTCGTCCACCATGCCGCGCACGGTGTCGCAGAGCCGCTCGATGATGCGCGCGGTGAAGCGGATGTCCATGAGCTCGTCGGAGATCTGCTCGCGGACGCGGATGTACTCCTTCGACTTGTGGCCGAACTTGACGAGCGCCGCCTTCTCCTTCTCGTAGAGGCGCGCGATCTTGCCGAAGCGCTCGAGGGAGTCCTCCCTGAGCTGCAGCAGACTGGCGCTGATGGCGCCGCTGTCATCGTCATCTTCCTCGTCGGCCTCGTCTTCGGCCGCCTCCGCCTCCTCGGCGATCTCGGGGAGCGGCGCGCCGGTCGCATTCGGGTCGATGAGCCCGTCCACGAGCTCGTCGATGCGCATCTCCTCGCGGCGCACCTTCTCGGCGAGCTCGAGCATCTCGCCGATGGTGGTGGGCAACGCCGAGATCGCCTGGACCATCTGCTTGAGGCCCTCCTCGATCCGTTTCGCGATCTCGATCTCGCCCTCGCGCGTGAGCAGTTCGACCGAGCCCATCTCGCGCATGTACATCCGCACCGGATCGGTGGTCCGGCCGAACTCGGGATCGACCGTCGAGAGCGCCGCCTCGGCCTCTTCCTCGACGTCTTCCTCCTGCGCCGCGACGGGCGTCGTCTCCGACAGGATCAGGGTCTCGGCGTCGGGCGCCTCGTCGTAGACCTGGATGCCCATGTCGTTCAAGGTCGTGATCATCGACTCGATCTGCTCGGCGTCGACGACGTCGGGCAGATGGTCGTTGATCTCGGAGTAGGTGAGGTACCCGCGTTCCTTGCCGAGCTTGATGAGGTTCTTCAGCCGTGCGCGGCGAGCTTCGGCGTCCTCGGGCTTCGGCGGGGGGGTAGCGGCGAGCCTTTCACCCTTGCGCCGTGTCTTCTCCGCGTCCTTCGCCGCGCGCTGCGCGAGGAGTGCCGCCGCGGCTTCCTTCGCGGACGCGGCCTTGACCGGGGCGGGCGTTGCTTCGGGCTTGCCCTTGACGGGCTTTGCCGGGACCTTTGGCGCGAGTGCGGCCTTGACCGGCGCAACCTTTGGCGCCGGAGCTTTCGCAGGTGCGACCGGCTTCGCGTGTGCGACCGGCTTCGCGTGCGCGACCGGCTTCGCATGCGCGGCAGCCTTCACAGCTGGCGTCGCGTGCTTCCCGTGCGCGGCAGCCTTCGCAACTGGTGTCGCGGGCTTCGCGGCCTTCGCCGAGGTCGACAGCTTCGCCTTGGCGACGGGTCGCTTAGGTGCCGCGATTTTCGCTTTCGTCGCCGCGAGACTGCGAACGGTGAGCTTGGCTTTCTTGGCCGCCGCCGTCGGCGCTGGCTTCCCGCGCACGACGGGCTTCGCCGCGGGCTTGGCTCTGCGCTTGGTCAGTCTTGCCCTTTCGGTCGCGGTTGCTTTGACCTTCGCTTTCGGTTTGGCCATGTCGTGTCCTGGCAACAGGGTCGAGGGAGTGAGGAGAAAAAGCCGGTGATTGTAGCAGCTTAAATGGGGCTCCCCGGGCTCGACGCAAGGCCGAGTCGAGCGTCGTGGATCGCCTTCGGCAACGCCGCGAGCTCTCGCTCTTCGGCACTGCTCAGCCCCGTCCCGGTCGCCTTGCGAGCGAGTTCGTGGCTGCGCTCGGCGAGCTGCCGGATCCGGAGCTGTTGCAGGGCGCCCCTGAACTCCGCGTCGACACCATCCTCCGACGGGCCGAGGTCGAGCAGCTTTGCCTCCAGCTCCGCGAGAAGCCCCGCAAACCGCTCGCCCCGAAAGCGCTCCATCAGCGCCGCCGCCGTCAGGGCCTCCGCCTCGCCGACAGCCACCGCGGACGCGATCGCCGCGATCGCCTGTCCTTCGAGGGGGCCGTCGTCCAGCCCCTCGGGGAGTTCGCGGGCGAGCGCCGGTCGGAGGAGCAGACAGCGGAGCAGGGTCTGCTCCAGCTTGCGATCGAGTGCCGCCGCGCTGCGCTCCTGCGACCGCACCGGGGATGCCCGGGAAGCGAAGACCGCCGGGGCGCGGATGTCCGCCAGCCGGGCGAGCTCCGCCACGGTCATCCCCACCAGCTCGGCAATCTCTTTCACGAGCTGGAGCTGCAGGGCGGGGGCTGCAATGCGCTTCAGGAGCGGCTTCGCCTCGTGCACGAGGCGCGAACGGCCCTCGAGGGTGGCCGTGTCGGTCCGAGCTTTCAGTTCCGAAACCAGAAAAGTCGAGAGGTGCTGCGCCTCGGCGAGCTTGCGCTCGAACGCCTCGCGCCCCTGATCGCGCACGAAGCTGTCGGGATCGTGCTCGGGCGGCAGGAAGAGGAAGCGAACCGATTTCGCGTCAGAGAGGAGCGCGAGGCTCACCTCGAGCGCGTGCCACGCGGCCTTCCGTCCGGCGGCGTCGCCGTCAAAGCAGAAAACCACCTCGTCGGCTTGGCGCAGGAGCTTCTGGACGTGCAACGGCGTCGTCGCCGTCCCGAGGGTCGCCACAGCGTTTTCAATGCCGTGCTGGGCCAGCATGACGACATCCATGTACCCCTCGACGACGAGGGCCCGGCCGCCCGCGCGGATCGCCTCGCGCGCCTGCGGCAGCCCGTAGAGCTCGCGCCCCTTCTCGAAGAGCGAGGTCTCGGGCGAGTTCATGTATTTCGGACCGTCGCCGGCCAGGATGCGCCCGCCGAAACCGATGACGCGCGCGCGCGCGTCCAGGATCGGAAACATGATTCGGTCGCGGAAGCGGTCGTAACGCCGGCCTTCCTCGTTGACGATGACGAGGCCCGCCTCCGCGAGCGATCCGTCGGCGTAGTCCGTGTACACGGTTTCGAGGTTCTGCCAGCCGGCCGGCGCGTAGCCGATTGCGTACCGGGCCGCTGTGCGTCCGGAGAGACCGCGTCCCTTGAGGTATTCGATCGCGCGCGGCGAGGCCTTGAGCTGCTCCCGGTAATACTGCGCCGCCCGGGCAAGGACCTCGTGCAGATCCGGCCCCTCCGGCAGGCTGCGCCGGTCCTCCGGCCGCAGGTCGGGAAGCTTCATGCCGACCGACTCCGCGAGTTCCCTCACCGCATCGACGTACCCCAGCCCGCCGTAGTCCATGAGAAAAGAGATCGCGTTCCCGTGCGCCCCGCAGCCGAAGCAGTGGTAGAACTGCTTTGCCGGACTGACCGTGAAGGACGGGGTTTTCTCCGTGTGGAAGGGGCAGCAGGCGTTGTAGTTCGCCCCCGCCTTCTTCAGGGGCACGCGGGCATCGACCACGTCGACGATGTCGACGCGCGCAAGCAGCGATTGCTTGAACGACTCCGGGATCACGGGCGGCGGGTATTACGCAATCGCGCGCTTAAGGTCTTGTCCCGCCGAGAAAACCTGCGGCTTACCGCCATCGGTGCGCGTTTGCCGCGGCGGCCCATCCTGTCTTTATAGGCGATTTCCGGCCAGACGCAAACGCCGTTTTCTAGATCCCACCCGCCGCTACTTGGCGCCGGCGAGCCGCGCCTTCACTATCGCAGACACCTTGCCCATGTCCGCGCGACCGGCGAGCTGCGGCTTGAGCGCGGCCATCACCTTGCCCATGTCCTGCGGGCCGGTCGCACCCGCGCCGGCGACCGCCGTATCGACCGCGGCCTGGATCTCCGCCTCGGAAAGCTGCTGCGGCATGTACGCGGCCAGTATCGCGGCCTCGGCCTTTTCCTTCGCGGCGAGGTCCGGGCGTCCGCCCTGCTCGTAGCTGGCGATCGACTCGCGACGCTGCTTGAGGAGCTTCTCGACGAGCCCGAGCACTTCTGCGTCGGAGAGCTCCTTGCGCTCGTCGACCTCGCGCTGCTTCACGGCGACGAGGATCGACTCGAGCGCCAGCTTGCGGGTCTCATCGCGTGCCTTGCGGGCAGCGATCATGTCCTGGCTGAGTTGGGCTTTCAGGGTCATCGGCTTACGGCTCCGGGCGATCGGCTTTCAGGCCCAAACGCAAAAAAGGCCAGGCGCATGCCTGACCTTTGCGGAATGCTGCGAACCGCCCGCCGCCGGCAGGTCAGTACATCTTCGGCGGCAGCTGCTGGCTGCGGATGCGCTTGAAATGGCGCTTCACGGCCGCGGCAAGCTTGCGCTTGCGGGCCTGGGTCGGCTTCTCATAGTACTCGCGGGCGCGCAGCTCGGTGAGGAGGCCGGTTTTCTCAACGGTGCGCTTGAAGCGGCGAAGCGCCACCTCGAACGGCTCGTTTTCCTTGACGCGAACGGTCGGCATGTAATGCGAATCCTGGCTCGGCACAAACAGAACCGGGGATTGTAACCGCCGGGGGCGGGGGAAGCAACCGCGCGGGCGGAACGAACACCGGAACGAACGGAGGCGTCCGGCAAACCATTTGCACGCACGGCCAAGCGCGGTCATGGCTGCACGCCAGGAGAGACCCCCGCGCTTCCCGATCCATGAGAAATCGCCGCGGGGCGGCGGCGTTGTTGCCTTTAAGCACCCTGCCGCCGACCCGGCGGGGTGCCGGCCGCGGGCCCGGGATGCTTGCGGCGCCACCCGAGGAACACGACGTAGAGCGTGGGCAGAACGATCAGCGTCAGCAGGGTCGCGCTCACGAGACCGCCGATGACGACCACTGCAAGCGGCTTCTGCGTCTCCGATCCGATGTCGTGGGAAAGCGCCATTGGCGCGAGGCCGAGCATCGCGAGCAGACCCGTCATCAGCACGGTTCGCATCCGCACCAGAGCGCCCTTCATAACCGCATCGCGCGGGGACATGCCGCTCCTGCGCAGCTGGTCGAAATAGCTCACCATCACGACGCCGTTCAGCACCGCCTGCCCGAAAAGGGCGATGAACCCGATCGCAGCGGAGACCGACAGGTAGATGCCCGTCAAGTACAGGGCGACGATGCCGCCGATGAGCGCCAAAGGGATATTGAGCAGGATGAGCAGCGCCCCCCGCGCCGATTTGAAGGCATCGAAGAGCAGGAGAAAAATGATCAAAATCGAGATCGGGACGATGATCGCGAGCCGCGCCATCGCGCGCTCCTGGTTCTCGAACTCCCCGGACCAGCTGATGGAATACCCCGGTGGCACCTTCACGTGCTCGGCGACGCGTGCCTTCATGTCGGCGACGACGCTGCCCATGTCGCGATCGCGGATGAATATGCCGATGGAGAACACGCGTATGCCACCTTCGCGGGCGATGTTCTGTACGCCGCTCACCGTGTCGAACTCGGCGAGCTGCTCGAGCGGAATGTATGCCCCGGAGTGCGTGCTCACCGTGACGCGCTTGATGTTCTCGACCGCGCGCTCCGGCTCCTTGAGGCGCACCGCGACGCCGAAGCGGCGCTCTCCCTCCCAAAGGTAAGTCGCGGGACGGCCGCCGAGTGCGGTCTCGATCACATCCTGAACGTCCGCTACGTTGACGCCGAAACGTCCCGCCTTCTCGCGATCGATCGCGATGGTGAGCTGCGGCAGGTCGCCGAGCCGGTCGATGAAGGCGCGGCGCACCCCCTCGACGTCGGAAACGGCGAACAACGTCCGTTCGGCCACGGCGCGCAGGACCTTGAGGTCTTCGCCAAACACCTTGATCACGATCTGGCCGTCGATCTGCGAGATCGACTCGAGCACGTTGTCGCGGATCGGCTGCGAGAAAGACGGCTGCACGCCCGCGAACGAGGAAAGCGCGCGATCCAACTCGTCGAGCACCTGGGTCTTGGTGAGCCCGCGTGTCCACTCGGTGTCGGGCTTGAGATCGACCAGAAACTCCGCCATGTTGACGAGCTTCGGATCCGTGCCGTCCTCCGGTCGGCCCGCCTTGGACATCACGCGCGACACTTCCGGGACCTTCAGGATCGCGGCGCGCATGATCCCGGTGGCCTCGCGCGCCTCGGACACCGACACGCTCGCGGGCAACGGCACGTTGATCCACACGGAGCCCTCGTTCAGTTCCGGGAGGAACTCGGTCCCGAGACGGGGGACCAACGCGAGGCTCGCGGCCAGCACTGCTACCGCCGCGCCGATGACGAGCTTCCGGTGGTCGAGCGCCCATTCGAGCGCGGGCCGGTAGATCGCCTTGCAGCCGCGGACGAGCCAGTTGTCCTCGTGCGGAAGGTCCGTGCCGAGAAAGCGGTAGCAGAGAAGCGGCACCAGCGTGAGCGAGAGCACAAGCGAACCCACGAGCGCAGACACGACCGACCAGGCCATCGGCTCGAAGATGCGGCCCTCGTGACGCTCCAGCCCGAAGATCGGCAGGTGCGCGCAGATGATGATCAGCATCGAGAACACCGTCGGTCGGCCGACCTCGACGGTGGCGTCGAGCACCTTCTCCAGCCGTGGCACGCGGTCGTCGGCTTCCTCGGAGAGCTTGCGAAAGACGTTCTCGACCACGATCACCGCGCCGTCGACGATGATCCCGAAGTCCATGGCGCCGAGCGACAACAGATTGGCCGGAATGCCCACGAGATGCAGCCCAATGAACGTCGCGAGCAGGCTCAACGGGATCACGGCCGCCACGATGAGCGCCGCGCGCACGTGCATCAGGAAGAGGAACAGCACGACAGTGACGAGCAGCGCCCCCTCGACGAGATTCCTGAAGACCGTGCGCAGCGTCTTGCCGATGAGCCAGGTGCGGTCGTAGAACGGGACGATCGAGACGCCCGGCGGCAGCATCGAATTGTCGATGGTCTCGATGCGCGCCTTCACCCGCTTCAGCACCTCCGAGGGGTTCTCCCCCTTGCGCATCAGCACGATGCCGGTGACCACGTCGTCGTCGTCGTCGAGCCCGGTGATTCCCTGGCGGGGAACTGCACCGATGTTGACCTCAGCGATGTGCTTGACGAGCACCGGGACGCCGTTCCGCTCGACGACCACGATGTTGCCGATGTCGTCCTTGGAGCGGAGCAGGCCGATGCCCCGTATGAGATATTGCTGCCGGCCGCGCTCGAGGTAGCCCCCGCCGGCGTTGGCGTTGCCGCGCTCGAGCGCCTCGAACAGCTGCTGCAGCGTGACCTTCTGGTCGCGCATGCGCGCGAGATCGGGATTCACTTCGAATTGCTTGATGTACCCGCCCAGCGTGACCACGTCGGCGACGCCGGGCACCTGCTTCAGCTGCCGCACAACCGTCCAGTCCTGCAGCGTGCGCAGCTCGGTCGCGTCGACCGCCTGCCCTTCGAGGGTGTAGCGGTAGATCTCGCCGATCGGCGTCGCGAGCGGCGCGAGCTCCGGCGTCACCCCTTCCGGGAGATCCACGCCCCGCAGGCGCTCGCTCACCTGCTGCCGCGCGAAGTACGCGTTCGCCCCGTCGTCGAACGTGATGATGATGAAAGAGAGCCCGAACTGCGTGTGCGAGAAGAGCCGGATCGCATTCGGCAGACCTGCGAGCTGCACCTCGAGCGGGATCGTCACTTGCTTCTCGACTTCCTCGGCAGCTCTGCCCGAATAAAGCGAGATCACCGTCACCTGCGTGTCGGTGACGTCCGGAAACGCTTCGATCGGCAACTGCTTGAATGCTGCGATCCCGGCGCCAATGAAGACAGCGAGCCCGAGCATCACGAACAGCGGCTGCTTCAGCGCGAACGCGACGATGCGGCGGATGAAGCCCTGTTGCATGGCAGGCTCCGGTCCGCTCAGCGCTGCCCGGCGCGGTCGCGCGCCGTGAGCTGGGCGTGGATGCGCTGCAGGAAGAGCGTCCCGTCCACCACCACCCGCTCGTCCGGGTTCACACCCTCGACGACGCCGATCGACCCATTGGTCTCGCCGCTCGTGCGTATCGCCACCCGACGATAGCGGCCCGGCTTCTCCTCGACGAACGCGTAGTGGGTCTCCCCGATCAGGAAGACGGCTTTCGCGGGCACGAGCACGCCCGGGATGGTGGCCGCCTCGACCTCGGCCGTCACGAACATGTCGCCTTTCAGCTTGCGAGTCGGGTTCGCCGTCGAGGCGCGGACTTTCACCGTCCTGGTCTCCCGGTCCACGAAGTCCGACACCACATCGATGCGGGCCGAGAAGGTCTCGTCGGGATAGGCCGCGACGCGCAACTTCACGTCTTCGCCCGCGCGGAGCAGGGGCAAGTCGCGCTCGGTGGCGTCGAGCAACACCCACAGGTAGGTCGGGTTGGTGATGACGAACAGGGCCGGCTGGTTCGCCATCGCGACGTCGGGCCGTAGCTCCTGGCCGGGGTTGACGTTCCTTTCGACCACCGTGCCCGGGATCGGGCTGCGCAGCACAAGGCTTTGGTCGATCGACACGTTCCCACGGTAGAGCTTCACGCGGGCGCTCGCTCGTGCGTATTCGGTCCGCGCACGCTGCTGCTCGGCCTGCGCGGCAGCCAGGTCCTTGCGCGGCGCGACGCCGTTCTCGACGAGATCGCGCACGCGCACGAGGTTCTTCTCGGCGAGCGAGAGATCGGCCGCGGCGCGCTGCGCGTCGGCCTGGGCCTGCCCGAAGTCGGGCGATGCGAGCGTCGCGAGCGGCTGCCCGCCTTGCACGGCATCGCCGGCGCCGACGAGGATGCTGAGTACGCGTCCGGCGAACGCCGAATAGATGCGCACGGTCAGGTTCTCGTCCCAAACGAGGCGGCCGGGCAAGCGGATACTGACCTTCCCCGTCGGCTGGACCGGCTCGGCGTGGATCGATGCGATCTGCGGGCTCCCGTCGGCGAAGACGATCCGTCCGTCCTCCAGTGTCGGCGCCGGCGCCACAGCCTTCTTCTCGCCTTCACTGCAGGCCGTGATGAACAACGCACAGGCAACCAGAGCCGCGGCTGCGCTCCGCAGCCACGGCACGCTTCCACGTAGCGGCCCGCGCGGCCGCGAGGCTCCGCGCGCGCGCGCCATCACGTGCTCCCCCGCCCCTCTCATGTACCTTCCCCGTGCCTTGGTGACGAACGTCCTTCGCTCCGGTTCACGCCTGCCGCCCCGCGTGCGAGGGTCATTGCAGCGGCTCCCCCAGCCCCGCGCGCCACGTCGCGAGCGCCTTTGCATAGTCCGCGCGCGCCTGCGCCGCATCGAGCTGAATCGCGCGCAGCGTGCGCCGCGCATCGAGGAGATCCATCACGCCGATCGCGCCGTTGCGATACGCGAATTCGGCGAACTGCGCGGACTTTTGCGCCTCCACCAGAAGCGTCTGGTCGAAACGCCGCAGTCGCCCAGCGGCGGCCTGCAGTTCGGCGAGCGCTCGGTCGAGCTCGGCGCGCGCCTGGGCGCGCACGCGGTCGAGCGCCTCCACGGCCGCGCTGTAGTCCGTTTCCGCGCGCGCGATCTCGCCTTCATAGTGATACCGCAGGAAAAGCGGAAAGCTCACCGACACCCCCACCGCCGTCCCGGAGCCGAGTGTGTTGGTTTCGGCGGGCGGAAAGCGATCGATCCCGGCGCCCACCGAAACGTCGCGCGTGCGCAAGGCGCGTGCGAGGTCGCGCGCAACCACGGCGGCTTCCTCCCTCGCCTTGGCCGCACGCACGTCGGGGCGGCGGTCGAGATCGGCGTCGTCGTAGCGCTCCGTGAGGCCCTCCGCGTATGGCGGCCAGGCGTCCACGGCATGGATCGCACGCGCCTCGGGCTCCACCCCGAGCAGATACCCGAGCGCGACCTGCGCACGGCGACGATCGGCGTCGGCCTGAAGCGCGTCATTCTGGGCACGCAGCACATCCACGCGGATGCGCGCGACGTCGGCCATTGCGATATCGCCGGCGCCGAGCCGGCGATCGGCCGCTTCGAGGGTGCGCTGGTAGAGCGCGACGTTCTCGGCCGTCACCGCGGTGCGGTCCTGGGCGAGCTCGAGATCGAAGTAGGCGTAGGCGGCCGCGAGCCGCTGCGTGCGCAGGACCTCGGAGAAATCCTCCCCCGCCGCGGCTTGGAGGCGGCGCGCTGTCTCGATTCGCAGTTCGCGCTTGTTGCCACGCTCGATCAGCTGCTCGACGCGGAGCGAACCGGGATAGGCGGCACGACCCAGGCCGTTCTGGGGGTTGATCACGCCACCACCCAGCGTAACCTGGGGGTTCGGCGCCGCGCCGGCGACGAGCGTGTCCGCTCTCGCGAGGTCGACCATACGGCGGGCGGCCTGAAGCTCGCGGTTGCGCTCGACGAGCAGCCGTTCAGCGCCGGATAGTGTCAGCGCCTCGATTCGCACGTCCGGCACAGGCACCTGGGCCGCTGCCGCTGTCGCGAAGGCGAGCGTCAGAGCACAGCAAACGATTCGGACAGGACGCAAACGGCGTGACACGGGCAACCGGCTGGAAAGCGGTCGCCGATAGTAGACGTCGTGGCCTGACGAAGCACTGACGCCGAGGGCGGGGAAGCCCGCGGGAAATCCTCGGCGTGCCTTCCGGCCGCGGCGTAGTTTCGTTTACGCTGCAGCAGACTCGGCCTCGAGGCTCAGGCCGCAGCTGCGGCGCGCACGCCGCCGGAGGGAAAGCGGACTTCGACCAGCGTGCCGCTGCCCGACGCCGGCGTGACGACCCTTGCCTGCGCACCGTGACGGAGTGCGATCTCGCGCACGATCGCCAATCCAAGCCCCGTGCCTTCGCCCCCCGCGCCCTTGACGCGATAGAAGCGCTCGAACACACGCTCACGCTCTGCCGGCGGAATGCCGGGTCCGGTGTCCTCGACCTCGGCGAACGAAACGCCGTCGCGTACGCCCGTCCGGACCGTCACGCTTCCGCCCGAGGGCGTATAGCGCAAAGCATTGTCGACGAGGTTGGCGAGGAGCTCGCGCAGCAGGAACGGCTCGCCGAGGACGCGTGCCGGCTCGAGCTCGAAGCCGATGTCGATCCGGCCGCGGTCGGCGCTACCGATCCAGTCGTCCACCGCTTCCGCGACGAGGGCAGCGAGGTCCGCGGGCTGCGGCGGAAGACGCTCCACCCCGCCCGGCTCGACGCGCGCGAGCGCGAGGAGCTGGTGCGCAAGATGCGCGATTCGCCGTGTCGCGGCATGAAGCCGTTCGAGGTCGGCGTCGCCCTTACCTGCCGCCCGCTCGCGACGCATCGACTCTACCTGGGCCTGCAGCGCGGCGAGCGGCGTGCGCAGCTGGTGCGCCGCGTTCGCCACGAAGCGCTGCTGATTCTCCATCGAGTCGGCGAGCCGGGCGAGGAGCTCGTTCAGCTCGTGCACTACAGGACGCACTTCCCGCGGCGCTTGCTCTTCCGGCACAGCACGGAGATCGCGATGCGATCGCGCTGCGAGCTCGGCGCGAAGCTCGTCGAGCGGCGCGAGTCCGCGGGCGACGCCATGCCACACCAACGCCGCGGTGAGCAGCAGGAACAGGACCTCGGGGAGCGCCGTGCTCAGCAATACCTGCCGCAGCAGACGATTGCGCTTCAACGTGGTCTCGGCGACGACGACGAGCGCGGAGCCGTCGGCGCGTGGGACGCGAAGCGCTGCGGCGCGCACGGGCTCGCCGCGATAGGACGCGTCGTAATGCACCGTGGTGCCGACGGCCGGGAGCTCGGGCGGCGCAGGCAGGTCGGCCTGCCCTGCGAGCACGGTGCCGTCGGGTCGCACGACCGAGAAGAAGGTACGGTCCACGGAATCGACGCTCAGCATCTCGAGCACGTCGGGCGGAACGTCCAGTACGGTGAGCCCGCCCTGCGTCCGGAGCCGACTGGCAATCGCTACCGCGGGGTCGAGCAAGGCCCGATCGTAGGCCTCGGTCGCGGCGCGCAGCGTCAAGTGGTATGCGGTGACCGCACTCGCGAAGAGCAGCACGCCAAGGGGCACCAGCAGCCAGGTGAGCAGCCGTTGCCGGATACTTTCGTCACGGCGCATGCGGCTCCTCGCCGCCCTGCTCGAGCAGATAACCGAAGCCGCGGACCGTGCGCACCCGCAGGCCGTGCGGCTCGAGCTTGTTGCGCAGGCGTGAGACGTACACCTCGATCGCGTTCGGCGTCAGATTCGCGTCCCAGCTCGAGAGCGACTGGATGATCCGGGACTTGGACAACGCGACCCCGCGATTCATGAGGAAAAGCTCGAGGAGCGCCCACTCGCGGCCGGTGAGGTCGATGCGTTCTGCGTCGGTGCGCGCTTCCCGGGCAGCAAAGTCGATCACGAGCGCGCCCTGCGTGAAGCTCGGACCGAGCGCGGGACGCGCGCGCCGCGAGACGACGCGGATACGCGCCTCCAGCTCCTCGAACGCGAACGGCTTGACGAGGTAGTCGTCTGCGCCCAGGTCGAGGCCACGGACGCGGTCGGCAACCGTGTCGCGCGCAGTCAGGACGATCACGGGGACGTGCCGGTCCTCCCGGCGGAGCCGACGCAGAACCTCGAGCCCGTCGATGCCCGGCAGGCCGAGATCGAGAATCACGACGTCGAATGCCTCGTGCTCGAGCGCGAATAGTGCATGCTCCCCGCTCGTAACCGCGTCGACCGCATGGCCGGACTGCCGAAGCGCGCGACAGAGCCCGTCGGCAAGCGAGGCGTCGTCTTCGACGACGAGGAGGCGCAAGGTGAGCGTCGTGAGCAGGACAAACTCCGTCGAATGTTAGCAGGGCCCGAGCCAGGCGAGCCGCGCGCGAGCAAACGGGAAGAGCCGCCTGCTTTCTGCGCGGCCGCGCCAGTTCTCTGAGCGAGGGGACAGCGTCCCCCTCGCTTCATGAATCGCAGGCGCCCGAACTGGAAGACGCACTTGCTCCGAAGTTCCTTCGACTCCGTGGGTACTCGCGCCGGAAGCGCCGCGACTAGGCTACGCTTGGGAGCCTTGCGAATCGCTGACTCGCCATGATCGTTCTCGGCATCGAAACCTCTTGCGACGAGACTGGCGTCGCGGTCTACGACACCGACCGCGGCGTGCGCGCGCACGCGCTCCATTCGCAGGTCGCGATGCACGAGGAGTACGGCGGCGTCGTGCCCGAGCTCGCTTCGCGCGACCATATCCGCCGCCTGCTGCCGCTCACCCGCCGTGTGCTCGAGCAATCCGGGGTGACGCTCGGCGAGCTGGCCGCAATTGCCTACACCGAAGGGCCGGGGCTCGCCGGGGCGCTGCTCGTCGGCGCGAGCGTGGCCGGCGCACTCGCCTACGCGCTCGGCATCCCCGCGATCGGCGTGCATCACCTGGAGGGCCATCTCCTCTCGCCGCTGCTGTCGCAGCGGCCGCCGCGCTTTCCGTTCGTCGCGCTGCTCGTCTCCGGCGGGCATACGCAGCTCATGCGTGTCGAGGGTGTCGGCCGATACCTGCTCCTCGGCGAGACTCTCGACGATGCTGCCGGGGAAGCGTTCGACAAGACTGCGCAACTCCTCGGTCTCGGTTATCCGGGCGGCCCGGCCATTTCCCGACTCGCCGAGCAAGGCACGTCCGGCCGCTTTCGCCTGCCGCGCCCGATGATCGCCAGCGGCGATCTCGATTTCAGCTTCAGCGGACTCAAGACTGCGGTGCGGGATCTGGTGCGCCATACGACGCTCGACGCGGACACCAAGGCCGACGTCGCGAATGCGTTCCAGGCGGCGATGGTGGACGTGCTGGTCGCGAAATCGGTCGCTGCGCTGGACAGGGCAAACCTCGAACGACTGGTGATTGCCGGCGGTGTCGGCGCCAACAAGCAGCTTCGGGCCGCGCTCGACGCGCGCGCCGCCGCGCGCGGATTCGACGTGTTCTACCCCGAGCTCGAGCTGTGTACGGACAATGGCGCGATGATTGCGCTAGCCGGCGCGCTGCGACTTCAGGGATCAGGAATCAGGAATCAGGAATCGGAACACCCGGATGTAGCGGAAGGCGGACGGTATGGGTTCACGGTGAGACCTCGGTGGGATCTCGCGAGCCTTGCGCCGCCGGCAACGTGACCAGCCGCTTAGTTTGCTCAAGATCGAGCGTCCAGACTATGCATCGCTGTTCTGTTCCTGATACTCGATCCCTGATCCCTGATCCCTGACCCCTCATTGCCGGCGCCTGGAGCCGATCTTGCTTTCTGCGCCCGCCAGAAGTTTGCGAATGTTGTCGCGATGGCGCCATATGAGGAGCGCGCACATGACGAACACGGCGAGCGCGAACGGGCCGGGACCGTGACGATAGACCGCGACCAGCGGCGCGACGGCTGCGGCAAGCATCGCGGCAAGCGACGAATATCGGAACACCAGTGCGACCACGAGCCAAGTCGCTGCCACCAGGAGGCCGAGCCCGCCGTCGAGGGCGAGGAGAATACCTGCAGCAGTCGCCACCCCCTTTCCCCCTTTGAAGCCGAAGAAGACCGGATACAGGTGGCCGAGAAAGGCCGCGACCGCGACGGCGGCAATCCCCTCGACACCGATGCCGTATCTCGGGCCGAGCCACTGCGCAAGCGCCACTGCGACATAGCCCTTCAACGCGTCGCCCAGCAGCGTGAGCAGGGCCCCCTTCTTGCTGCCGGTGCGCAGCACGTTGGTCGCGCCCGGGTTTCCCGAGCCGTAGCTGTACGGGTCGGGAAGCCCCATCGCCTTGCTCACGATCACCGCGAACGACAGCGACCCGATGAGGTATCCGATTAGAATGAAAATACTCGTCGTCATGGGCTCCCCGCGCGCCACGAGTGTAGCGCACCCGCCATTTGCACTCGCCCCAAAGACGAGTCGCCGAATATTGAGCGGCGTGACCCGAGCTCGCTGACCGCTGACTTCCGACCGCCGATCGCTGACGGCTGACTGCTGATCCCTGACTGCTGATCCCTGATCCCTGCAATGGACACCATCTTCCTCCGCAACGTGCGCCTAGAAGCGATGGTCGGCATCTACCGGCGCGAGCGGGTGACGCACCAACCGATCGAGCTCGACCTCGACATCGCGCTGCCGAGCGACGCGGTGTTCGCGAGCGGCAAGGTCGCCGACACGGTGGACTACGCGGTGGTCGTGAAGCGCATCCGCGAGGAGCTCAACACGCACCGCTTCGGACTGGTCGAGAACATGGCCGAGCACATCGCAAAGCTCGTGATGGACGAGTTCCACTCGCCGCGCGTGCGCGTCAGCGTCACCAAGCTCGGGATCCTGAAGGACGTGGGGCGGGTCGGCGTGTCGATCGAGCGATCGAGAACACCCTAGGGAAGGCCTGGGTCACTGAATCGAGGCAGGGCCCGCGCACGTTTCGTGAATCATTTCTCCAGAGCCACCTCGACGACC
>Ga0209253_10001911_pt1 | contig 18367 bp, 20 predicted proteins | sample FrelakmetBRP12BR_FD_187145 | JGI IMG/M metagenome (GOLD analysis project Ga0209253, IMG submission 187145) | Freshwater lake sediment microbial communities from the University of Notre Dame, USA, for methane emissions studies - BRP12 BR (SPAdes)... | ecosystem: Environmental > Aquatic >... | reverse complement strand
TGCCGCCGATCTCGACCCCGCTCACGTCGAGGACGGTGTCCTCCTCCTTCACCTCCCGGGACACCAGCTTGAAGGGCTGGGACACCCGGATGGCCTCGCGAACGCCGGGAAGGCTCTCGAAGAGCGCAGGGTCGAGCCCCCCCTTGTTGCCGGTGACGCCGATGGCGGTGCGCTGGGCACCGGGGATGGCGTGGGGGACGAACCCCAGGGACCGGATCCTCTCGACGACGGCGTCCACCTGGGCCTCGGTGGCGTTTGGCTTCATGACGACCAGCATCCGGCGCTCTGCCTCCTCTGATTGGGGGGGCGGAGGATACACCCGAATGCCCCGCCGGCTCTTAACGTAGAATCGCCCCGTGCGCGACCGCCGCTGGGATCACCTCTACGACGTCGAGAAGCAGCCGGTGAAGGAGGTCATCCTCGAGCGCTTCGCCGAGGAACTGGCCGGTCGTCTCGGCGCCTGGCCGCCTCCCGGCGTCGAGTGGGTCACGGAGGAACTGCGCCGGCGCTGGGCCGCCGGGCTCGAGGTGGCCCCGCGCGGAGAGGTCCTGCGCCTCGCCCTCGAGCTGGCGCGATTCGACCTGCTGCGGGAGCACGAGGCCTTCGACGAGGGAATGCGCAATCGCGCGCCAACGGCCTGCCAGGGCCCGGCCGACGAGGCCGCGCTCCAGCTCCTCGTCCTCTACGTGACCGAGGAGTGCCTGTCGCTGAAGGAGTGGGCCGAGGGGGCCAAGCTGTCGCGGGCAGACCTGGCCGGCGCCCTTGGCCTCGTCGAGCGGCGCCTCTTCCGCGTCACGCTGGCGTAGAGCCCTTGCCCTTCGGCACCTTCTCCCAGTCGGCCAGGAACTTCGCGAGGCCGAGGTCGGTGAGCGGATGCTGCGCGAGCTGGGTCAGCACGGCGAAGGGGATGGTCGCGACGTCGGCGCCCATGCGGGCCGCCTGCACGACGTGCAGCGGGTTGCGAACGGATGCCACCAGCACCTGCGTCCCGAACTCGTAGTTCCGGTAGATCTCCAGGATCTGGGCGATGAGCGCCATCCCGTCCTCGGAGACGTCGTCGAGCCGACCCACGAAGGGCGACACGTAGGTGGCGCCGGCCTTGGCGGCCAGGAGCGCCTGGCTGGGAGAGAAGCAGAGCGTGACGTTGGTGCGGATGCCCTCCGTGGTGAGCGCCTTCACGGCCTTCAGCCCCTCCAGGATGAGCGGGACCTTGATGACCACGTTGGGCCCGAACTTCGCGTAGTGGTGGGCCTCCCGCATCATCCCGTCGAAGGCCACCGACGTGACCTCGGCCGAGACCGGCCCCTGGACCAGCGCGACGATCTCCTTCAGCACGTCCTCGAACGGGCGGCCGGTCTTCGCGACCAGGGACGGGTTGGTCGTCACGCCGTCGCACAGGCCGAGGTCGAGAGCCTTCCGGATCTCTCCGACGTCCGCGGTGTCGATGAAGAACTTCACGTCGCCTCCGGAATGGTGGGTTCGGGGGCAAGGTGCTACAAGTTCGCCGATGCTGTCGAGAGGGAAATCCGCCGGCCGCCGCAAGGCGAGGTCCGCGGCGCCTCGCGGCGCTTCCGCTCGCAGGAAGGCGCTCGTCGCCTACGGCCGGATGGTGCTCGAGACCGAGGCCCGGGCCATCGGCGCGCTGCGGCTCGACGAGACGTTCGCCACCGCCGTCGAGTGGATCCTGGCCTGCAAGGGGCAGGTGGTGCTCACCGGGATCGGCAAGCCCGGCTTCGTGGCCCAGAAGATCTCGGCCACGCTGGCCTCCACCGGCACCCACTCCATCTACCTGCACCCGGCCGAGGCGGCCCATGGCGACCTGGGCCGCGTCTCGCGCAGCGACGTGATCATCGCGCTCTCCAACAGCGGCGAGTCGGAGGAGATCCTCCGCCTCCTCCCCGCGGTGAAGCGGATCGGCGCGCGGGTCGTGGCGGTGACCCGCGACGAGCAGAATCCCCTGGCCCGGGGCGCCGACCTGGTGGTCGCCATCGGCGACGTCGAGGAGGCCTGCCCCCTCGGGCTCGCACCCACGACCAGCACGGCCGCGCTGCTCGCGGTGGGAGACGCGATTGCCATGGCGGTGATGGAGAATCGCCCCTTCGGCCGAGACGAGTACGCCCTCTACCACCCGGGCGGAAAGCTCGGGCGCCACCTCATGAAGGTGCGCGAGTTGATGCGGGGCGGAGACGCCAACCCGCTCGTGCGCGCCGACGCCCCGCTCAAGAAGGCGGTCGCGGTGATGACCCGGACGCCGGGGCGCCCCGGCGCTGCCACCGTGGTGGACGCCCGGGGCAAGCTCCTCGGGGTATTCACCGACGGTGATCTGCGGCGCCTGGTGGAGCGGCAACAGGTGGACTTCGACGCCCCGGTCTCCACGGTGATGACCAGGAACCCCCGGACCGTCCGGCCCGAGGAGCGGCTGGTGGAGGCCGCCCGCGTCATGCGCGAGGCCCGGATCGACCAGGTGCCCGTGGTGGACGCATCCGGCCGGGCCGTCGGGCTCCTCGACGTGCAGGATCTGCTCGCGGCCCGCATCCTCTGATCACAGGTGGGTACCCGCATGGCAAAGGGCACCGAAGCCGGGCTGCGACGCGACCTCGTGGAGGTCTGCCGGAGGCTGCACGACCGCCGCCTGCTGGGCGCAGGCGAGGGGAACGTCTCCTGCCGGCTCTCGCGCGACCTGCTGCTGGTGACGCCTTCGGGCGCGAACAAGGGCCACCTTCGACCCGCCGATCTGGTGGTCGTCGATCTCTCGGGGAAGAAGATGCGCGGCCGCGGCCGGCCCTCCACCGAGTTGCTCATGCACCTGGCCGCCTACACCGCACGGCCCGACGTCCTGGCGGTCGTCCACGCCCACCCACTCACCGCGGTGGCCTTCACGGTGGCCGGGCTGGACCCGCCGAACGACCTCCTCCCCGAGGCCGTGCTGGTCCTGGGCCGCATCGCCGTGGCCCCCTTCGCGACGCCCGGCACCGACGAGGTCCCCCGATCGCTCGCCCCCTTCTGGAGCGGCCACCAGGTCATCCTGCTCGAGCGGCACGGCGCGCTGGCGCTGGGGCGCGACCTCTTCCAGGCCTTCGATCGAATGGAGACGCTCGAGCGGGTCTGCGAGGTCGCGGCTGCCGCACGAGCGCTGGGGCGTTGCGAGCCGCTCCCTCCGTCGGCGGTCGCGAAGGTGATCGCGGCGGGCAAGGCGCTCGCGTCGAGGTGAGGGGCATCCCCCTCCACCATCAGAGCGGATAGCCGCCGATCGGCGCGACGTCGAGCTCCGGTGCCCTTTCGAGCAGCCGGGCCACGGTCGAGCCGGTGCCAGGCACGGGGAGGTCGGGGCGGAGCTCGGCGAGCGGCGCGAGCACGAATCGGCGACGGCACATCTCCGGATGGGGGATCGTCAGCTCCGGCGTGCAGACCACCAGGTCGCCGAAGAGGAGCAGATCCAGATCCAGCGTCCGGGGTCCCCAGCGCAGGTCCCGCCTCCGTCCTGCGACTCGCTCGATCTCCCGGAAGATTCCGAGGAGCGAAGGCGGCGTCCGGGCCGCCTCCAGCTCCAGGACGGCGTTCAGGTAGCGCGGCTGCGGTGGTCCGATCGGCGCCGCGTCCCAGACCCGCGAGGCCCGCAGCACCGCCACGCCGGGTGCCTCGCGGAGCGCCCGGGCCGCCAGGACGAGGCGCGCCCATCGGTCGCCGAGGTTCGACCCGACGGCGACGTAGGCGCGCATCAGACGACGGGGTTCCTGAGGACGCCGACCCCGCTCACCTCGATCTCGACCCAGTCGCCGCGCCGGATGGGCCCGACCCCCTCCGGCGTCCCGGTGGAGACGAGGTCGCCGGGCAAGAGCGTCATGACCTGCGAGACGAAGGCCACCAGCGCGTAGGGGTCGAACACCATGTCGCGGGTCGACCCGCGCTGGCGCTGCTCGCCGTTCACGCGGCAGATGACCACCTGGTCCATCGGGTCGAGGACGGTCTCGACGGCCGGGCCGATGGGGCAGAAGGTGTCGTAGGACTTGGCCCTGGTGAAGTGCGCCTCGGCCCGCTGGATGTCGCGGGCCGAGACGTCGTTCAGGCAGGTCCAGCCGAAGATGGCCTCGCGCGCCGCGACGGCGTTCCCCCCGGTCAGCGGGCGACCGATGACCGCGGCCAGCTCGGCCTCGTGGTGGACCTCCTTCGAGGCCTCGGGGATGCGGATCTCCTGCATGGGCCCGATCACGGCGGTGGAGGGCTTGATGAAGAGCAGCGGCTCCTTCGGCACCTCGTTTCCCAGCTCCTTGGCGTGGGCCCGGTAGTTCCGCCCCACGCAGACCACCTTGGAAGGGAGGACCGGCGCGAGGAAGGTCACGTCGGCGAACGGGAAGCGCGGCCCCTCGGACAGGCCTCCGTCCCAGGGCGCCGCCGACAGCGCGCGCACCTCCGAGCCCTCGATGACGCCGTAGCTCTCCTGTCCCCGCCTGGAGAAGCGACAGGTCCTCACGCTCCACCCCGAAGTCCGAGCACGTCTTGCATGTCGTAGAGGCCGGGCGGCCTTCCTTTCACCCAGAGTGCAGCGCGCAGGGCGCCGCGGGCGAACTGATCGCGCGAGGTGGCCCGGTGGGTGACCTCGAGCCGCTCCCCCTGCCCGGCGAAGAAGACGGTGTGCTCGCCCACCACGTCGCCGCCGCGGAGGCTCATGACGCCGATCTCCCGGGGGGTGCGCTCGCCGATCATGCCGTGGCGCGCGTAGACCACGTCCCGGGCCGGGTCGCGCCCGAGCGACTCGGCGGCCACCTCGGCCAGGCGCACCGCGGTCCCGCTGGGTGCGTCCTTCTTCTTCCCGTGGTGCATCTCGACGATCTCGACGTCGTAGGCGTCGCCGAGCACCCGGGCCGCCTGCGCCACCAGCGCGAACATCACGTTCACGCCCACGCTCATGTTGGGGGAGAGCACCACCGGGATGCGGGCGGCGTCCTGCCGGATCCGGGCCTTCTCGTCGGCCGTGAATCCGGTCGAGCCGATGACCATGGCCACGCCGTTCTCGGCCGCGACGGAGGTGTTCTTCACCGAGGCCTCGTGGCTCGTGAAGTCGACGACCACGTCGGCCCTCACCGCGTGGAGGAGCGGCGACAGATCGTCGGCGACCCTCACGCCGAGCCGGGGCAGGCCGGCCGCCTCCCCGGCGTCCTTCGGGCCGGCGTAGTCGGGTCGTTCCACCGTCCCGACCAGGGTCAGGTTCCCGGCGTCCCTCAGCATCCGGAGGATCTGGCCACCCATGCGGCCGGCGACCCCGGTCACCACGACGTTCACCATGCGTCCTCCGATGGGCCGGGCAGCGCGCCGGGCGCGCGTTTCAGGCGGCGACGACCAGGCCGAACCCGACCATGGCGTCGCGGATCTTCTTCAGATTGGGCTCCGAGACCTGCCAGAGCGGGAGCCGGATCTCTGGACCGGCCTTGCCGAGGAGCGCGACGGCGGCCTTGACCGGACCCGGGTTGGTCTCGATGAACATGAGCCGGTTGAGCTCCGCCATCGCCACCTGCCTGGAGAGCGCCGTGGCATGGTCGCCCTTCCGTGCGGCCACGACCAGCTCCTTCATGGCCCGCGGGGCGACGTTGCCGATGACCGAGATGACGCCGTGACCGCCACAGGCGATGTAGGGGACCACCGTGAAGTCGTCGCCGGACAGGTAGGCGATGGTATCCCGGCCGCAGCGCTCCACGAGCTGGATCTGCCGGTCCATGCTGGCGGTGGCCTCCTTGATGCCGGCGATGGCGCCGGCCTTGACGAGGCGCTCCACGGTCTCGGGCAGGAGGTCCACCGAGGTCCGGCTCGGGACGTTGTAGGCCACCACCGGGAAGCCCACCGAGTCCCAGATCTTCATGTAGTGGCGGTAGAGCCCCTCCTGCGTCGGCTTGTTGTAGTAGGGGGTCACCACCAGTGCTGCATCGGCCCGGAGGTCGCGGGCCAGCTTCACGCCGGCGACGGCCTCGGTGGTGGAGTTGGAGCCGGCGCCGGCGATCACCTTGACCCGGCCGCGAGCCGTCTCGATCACGGTGCGGATGACGTCGGTCCGCTCCTGCAGCGTCAAGGTCACGCCCTCGCCGGTGGTGCCGCAGGGCACGATGCCGTCCGTGCCCTCCCGGACCTGCCACTCGACGAGGTCGCGGAGCGACACCAGGTCCGGCTTGTCGTCCCGGAGCGGCGTGACGATGGCGACCATCGCGCCCTGCAGCTTCATGGCTTTCCTCCGCGGGTGTGGGTGGATGACTCTAGCCGATCCGGCGGCGCGCCGGGAACCGCCGGCCGGGCGGTCGGACCTTCTCGCCGCGGACGAGGTCGGGCCAGGCCTCCCGCTTCCGGACGAGATGGGCGGTGTCGCCGGCAACCAGGACCTCCGCGGCACGCGGGCGGGCGTTGTAGTTGGACGACATCGAGAAGCCGTAGGCGCCGGCCGAGCGTACGCAGAGAAGATCGCCGGCCTCGGGCACGGGCATCTTCCTCCCCTGGGCAAGGAAGTCGGACGACTCGCAGACCGGACCGACGACGTCCACGGTCCCGGGGGGGCGGGGGGCGGCGCCGCAGGACTCGATGTCGTGGTGGGCCCCGTAGAGGCTCGGCCTCACCAGGTCGTTCATGGCCGCGTCCACCACGGCGAATACCTTCCGCCCGCTGCGCTTGACGTGGAGCACGCGGGTGAGGAGGACGCCGGCGTTCCCCACCAGCACGCGGCCCGGCTCCAGGATCACCTCGCCCCGGAACCCCCGCATGGCCCGCTTCACCGCGGCACCGTACTCGTCCGGGTGGGGAGGGTCCTCGTCCCGGTACTGGATCCCCAGCCCCCCGCCGATGTCGAGGTGCCGGACCTGGATTCCGGTGCGCTCGAGGTCGCGGGCCAGTGCGCGCACCCGCGCGATGGCGTCCAGGAAGGGCGTCACCGTCGTGATCTGCGACCCGATGTGACAGGCCACGCCCCGGATCTCGATGGCCGGGTCCCTGGCGGCAATCCGGTAGAGGCGCCGGGCGTCCTCCACCGACACGCCGAACTTGGACTTCTTCAGGCCGGTGGCGATGTACGGGTGGGTCCGCGGATCCACGTCCGGATTCACTCGCAGTGCAATGGGCGCGATCGCGCCCAGCCGGCGGGCGACCACCGAGACCCGGGCCAGCTCCGGGCCACTCTCCACGTTCAGGCACTTGACGCGCTGGGACAGCGCGAAGGCGATCTCCTCGTCGGTCTTGCCGACGCCGCTGAAGACGACCTTCCGTGGATCCCCGCCGGCCTTGAGCACCCGGTAGAGCTCGCCCCCGGAGACGATGTCGAAGCCGGCGCCCATGCGCGCGAAGAGGTCGAGGATTCCCAGGTTCCCGTTGGCCTTGGTGGCGTAGCAGACCAGGTGCCGGAGACCCGACAGCGAACGGTCGAGGACCCGCCAGTGCCGGCGGAGCGTGGCCGACGAGTAGACGTAGAGCGGCGTGCCGTAGGCGCGCGCCAGGTCCTCGAGCCGGATCTTCTCGGCGCGAAGCTCGCCGTCCTTGCGCTCGAAGTGGTTCACCTGGCGCCCTGGGCCTCGGGAACGTCCTTCGGGGCCGCGGTCGGAGGCCGAGGCGGCGCCTTCACGCCGCAGGCGGCCAGCGCGAGAACGACCACCAGCGCCGTCCAGCTCCTCACCGCGCCCCCTTCAGTTCCTTCTCCCACCGGGCGATCTCGGAGGCGACGCGACGGGGGGCGGGCCCTCCAGGGATGTCGCGCCGGGCCAGGCTCCTCTCCGGATCGAAGCAGCGCGAGACTCCCCGGTCGAACTTCGGGTGGAAGGAGCGCCACTGCGCGAGCGAGAGGCTCGCGAGCGATTGCCCCACCCCGGTCGCGAAGGCGGCCGCCTTCCCCACCGCCTCGTGAGCCTCCCGGAACGGAACGCCGCGCTCGACGAGGTATTCGGCCGCGTCGGTGGCGAGCGTCTCCCCTCCCTCGAGCGCCTCGCGCATCCGCGCGGGATCGTATCGCGCGGTCTCCACGGCTCCGGCCAGCGCCTCGAGCGTCTCGACGAGCATCCGAGGCGCCCCCAGGAGCGGCCGCTTGTCCTCCTGGAGGTCCCGGTTGTAGGCGAGCGGGAGGTTCTTCACGACCGCCAGGAGCGAGACCAGGTCGCCGATGGCGGTTCCGGCCCGGCCCCGGGCCAGCTCGGCCACGTCCGAGTTCTTCTTCTGGGGCATGAGCGAGCTTCCGGTCGCGAAGGAGTCGGCCAGCTCCATGAAGCCGAACTCCTTCGTGGTCCAGAGGACGATCTCCTCGCCCAGCCGCGAGAGGTGCACCGAGGCGAGGGTGCAGGCGAAGACCAGCTCGATGGTGCTGTCCCGGTCGGAGACGGCGTCGAGGGAGTTGCGGGTGATCCCCTCGAGGCCGAGCTCCCTCGCGGTTCGCGACCGGTCGATCTTGAGCGTGGTCCCGGCCAGCGCCCCGGAGCCGAGCGGCGAGATGGCGGCGCGGCGCCGGACCTCGGTCACGCGCTGGCGGTCCCGGCCCAGCATCTCCACGTAGGCGAGAAGGTGGTGCGCGAGCGACACCGGCTGGGCTCGCTGCAGATGCGTGTACCCGGGAAGGAGCGTCCGCTGGTGCCGCCGGGCCTGCGCGAGGAGCACCCGCATCAACCCCACGAGCGCTCGCCGGATGCGGTCACAGGATTCGACGATGAAGAGCCGCTCGTCGAGGGCCACCTGGTCGTTCCGGCTTCGCCCGGCGTGCAGGTATCCGGCGGCCCGACCCACGATCTCGCCCAGGCGGCGCTCCGCGTGGGTGTGGACGTCCTCGAGGCGGGGGTCGAAGCGGATCGCGCCCGAGGCGAACTCGCGTCGGACCTGTTCCAGTCCTCGACGCACCTTTCGTGCCACGGCCGCCGGGACGATCCCCTGGGCGGCCAGCATCGCGACGTGGGCCTGGCTGCCGAGGATGTCCTGGGAATGGAGGGCGGCGTCGTCCTGGATGGATACGGACATCCGGACCAGGCGGGGATCGGCCTCCCCCGCCAGGGCGGCTCGCGACACCGGCTGGGGCGTCCGCCTGGCGGATCCCTTCGGCTTTTTCCTCATCCGGCGCGAAGGCTACCACAATGTCCGGCACCGGCCTCACGGCACCGGCCTTCCCGAACCCTCGCCTTCCCGCCTGGCTCCCAGGCGATACTCGGCCAGCATCCCTTTCCCGTTCATCCCGCAGCGAGGAGGTCGTTCATGGCAGGCGATACGGAGATCATCGTCACCTTCCCGGGAGGCAAGCGCGTGGACGCCCAGGTCGGCGGCCACGTCGTGCGGACCGACCAACCGGTCCAGGGCGGCGGGACCGACACCCACCCCACCCCGTTCGCGCTCTTCGCGGCGTCGATGGGGACCTGCGCGGGGATCTTCGTGGTCGGCTTCTGCCAGAAGCGCGACCTTTCCACCGACGGGATCCGGATCGTGGAGCGCCTGCGCTACGCCGAGGATGGCGCGCTCGCCGGGGTGGACCTCGACATCGAGGTGCCGGCCAGCTTTCCGGAGAAGTACCGGGAGGCGCTGGTCCGGGTCGCGGACCAGTGCTCGGTCAAGCGGGCCATCCAGGCCCAGCCCGCCTTCCAGGTGCGCACCGTCGTGAAGTGACCGGTCGCGTTCGCGCTAGAAGACGATTCCCAGCCCGGCGTGGATGTTCTGCGCCACGCCACTGGGAGTCACGGTGGCGGTGACGTTGTTGACCGTGGTGGTCATGTTGAAGCCCGAGAGGAGCTTCAGCAGGCCGTAGTCCAGGAAGAAGACGAAGCCATCGTCGGACTGGTACTTCACGCCCAGATCGAGCTCGACGCCGAGCGGCTTGCTGACCTGGGACGGCGTGGAGGTCGCGAAGATCGCCTGCGAGTACACGACCTGCGCGCTGAGGTTCAGGCCGTCGAGGACTTCCCAGCGGAAGGTGGGCTTCAGGTACCAGGCGTCGGTGACGGTGCCGAGCAGCCGCCGCCAGAGGATCAGGTCGACCTGGTAGGCCGGATTGAAGCGATAGTTGCTGATGCTGGGGCTCGGGTCGACGGCGGCCGTGCCGCTGTACTGCTGACCGTCGAAGGCGCCGGGGAGCGCCATCTGGTTGCAGCGGTTGGGATCGACGGCGGGAAGCGCGAGGTTGCACCGGCCGGGGAAGTTGCCGAAGCCGGGGGCCTCGTCGCCGCTGGCGATGCCGAACTCCCCGCCCACGGCGAACCGCCCGGCGTCTCCCAGCTTGGCCTTGCCGCGGAGCACGCCGGCGGCCTGGCGGATGGTCGCCGAGACCGCGGTCGCGGCCGGGTCCCAGTTGACGTTCCCGATGCTCCCGTAGATGCCGACCGCCTCGGCCTCGAGCTCGAACTTCTTGCTCACCCAGCGGACGAAGAGGTCGAGGGTCCCGGCGCTGGCGTCGCGCCGGACCAGCTGGACGGGGGTGCCGACGTTGGGCGGCACGATGCCGGTCGGCGACTGGAGCGAGAGGGAGGGCAGCCCGAACCGTTGTGACTTGTAGTTGAAGAGCAGGCCGTAGCTGACGCTCGAGGCGCCCTTCTCCAGCTTGCGGCGCTGCTGGTCGGGCGTGTCCTGGCGAGCCACCATCAGGCCAAGGGCGCCCGAGTCGTCGTCCTGCGTCCAGTTCACCGGCTGGCCGATGCCGGCCGTGCTGAACGTGCCGGCGTAGGTGATTCCGGAGCCAGCCCACTCGTAGTACGGCGTGATCGCCAGGCCGCCGAGGAACTGTCCGAGCGGGATCGAGAACTGGATGCGGTCGACGTTGTCCCCGAAGTCCTGGTCGATGCCGTCGCCGTCGTTGTAGTAGATGCCCGAGCCCCAGTTGGCCGGCATGCGGCCGAAGCTGAGCAGGCCCACCGGGGTCTGGACCTCGCCCCAGGCGCGTTTCACGGAGACGGCGTTGGCGAACCAGGTGGAGCCGGCGATCGGGCTGACCTGGCTTCCGGAGAAGAACTCGAACTGGTTGTAGTTCCGGCCGATCGGGGTCGATCCGAGGACGACGTTGTCGAGGAGGTCGATCTGGGCCCGGACGCGGACCTGCTCGGAGATGTTGAGGGTAGGATCGAGGCGCAGGCGCATGTTGGCGCTGGTCTGCGTGCCGTTCGGGGGCGTGGCGGTGATGTCGGTGTTGCCGTTCCAGAGGTACCAGCCCATGGGGTCCGCGGGCAGGCCGGCGTTCAGGTTGTTGAAGAGGTCCCACCGGACGCGGAAGTAGCCGTTCATCTCCAGGAAGTGGAGCTTCTTCTTCTCCGCCTGGTCGCCCAGGAACTCGGATGCCGACTGGGCGCCCTGGATCTCGGCGCGGACCTCGTCGCGCAGCTGCTCCTTCACCTTCGCCACTTCCTTCTGGACGGCCTCCTGGATCCGCTGGTCCATCTCGGACTGCCCGGGCGTGCCGCCCAGCGTGCTGGCCGTCGGGACGCTGGCCGCCGGAGCGGGAGCCGAAGAGGCGGGGGCGGGGGACTGCGCGAAAGCCGAGCCGAGAAGGAGCGGCAATGCGAGGGCAAACGGGAGGAAGCGCGTCATGGGGAACTCACTAACCATGCGTTTCCCGGTGGGGTCAAGCGTTCCGGGGACCCTGGCGGAGCTCGACCAGAACGCCCCGGCTCCCCTTGGGGTGAACGAAGGCCACCCGGGCTCCCCCGGCGCCAGGCCGAGGCTTCTCGTCGAGCAACGGGGCGCCCTGGGCCGACAGCGCGGCCATGGCCTTCTCGATGTCGGGCACCTCGAGGCAGATGTGGTGCAGCCCCTCGCCCCGCCTCTCGATGGCCTTCGCCATCGGGCTGTCCGGCCCGCTCGGCGAGACCAGCTCGATGCGCCCGGCGCCGTGGCCAAAGATGGCGACGCGCACCTTCTCGGAGGGAACCTCCTCGACCTCGGCGAGTTCCAGGCCGTAGACGTCGCGGTAGAGCCGGATGGCGTCGTCGAGATCGGAAACCAGGATGGCGACGTGGTCGAGACCCTTCATGGTGATCCTCCGGATGGGGTTGGCTTGTGCGATTCGGTCCGCGAGATCTTGAGGGCGCCCACGAGCGCGATGGCATCCTGCCGCGTCCCGCGCCCGAGGGCGATGTGGGTCGCGTCGGCGACGTCCTGGCCGAAGGTCGGGTCGACCGCGATCCATTCCCCGCCCACCTTCACCTCGGCCCAGGCGTGCCAGTAGAGACCCGGCCCGCCCTGACCGTAGTTGGCCTGGACGAGCCCCTTCACCTCCCGGGCCCGGATCCCCGAGGCCCTTGCCAGCGCGACGAAGAGGCGCGTGTGCTCTGTGCAGTCCCCCTTTCCCTCCTGGAGGACCTCGCTGGCCCGGTCCCGGCTGTGTCCGTAGACCTTCTCCAGCCGGCGGTACACCTCGCGCGAGAGCTTCTTCGAGGCTGCCCATGTGCCCGGGGTGCTCCCCACCGTGGCCGCCGCCAGGGCGCGGATCTCGGGGCGGTCCCAGTCGATCTCGATGGTGGTGGCCTGGTCCTCGTCCCCGCGCTCGGCCGGCTTCCCCCGGGGAACGTCCCGCCCGGCCGCCTGCGCGACTGGTTCACTGGCAGTGACAGTCAGGAGCGTCTCGCCGGCGGCGCCAGGCCGCGCGCGCTGCCGCCCGTCGTCCAGGTCGAAGCCGCGGGGCAGGCCCCGGATCGCGAAGGTGATGGCCATGGGCACGTCCCGCGGCAGCGCCTCCGGGAGCGGGACCCGAAGCGTGGAGAAGAGGTCGATGAGGTCGAGGCGCCGGGCGACCTCGGCCGGCTCGACCTTGATCACCATGCCGTCGCCGACCCGGGTCTCCAGGATCCGCCCGTCGTCGGCCACGAGCACCCTGGGCGCGACCCGGTCACCGTCCTCCAGCTCCTCGACGATCGAGACGGGCACCTCCACCCCCCCGCCGCCGAACGTGGTCCGCCCCACGTAGCGGTTCGTCATGTGCTTCACCCGCAGGTCGTCCGACTGGAGCTGGGGGCCGCTCACGGACTTGCAGGTGGCCGCGGCGAGCCGCGCCGCCTCCAGCTGCTCGGCGGTCTCGCCGGGATGGGGAAACTCGATTGTGCGGGTCCCGTCCACCGCGGTGATCTCGGCCTTGCACGTCGCCGGGCCACAGGTCACTCGAAGGGTGCGATTTCCTCCGTCACCGGTGAACGCGCTCTGGAGCGAGAGGAGCCGCCCGCGGCTCCCCGCCTCGTAGACCCGCTCCTCGGTGACCCCGCGGCGGACCTGGCGCGGTCCGACCATCACCTCGACCAGCATCTCCTGGCGCCCCACCCACACGCGCTTCCCGCCACGCGTCTCGATCGCCGTGGAGGTCTGGAGCCACCCGACCTTCTTGTCGCCCACGTACAGCCCGAACCACTCCGGCCCGCTGCGGGCAGGGAGGTCGGCCAGGGTCGCCGCGGGACGGCAATGCCCCTTGGCCTGGGGAGCCGCCACCGCGGCCGGGGCGGTGGAGGCCAGCACCCCCGCCGCCAGGATCATCCGTGCCCTTCTTCTCATCGTCCAAACTTCTAACAGAAACTGGCAATTCGCTCCCCGCGTGTCTCTGATCCTCGGCGATGAGCGTCATCTGGGTGCTGCTCCTCGTCGCGTCGGTCGTGGTGGCGGCCGCCACCGGGCGAATGGCTGCGCTTCCCGGGGCCATCGCCGAGTCGGCCGGCCGCGCGGTGAGCCTCTCCATCGGCCTCGTCGGCATTCTCGCCCTCTGGCTCGGCCTGATGAAGGTCGCGGAGGAAGCGGGCCTCGTCCGGGCGCTCGGCAAGCTGGCTCGCCCGGTCCTGCGTCGCCTCTTTCCCTCGGTGCCAGCCGAATCACCCGCCATGGGCGCGATGACGATGAACATCGCCGCCAACATGCTCGGCCTGGGAAACGCCGCGACCCCCTTCGGGATCAAGGCCATGGAGGAGCTGGAGCGCGTCAACCCGGATCCGGGAACGGCCACCGACGCACAGGCCCTCTTCTGCGCCCTCAACACGGCCAGCATCCAGCTCATCCCGGCCAGCGTCATCGCGCTCCGGGCTGCCGCGGGGGCACGCCAGCCGGCCGACATCCTGGGCGCGACGCTGCTCGCCTCGACCTGTGCCACCGTCGCCGCCATCGCGTCGGCCTGGGCGCTCCGCCGACTCTTCCGCTCCTCGCCTGCCCCGGGGCCTCCCCGTGTTTAGGAGCGTCCTCGAGGCGGTCTCCGTCTGGGCCATCCCGCTGGTCGTGGCCGGGGTCCCGCTCTACGCGCTCACGCGCAAGGTGAAGGTCTACCCGGTCTTCGTGGAGGGAGCGAAGGAGGGATTCCAGGTCGCCGTCCGCGTCATCCCCCCGCTGGTCGCGGTGGTGGTGGCCCTGGGGATGCTGCGCGCCTCGGGCGCCATGGACGGCCTGGCGGCGCTCCTGGCACCGCTGACCTCCCGCATCGGCATCCCCGCCAGCGTGCTGCCCATGGTGCTCGTACGCCCCCTCTCCGGCGGCGCCGCCCTGGGCGTGGTCGCCGACGTGCTGCGATCGGAGGGCTCCGACTCGTACGCCGGCCGGCTCGCCTCGGTCATGGCCGGCTCGACCGAGACCACCTTCTACGTGCTGGCGGTCTACTTCGGGGCGGTGGGCGTCTCCCGCTACCGCCAGGCCCTTCCGGCCGCGCTGCTGGCCGACCTGGCCGGCTTCGCCGCCTCGGTCGTGGCCGTCCGCTTCCTCTTCGGCCCCTAGCTCTCGATCCCCACCTCGACCACGGTCGGCTCGAGCACGCGAACGATCTCCCTGGGGTCGATACCCACCAGGAACCCGCGCGAACCGCCGTTCACGTAGATGCGCGGAAGGTCGAGCACGCTCCGCTCCACGCACACCGGCATCTTCTTCCGGGTCCCGAAGGGACTCGTGCCCCCGACCTGGTAGCCGCTGTGGCGGTTGGCCGCCTCGGGCTTGCAGATCTGCACCGATCGCCGTCCCAGCTGGCGTGCCAGGGCCCTGGTCGAGACCTCCCGGTCTCCGTGCATGAGGACGACGACGGGCTCGCCCTGGTCGTCCTCCATCACCAGCGTCTTCACCACCGCATGCTCCTCCACTCCCAGCTCCCGGGAGGAGACCGACGTGCCGCCCTTCTCCTCGTACCGGTAGAGGTGCTCGGTGTAGGCCACGCCCTTCTCGCGGAGGAGCCGGGTGGCCGCCGTCGACGGCGCCTTGCCCATGGCTAGCGCTCCGCGACCGGCGCGAAGAAGCTGACCCCGCGCACGTTCTCCTGCACCTTGAGCGGGTGCTGGATGGGTGGGAAGGCGCGCTGTTCGCAGTCGGTGCGCTCGCAGAGCCGGCAGGTCAGCCCGACCGGCACCACCGCCTCGCGCGAGTCCAGGTCCATGCCGTCGGCGTAGACCATCTTGCGCGCGTGCCCCACCTCGCAGCCGATGGCGATGGCGAGCGGCGTCCGGGGCGCGTGGTAGCCGCCGCCCTCCTTGTACACCGACCGTGCAACCCAGAAGTAGGTCGTGCCATCGGGCATCTGGGAGAGCTGGGTGCGGATCATCCCGGGCGTGAGGAACGACTGGAAGACGTTCCATCGCGGACAGGCACCGGAGAAGCGGGCGAAGCGAAGGCCGGATGCGGAGAAGCGCTTGGAGATGTTGCCGGCGATGTCGACGCGCACGAAGTGGATGGGGATGCCCTCGGACCCGGGGCGGCGCAGCGTGGTGAGCCGGTGGCAGACCTGCTCGTAGCTGGTGCGGAAGCGGTGGCCGAGAAGGTCGATGTCGTAGCGCTCCTGGCGCGCCGCCTCCAGGAACGGTTCGTACGGCATGAGCACCGCGGAGGCGAAGTAGTTGGCGAGCAGCACCCGCGCCAGGGCGCGCGCCGAGTCGCTGGTCAGGAGCGGGTCGGACGCGTAGCGGTCGAGCGCCGCCTGCTGGGTCTCGAGTCCGATCTGGTAGGCCAGGTGGAAGTTGCGCGAGCCCCTGCGCAGCACCTCGGAGAGGTAGAGCACCCGCTTCTCCGGGTCGAAGCGCCGGATGGCGTCCCCCATGTCGGCGGTGCGCTCGATCCGGACCTGGATCCCGTGGGCCCGCTGCAACTGTTGCTCGAGCCCCTGCTGCAGGTCGTCGCCGCCCGGCCGCGCGTCCTTCCAGAGCTGCTCGGCTCCCTCCTCCATCTCGGGGAAGTGGTTGCTGTGGCGCTGGATGAGGTCGGAGACCTCCTCGGTGGGCATGCGCGACGAATCGACGCCGGTCAGGTCCCCGCGCCCGGAGATCTTGATGGCCAGGTTGTCGGCCGCCTCCCGGGCCTCGCGAAACGCGTGGTAGAGCTTCAGGATCCCGCGCGAGGCGGTGGGCGCGTGGGAGGCCAGGTCGCGGACCTCGACGGTGGTCACGTCCTCGTTGTCGAAGATGGGGTCCCCGAAGACCTCCATGAGCTCGGCGATGGTGCGGGCGTCCTGCTCGGTGGAGAGCGCCTTCAGGTCGAGCTCGAAGATTCCGGCGATCTTGACCAGCAGGGCCGCCGGCATGGCGCGGCGGTTGTGCTCGATGAGGTTCAGGTAGGAGGGCGAGATGCCCAGCCGATCGGCAAGCTGAACCTGGCTGATGCTCTTCTGGCGACGCAGCGCCCGGACCTTGGCTCCGAGCAGCGAGGTTTCTCGCGAGGTCATGGAGCGGTCAGGCTACTTCGCCAAGCGTGAAATTTTCAAGATTTACCAATCCGCGGCGAGCCAAGCAGGAGCGGTCAACGTGTCAACCAAACGAAATGACTAAAGAATTGTTTTTTTGATTTTCATCAATACAAGGTGTCTTCTTGAAGGGGGGTATCTTTGCCATGACGACCAACACCCGATCTCAGTCGCTCGACTCGGTGGAGCGGGCCCAGCGCGTCCTCGATCAGGACCACGAGCGGCTCCACCCCATCGGCTGGCGCATCCAGCAGTCGGCCAGCGACGGCAAGGCACTGGCGGCGGCCCTCGAAGAGCTCAACAGTGCGCTCATCGAGCACTTCGCCCACGAGGAAAGTCCACAGGGACTCCTCGCCATCCTGGGCACGAACGCTGCGCCCGAGCGGCAGGCCTTCGCGGAGATCCTGGTCGAGCACCAGTCGGTCCTGGCCAACGTCCAGGAGCTCCTGTCGCAGGCCCGGGCAGGAACGACCTCCCCGGCGGGGCTCGCGGCCCAGGCAACCATGCTGACCCGCATCCTCGCGGACCACGAGGAGCGGGAGAAGCAACTGACGACGGCCATCCTCTCGCCGCGTTCGGCGCCGGAAAGGGCAGCACCGGGGTCGCTCAGCGCCGATTCACCCAGGCGGTGAAGGCCTTCTCGAGGTCTGCGGTCGACCAGCCCAGTTCCCGCTGCAGGGCGCGGTCGAAGGGCTCGCCGCCGAGCGTGGCTTGCACGAGGGCCAGGACCTTGTCGCGCCCGAACCTCGTCTCCAGGAACAGGACGGCGGCGTAGGCCTGGAGATAGCCGAGGCGGGACAGCTCGCGTGTCGCGGGGAGCGGCGTGAGTGCGTGCGTCTCCGCGGCCTGCTTCAGCTCCGCGACCTGGTTCGGCGCCAGGCCGTCCATTCCGCGGCGCTTCCACGACAGCCGCTCGGCCAGCCCCTCGTCCAGCCAGAGAGGGAGCGAGGCGGCGGTGCCCCGGTCGTCGAGGACCGCGTGCGCCATCTCGTGGACCACCAGTCCGGCGAACCGGTCGTCGAGCCGTTTCCCCCCGTTCAGGTGGACGACCTCACCCACGAATCGGGCCGCATCGACGTGCACGGCGTCCTTGCCGAACTCCCGCTCGAAACCTTCGCGGGAGTGGACCTTCACGGTCAGCGGCCGGCGAAGCTCCATGCCCAGTTCGGTGGTGGCGCGCGCCCTGGCGTCGCGCACGATCTCCCGGAGCTGCCGCTCGTACGCCTCCCGGTCGCCGGGGAGGGCCAGTTCCGGATCCCACGCGATCACGACCTCGGCTCCGCGGGCCACCCCCGCGGCGAGGGCGCCCGCCAGCCCGAGGGCGACGAGGAGCTGCCGTCCCGGAGAAAGGCGCGAACTCACGCCCTGGATGATACCAGCGCCCTTCTCTCCGGTTAGAGTGCGCCCCCATGAATACCTCCGCCGCCGCCCCTCCCGCTCCCCCGACCAGCCGGAAGACCGCCTTCACCACCCTCTTCCTCGTCGAGATGTGGGAGCGCTTCGGCTACTACGGCATGACCGCCGTGGTGCTGCTCTACATGGTGCAGCAGCTCGGCTACACCGACGAGCGCGCGAACTTGACCTTCGGCGCCTTCACCGCGCTCGTCTACGCCGCTCCGGCGGTGGGGGGCTGGATCGGGGACCGGGTGCTGGGCAGCCGCCGCATGACCGTGCTCGGCGCGCTGGTGCTGGCGGGCGGCTACGTGCTCCTCGCGCTGCCGGATGGCCCGCTCTTCGTGGCGCTCGGCGTGGTCGCGGTGGGCAACGGCC
>Ga0209253_10001910_pt1 | contig 18374 bp, 15 predicted proteins | sample FrelakmetBRP12BR_FD_187145 | JGI IMG/M metagenome (GOLD analysis project Ga0209253, IMG submission 187145) | Freshwater lake sediment microbial communities from the University of Notre Dame, USA, for methane emissions studies - BRP12 BR (SPAdes)... | ecosystem: Environmental > Aquatic >... | reverse complement strand
CCAGGCGATGCTGAGCCCGTCATAGGTGCTGGTGCCCCGGCCGATTTCGTCAAGCAGGATCAGGCTCCGCACTGTGGCACTATGAAGAATCGTGGCGGTCTCCACCATCTCCACCATGAATGTGCTGTGGCCGCTGGCCAGATTATCCGAGGCTCCGACGCGGGTGAAGATCCGATCGGCCACGCCGATCGTCGCGGAGGCGGCCGGGACGAAACTGCCGACCTGCGCCAGCAGCACGATCAAGGCGACCTGGCGGAGGAACGTGCTTTTACCCGCCATGTTCGGCCCGGTCAGGATCTGAAGCCGGTGTGAGTCCAGATTCAGCAGCGTGTCATTCGGCACGAAAGCTATCTCTTCGCTCAGCCGTTCCACAACGGGATGGCGGCCACCACGGATATCGATCACTCCGCTCTCGTTGATAACTGGCTTGGTATATTGATTCAGTGCGGCGGTTTCAGCCAGCCCGGCCAGGACGTCGATCAAGGCGAGCTTGCCGGCTATCTCCTGGAGACGGCCGGCATGGCCGGCCAGTGTGGTTCGCAGTTGTGTGAACAGATCCTGCTCCAATGCCAGCAGTTTCACTTCGGCGCCGGTCACCCGCTCTTCGAGTTCTTTCAGTTCGGGTGTCATGAACCGCTCGGCGTTGACCAGTGTTTGTTTGCGGATAAAGTCAGCCGGCACGCGGGCCAGATTCGTCTTGGTGATCTCGATGTAATAGCCGAATACCTGGTTGTAGCGAACTTTCAGGGATTCGATGCCGGTCCGATCCCGCTCTTTGGCCTCCAATGCCGCAATCCAATGTTTGCCCTCGGTGCTGGCTTTCCGAAGTTCGTCGACCCCGGCGTGATATCCATCGCGGATCACGCCGCCGTCGCGTAGAGCGATCGGTGCCTCTGGTTGAAGACCCTGGTCGATCAATTCGTAGAGATCCTGTCCATTGTCCCAGGCTGTGCGCGCTTCGACGAGCAGGAGGCTCGTGAGTGGGGTCAGCTGTGCGGCTATTTCCGGAAGGGTCGCGAGCGAGTCCTTCAGGGCAAGGAGTTCCCGGGGGCCTGCCACGCCGAGAACAATCCGGCCGCTCAGGCGTGAGAGGTCTTGCACGGTTCTGAGCGCCGTGCGCAATGCCACGCGTGCCGCGATCCGGTCTTTTAGTTCTCCGACGGCATCGAGTCTGGCTCGGATCGCCTCGCTGTGAACCAGCGGCCGGACTAACCACTGTCGGAGCAGGCGGCTTCCCATGGCGGTCACGGTACGATCGAGCACCGAAAGCAGCGTGGCCGGTTTCCCGCTGTGAGTTTCGTCCCAGGCGCCCATTGGTTTGAGCAGTTCGAGATTGCGAATGGTGACGCTGTCGAGATGCATTGTGTCCGAGGATCGGCGGACGCGCGGGCGACGAATGTAGTCCAGCGGCGCGGTCGGTTGGGTGTCGCGGAAGTAGCTCAGGACCGCGCCGGCTGCGCCGATTCCCACCGTCAGGCCCTGACAGCCGAATGCCTCCAGCGAATGGATGTGAAACTGCTCTTGCAGCAGGCGAGCGGCCCGTTCAGGTTCAAACGTCGACGCGTCACGCTCGCACAGGCGGATCCCTTTCATCTGATCGAGCCAGGCCATGTCCTGCCGGTCGGCCGCCGGCGCAAACAGAATTTCCCGGGGATCCAGGCGAGCCAGTTCATCCGACGCTTGAGCCTGAGACTGTTCGCCATGAAATTCGGCAATCCAGAATTCTCCGGTGGAGACTTCGAGCATCGCCAATCCGATCACGGGATGTGGCTTTGCCGTGGAATTGACCGCCACCGCTGCGAGGAAATTCGATTCGCCCGGCGACAGAAACTCGGTCTCGACGAGCGTGCCGGGCGTATACAGCCGGACGACTTCGCGGCGGACCAGTCCTTTGGCGAGCTTGGGGTCCTCGACCTGCTCGCACAGGGCCACCGTCCGTCCGGCCTTCAGCAGCTTGGCGATATAGCCGGTCGCGGCGTGGTACGGCACGCCGCAGAGCGGGACCGGATCCGGACTGTTCTTGTCGCGCGAGGTCAGCGCGATGGAGAGAATACGCGAGGCCTCCTGGGCATCCTGATAAAACATTTCGTAGAAATCGCCCACCCGGAAAAACAAGATGGCCTGTTCATAGCCGCGCTTGATCTCCCGGTATTGCCGCATCAGCGGACTGGCGTCGTGATCACTCATCGACGAGATCTCGTGCGGGTTCGTTGCCCGAGGTTGAGCGGCCGGTCACTTTTTCGAGCGATTGGCGCGCGCGCTCCAGATCGACTTCCGCATCCTGCAGCGCCTTGGTTTTCCGCCGGAGTTCGATTCGGCTGCGCACCCATGGGGGGAACAACAGAATGCCGGACACGAGCAGGCCGACGGCGAAGGCCGTGAGGATCGGTTTGTAAATCGGCGTGGAGGATTCCAATAAACCGAAAAAATACCGCAAGGTGACTTCCTGCTCCTGATTTTGGAGAAAGAACGCCAGGGAGAGGAGCAGCAGAATGCCGACCAGAATGAGCCGAATCATGATGTGCGGGGTCTCCCTTTCCCGGCAGCGACCGCTCGCGGTCTCCCGGCTGTGGTCGTGCGCCGGGTTCGGCGCGCGTGCTGTTTGAGGGCGGTGAGCAACGTCCTGGCGCGTGGCCCGTGGGCGAGCATGCTCGCGGTTCTTGTCGTAGGTGTTTTGTGCTGCAGGGTGAGTTCAAGCCGGTCACTCGGCAGTAACTCCGGGAACTTGTCCGCCCATTCGATGGCTGTCACGGTCTCGCCGTAAAAGTATTCCTGCAGGCCGATCCCCTCGGCTTCGGCTGCGCTCTGTAGTCGATAGAGATCCATGTGGATCAGCGGTAGACGTCCGTGGTACTCGTGGATCAGCACGAACGTCGGGCTGGTGACCTGGTTCGGCGGCATGCCCAGACCGGCGGCGATTCCCCGTACGAGAGCGGTTTTCCCGGCACCGAGTTCTCCGAAGAGCGCCAGGGTTTCTCCGCCTGTCAGCATTCGTCCGATAGTCCGGCCGAATGCTTCCGTGGCGGTGCGGGATGGTAGCGCCATTGTCCAGAGCGCAGACGACGCCGCTCGTGGCGGTTTGGCCGGCGCGGACTTTTTCGATGTGGACGTTATGGGCCGGCTACGCCGAGCCGATGTTCGTGAGCGCATAAGGAATATGGTCAATGACATCTCCGGCCATTAAGCTGGTCTGTCCGATGACTTCGGCTGCGAGGTCGCCGGCAAGTCCGTGTACATAGGTTGCAGCACAGGCGGCCTCCCAGGAGGGCAGGCCCTGGGCGAGTAATCCGGCGATCATGCCGGTCAGGACGTCGCCGGTCCCGGCGGTGGCCATGCCCGGATTGCCGGTCGGGCAAATGGCCACCATCCCGTCAGGTCCGGCAATCACCGTTCTGGCCCCTTTGAGCACCACGTAGCAGCCGCGTGCTCCGGCGAAACGCGCAGCCGTGCCGATCCGGTCCCCGTTGACCGATTGAGCCGAGGAATCGGGCACCAGCCTGGCCATCTCACCGGGATGCGGTGTCAGAATGGGGGGGATTTTACACTCGGTTAAGAGAGCGGCGCGACCGGCCAGCGCGTTCAACGCGTCGGCATCGAGGACACTCGGGCGATCCAGCTGCCGGACAAGTGCCTGCACCAGCTCAACGGTTTCCGGATGGGTTGAGAGTCCCGGGCCGATCGCGACAGCCGTTCTCGCGGCGATGAAATCTTTCAGGCGATCCAACGCGGCGCGGGACAAGGTGCGCGCCTTGGTGTCGGGCATCGGGATCGTCATGACTTCCAAGAGCTTGGCCTCCAGGACATCGTTGACACTCGCAGGGATGGCTACGGTCACCAGTCCGGCCCCCACTCGCAAGGCCGCCAGTGCAGACATCGCGGCCGCCCCGGTCTTGCCCACTGAGCCGGCGATGATTCCGGCATGGCCGAACGTGCCTTTGTGACTGGAGAGCCGGCGCGGAGGTAGTGCGGTCCGAACGAACGGGGCCGTGATCAAACGGATCCGGCTTTCAATGGCATCGACATAGGCCGGTGGAATACCGATATCGACGATCTCCACACGTCCGGCGTGATCGATGCCCTGATTCTGGAACAGACCCAGCTTTGGCAGTCCGAAAGTCACGGTCAGATCAGCCTTCACGGCTTGGCCTAAGACTGCGCCGGTATCGGCGTGGATGCCGGAGGGAAGATCCACGGCCACGGTCAGGCGCCGCGCCTGATTGATGCTCTCAATGGCGTCTGCATATTGGCCGGTCACCGGAGCGGCCAGGCCTGTCCCGAGCAGCGCGTCGACGATCACGTGGCTGTCGCCGAGTATCGTCTGAATCTGACTGGCCGAGGAAAATGGCTTCACGACAGTCTTTCCGGCGGTCCGGACGAGTTGCCGGTACATGGATGCGGCGTCGCGACTCAAATCCTTGGCCGGAGCCAGGGTGAACACCCGTACCTTGGCCCGTTTCTTGTGCAGCAGGCGCGCCACGACGAATCCGTCGCCACCGTTATTCCCTTTCCCGCAGAAGACCGTGATGGCTTTCCCGCGTAAGGAACCAATCTGTTGCTCAAGCCTGGCGACAACACCGGCTCCGGCCCGCTCCATCAACGTGGTGCCGGGCACGCCGGCCTCCTCGATCGTCCGGCGATCAAGCGCCTGCATTTGTGCGGCGGTGACGATGAGCATCATTGCGGCGCCCGCCCTCTCATAGCCGTAACCTGTTGTGCTGCCGCAGTGAGCACATCGTACGGTGGGATGGATGAATGTGGCGTCATGAGATGGTCGACGGTTCGTGTCACAGTGAATGGCGTCGACAGGCAGGTCAGCCGAGTAACGCTTTCATTTCTTTGACTGCCTGGACGAGGCCGACGAGGACGGCGCGTGCGATGATACTGTGTCCGATGTTGTATTCCACGATTTCCGGAATATGGGTCAGCCGTGAGACATTGCGATAATTGAGACCGTGTCCGGCGTTGACCCCCATGCCCAGTTTGTAGGCGAGCTTGGCTGCCTGGGTGATGGCTTCGAATTCTGCATCGGCTTCTTTCGAACGGGTGGCGTTTGCGAAGCGCCCGGTGTGCAGTTCGACGAAGTCGGCCGAGATTTTGTGCGCCGCTTTGATTTGATTGAGATCGGGTTCGATGAAGAGACTGACGGGAATCCCGGCGTCGTGCAGCATGGAGACGGTGGTCTGTATACGCTCTTTCAATCCTGCCACATCCAGCCCGCCCTCGGTCGTGAGCTCCTGTCGTTTTTCCGGGACCAGGGTGACCAAGTCCGGCTTGACGGTCAGGGCGATCTTGACCATGGCTTCATCGGCGGCCATTTCCAGATCCAGCTTGGTCCGGACGATTTCCCGCAAGAGCGTGAGGTCGCGGTCCTGGATATGCCGTCGATCTTCCCGTAAATGCACGACCAGCCCATCGGCACCGGCGAGCTCAACGAGGACGGCTGCTGCCAACGGATCCGGATCGGTCCCGCCCCGGGCTTGGCGAAGCGTTGCGATATGGTCGATATTCACGCCCAACCTGGCCATGGCACCTCCAGCCTGTGGGAGACCAACAGGAAAGAAACGAACGACGGGGGAAACGCGAAGCATTATTAGCAGAAGGCGCCGGATGGAGCAAGGTTGAGAGGAAGAGCACGCCGGGTTGGCCTGCCTACAGCAGGGAAATGATCGTTGAAATGGAACCCCACAGAATCACAAGGTAAATTGACTCGACAGGAGCCCTCCATTAGAATAGGCCTTTCCTTAAGTCTGTTCATTCCTCTCTTTACTGAGGAGCAGCTTGAAGAAGGCCAGAATTTAAGAGGTAGAGGACCGTCATGGGTTTGGGCGATGGGTTTTATCGGTTAAAGCGACTCCCGCCATATGTATTCGCTCAGGTGCAGAGCCTCAAGTTGGAAGCTCGACAACGTGGAGAGGATGTCATCGACTTCGGGATGGGCAATCCCGATCAGCCGACACCGCCTCACATCGTCGACAAGCTGATTGAGGCGGCCCGCAAAGGCAAGAATCACCGCTACTCCGCATCGCGCGGCATCACCAAGCTGCGTCAGGCGATTTGTAGCTGGTACAAGCGCAACTATAATGTGGAGTTGGATCCCGAGACCGAAGCCATTGTCACGATCGGCTCCAAGGAAGGCTTGGCCCATCTTGCGCTGGCGATGATCGGTCCCGGCGACGTCGTTCTGACCCCGACGCCGACGTACCCCATCCATATGTACAGCTTCATCATTGCCGGGGGCGAGGTGCGCGGGATTGAACTGCGCCAGGACAGCGATTTTTTCGAGGATCTGCAGCGGGTCTATCGACAGACGATGCCGCGTCCGAAAATCCTGGTCATCAATTTTCCACATAACCCCACGACCGCGGTGGTCGATATCTCATTCTTTAAAAAAGTTGTCGCCTTTGCCAAAGAGCACAACGTGATCGTCATTCACGATCTGGCCTATGCCGATCTGGTGTTTGATGGGTACAAGGCGCCCAGTTTCCTGCAGGTCCCCGGCGCGAAGGATATCGGCGTCGAGTTCTATACCCTGTCGAAGGCCTACAATATGCCCGGATGGCGGGTGGGGTTCTGCGTGGGGAACCGGGAGGTGGTCGGAGCCCTCGCGAAGATCAAGAGCTATCTCGACTACGGTATTTTTCAACCGGTCCAGATCGCCAGTGTGATCGCGCTCAACGGTCCGCAAGACTGCGTGAAAGAGACCGTGTTGCGCTATCAGAAACGGCGGGATGTGCTGGTGGGCGGCTTGAATCGGATCGGGTGGCAGGTGACCAAACCGCTGGCGACGATGTTTGTCTGGGCGCAGATTCCGCAGGCCTATCGGCACATGGGGTCATTGGAATTCTCGAAGTTGTTGCTGCGCGAGGCGAAGGTGGCGGTCTCCCCCGGTATCGGGTTCGGTGAGGGGGGCGATGAATATGTGCGATTCGGGCTGGTCGAGAACGAGCATCGAACGAGGCAGGCGGTTCGTGGGATTAAGAAGGTGTTGAAGCTCGAAGGTTCGGAGGAATGAAAACACGCATCGGCGTCGGCTTGATCGGATTTGGAACCGTCGGGACCGGCGTGGCGAAAGTCTTATTCGAAAACGCGGCCTTGATCCGACGGCGGGTCGGTGTTCCGGTGGAGCTGCTGCGGATCGCCGATCTCGACATCACCCGCGATCGTGGGGTGGCGGTGCCACCCGGCGTACTGACGACGGACGTCAAGCAAGTGCTCGGCGATCCGGCGATCGATATTGTGATCGAACTGGTCGGCGGCTATGACTTTGCCAAGCGTGTGATGCTCGACGCGATCGCCGCCGGCAAGCATGTCGTCACGGCAAACAAGGCGTTGTTGGCGTTACACGGAGAGGAAATCTTTGCCGCGGCGGAGTCACGGCATGTGGACCTTGGCTTCGAAGCCAGTGTGGGCGGAGGGATCCCTGTCATTCGAGCCCTGACCGAAGGGCTGGCAGCGAATCGTATCGAATCGATCTACGGCATTATCAACGGGACGTCGAATTATATCCTGTCACGGATGACTCGCGACGGGGATAGCTTTGACGCGGTCCTCAAAGATGCTCAGCAGGCCGGGTATGCGGAAGCGGATCCTACATTCGATGTGGCCGGGGTTGATTCGGCCCACAAACTCGCCATTCTGGCGAACCTGGCTTTTGGGACACCGATCAATTTCAAAGAGATCTACACCGAAGGGATCACCAACATTACGGAGCAGGATATTGCCTACGCGCGGGAGTTTGGATACACGATCAAGCTGCTGGGGATCGCCAAGCTCAACGATGGTGCGGTCGAAGCGCGGGTCCATCCGACCATGGTGCCGTCCGATTCTCCGATTGCCAAAGTAGAGGGCGTCTATAACGCGATCCATCTCGTGGGGGATGCCGTTGGCGATGTGATCCTGCATGGCCGGGGCGCGGGCTCCATGCCGACCGGCAGTGCGGTGGTGAGTGACGTGATTGCGATCGGGCGTAATGTGCTGAAGGGCGCTGCCGGGCGTGTTCCGCCCGCCTCGTTTCAGCAAGATCAGCGGCGGCCGATTCGAATCAAGCCCATGGAAGAAATCAGCTCGCTCTACTATCTCCGGTTCATGGTGTTGGATCGACCGGGCGTATTGGCACAAATTGCAGGGGAGCTCGGCCGTTGCGGGATCAGCATTTCGTCGATGTTGCAGCAGGGGCGCCGGGAAGGACAGACGGTCCCGGTGGTGATCAAGACGCATATGGCGAAAGAGCGGGATGTGCAAAAGGCGATGGGTGAGATCAATCGGCAAGCCTTTATTTCTGAGCCTGCCACGCTGATCCGCGTAGAAGGGAAGGATGAGTAGTCGGATGACTCGTTGGCGCGGCATCATCGAGGAATATCGAAAGTTTCTTCCCGTGGCTGGCACGACCCCGATCGTCAGTTTGGGGGAAGGCAATACGCCGTTGATTCGCGCGGAGCGTTTGGCGAAGGCAATCGCCCCGGGTGTCGATCTCTACTTGAAGTTCGAGGGCGCGAATCCCACCGGCTCATTCAAAGATCGCGGGATGACGATGGCGATCACGAAGGCGGTGGAGCAGGGTGCGCGTGCGGTCATGTGCGCATCGACCGGCAATACCTCCGCCTCTGCTGCGGCTTACGGGGCCCGCGCCGGACTGGCCGTGTATGTGCTGATCCCGGCCGGGAAGATTGCACTCGGGAAATTGTCTCAAGCGATGATGCACCAGGCGACGGTCATCCAAATTGAAGGCAATTTCGATCAGGCACTCACGATCGTCAAAGATCTCTCGGCTGCCCATCATATTGAGTTGGTCAATTCCATCAACCCTTTTCGAATCGAAGGCCAGAAGACGGCTGCCTTTGAAGTGTGTGATCAGTTGGGGGATGCCCCGTGCCTGCATGTGCTTCCGGTCGGGAATGCCGGGAACATTACCGCCTATTGGAAGGGATATCGGGAGTATCGAGCCGCAAATCAGACGACGAAATTGCCGCGCATGATGGGGTTTCAGGCGGCGGGGGCCGCCCCGATGGTGTTGGGGCGAGTTGTCGAAGACCCGCAAACGATTGCCACAGCGATTCGTATCGGGAATCCGGCGAGCTGGGCCGCGGCGTCGACTGCGGTGGAGGAATCATCCGGCGCGATCGATATGGTGACGGATGAAGAAATCCTGCAGGCCTATACGCTGGTCGCGGCTACAGAAGGAGTGTTCTGCGAGCCGGCTTCTGCCGCATCGGTCGCAGGGGTGACGAAATTGGGCCGGGCAGGGAAATTACGGGAAGGGGAGACGGTGGTCTGTACGCTGACCGGGCATGGATTGAAAGATGCCGATACGGCGATCAGCGTGTCGAAACCGCCGTTGACTGTCAAGGCAACATCCTCGGATGTTGCCCGGTTATTAAACGCACGATGAGGGTCTGATCTCAATGAAGTATCTGATTCTCCATGCTGGCGGGTTAGCGGGTCATGCGCAGGATGCATTGGGGGGGCGCACACCGCTCCAGGCGGCTGCAACGCCCCATCTTGATCGATTGGCACGGATCGGCGAGCTCGGGTTGGTCGCGATTCCTGCGGAGGGGATTCGTCATGGCAGCGGTCTCAATGGGACCGCGATTCTCGGGTATGACCCCAAGAAGTATTATCAAGGCCCCGGCCCGCTTGAGGCCGCCAGTCTCGGCGTATCCGTGACAGAGCAGGATGTGGTTTATCGTTGTACGATGGTCACGGTGAAGCCGGAAGGCGGAAAAGTCGGAGCAGACATCAAGAAATTAAGCGCCCATGTCGTGTTGGATGATGCGACGGCCGGGCTCATCGAAACGGATGAGGCGCGGGAATTGATCGAGGCGATAAATGAACAGCTGGGCTCTGAAACGATGCAATTCTATCCCGGCATGGGTCATCGCCATGTCATGGTGTGGATGAAAGGCAAGCCGCGGGCTGTGTGTGTCGATCCACAGTCTGTGAAGGGCCGCCTGATCGGGGATGCGCTCCCGACCGGGGACGGTGCCGATATTCTGAGAGAATTGATGGAGGCGTCGCACGTTATTCTACGCGATCATCCGGTCAATCAAGAGCGCCTGGCGTCAGGTAAGAACCCGGCTAATTGCATCTGGTTATGGGGCGAGGGGCGGGCGATTCCATGGCCCAGCTTGACGGAACGATTTCACGTCGCCGGTTCGGTTGTTGCCTCAAGCGATGTCCACCGGGGGGTTGGATTGTGTGCCGGGTTGGAGGCATCGGATTCTCCCGGGGTCGGTGACGGGCAATTCAAGGCGATGGCGGCTGCGGTGCTCGATGAGTTTGCCCGGAAAGATTTTGTCTATCTCTATGCCGGTTTGAGCGATGAGGTGGTACACGGAACCGATGTGAAGGCCACAGTGCGGGGGATCGAAGATTTCGATCGTGACCTCGTCAGACCGATCCTGGACGGACTTGCGAAGAAAGGCCCTTACCGGTTTCTCGTGTTGTGTGATCATGGAGAAGGCAATCAGGGACAGGCCTTTTCGGTGTTCGGCGAGGGACCCGGCAAGGACGGAGCGTCAAGCGGTCGTCGATTCACCGAGTCCGATGCGCAGGACTCAAAGGCGCCGGTCCGTGATGCCAGTAAATATGTGATTAAGCTGTTTGCCAAAGGGTGAGTCGGTGGCGTTGATCGGTCAGAACTGTGACGGGACATTGGTCGGGATGATCGAACGAATTCATCGGATCACCGAGACTGATGCTCAGGTCTCCAAGGCGCCGGTCCGTGATGCCAGTCAGTTTGTAATTCAGCTGTTTGCCAAAGGGTGAGTCGGTGGCATTGATTGTTCAGAAATACGGCGGGACGTCGGTCGGCAATATCGAACGGATCCATCGGGTCGCAGAGCGGGTGGCCCAGTCGCATCGCGCCGGAGATCAGGTGGTCGTCGTGTTGTCTGCGATGAGCGGGGAGACCGACCGATTGATCAAGCTTGCCCATGAGGTGACCCCCACGCCCGATGACCGTGAAATGGACATGCTCCTGTCCACGGGTGAGCGCGTAACGGTGGCGCTCTTGGCGATGGATCTCCGCGGTCGCGGGATCAACGCCCGTTCGTACACCGGACGGCAGGTCGGGATTATGACCGACAGCGCTCACACCAAGGCCCGGATTGCACGGGTCTCCGCTGACCGGCTTCGCGAGGCCTTGGCAAAGGGCATCATTCCTGTGGTGGCGGGGTTCCAGGGAATCAATGAACAGTCGGATGTCACGACGCTGGGACGTGGCGGGTCTGATCTGTCTGCGGTGGCGTTGGCCGCGGCGTTGAAAGCCGATCGGTGCATCATCTTTACCGACGTGGACGGGGTCTACACCTCAGATCCCAACGTGGTGCCCGCGGCGCGGCGGATCGATAAGATTTCATACGAAGAAATGTTGGAGATGGCCAGTCTCGGCGCCAAGGTGCTGCAGGCCAGATCGGTGGAATTTGCCGCCAAATTCAACGTCCCGGTTGAGGTGAATTCGAGCTTTAAGGAAGGAAAGGGGACTCTCGTGACACGTGAAGATGCGGATATGGAAGCGGTGGCGGTGGCCGGAGTCACGGGAGACCGGAATCAGGCAAAAATCACGATGGTCGGTGTTCCGGACAAACCCGGGATCGCGGCAAAAATTTTTGGTCCCGTCGCGCAGGCCAATGTCAACGTCGATATGATCATTCAGAATGTGAGCCAGGACGCGTTGACCGACTTGTCGTTCACTGTTCCACGCGCGGACCTGCGCACCGCCACTCCGTTGCTTCAGGGTGTGGCAAAAGATGTCGGAGCCAGAAGCGTGTCGATCACCGAGGCGATTGCCAAGGTCTCGCTGATCGGAGTGGGTATGCGCTCGCATTCGGGTGTCGCCGCGAAGATGTTCGAAGTGCTGTCCCGTGAGGGGGTCAACATCATGATGATCAGCACCTCGGAGATCAAAATTTCCTGTGTGATCGATGAGAAGTATCTGGAACTCGCGATGCGTTCGTTGCACACGGCGTTTGGCCTTGATCGGGTCGTGCAGGGAGATCCGCCGACCAAGTAATGTAACGCAAGAGTGACTCGGCATCGCTCGACAGGACCCCTCGTCTCCTGTTATCTTCAAACTTTCAATATGGCTCGAAAATCCACACAGACCCGCTCTGCTCGTCAATCTCGACAGGATGAGCCTGTCGTCATTCCCGTTCTCTCGGCTCACCGTGCCGCCGCGCTGGAAATTTACGATACGACATTACGCGACGGCGCGCAGGCTGAGGATGTCAGCTTTTCCGCCGAAGACAAGGTGCGGGTCGCCCAGAAGCTGGACGAGCTTGGCGTGCACTACATCGAAGGCGGCTGGCCGGGAGCGAACCCGAAGGACATCGAGTTCTTCCGGATCATGAAGACGACTCCCCTGAAGCATGCCTCAGTGATCGCCTTTGGGTCGACACGCAAAGCCAGTAACCCCGTTCAGAAAGACCAAAATCTTCAGGCTCTCCTCGCGGCGGAAACCAAGACCATCACGCTCTTCGGAAAGACCTGGTCGCTGCATGTGACCGATGCACTCGGGATCACGCTGGCGAAGAATCTGGAATTGATCGGCGACTCCATCGCGCATCTGAAAAGCAAGGGGCGACGGGTGTTTTATGATGCCGAGCATTTTTTCGACGGCTACAAGACGAATCCGGAGTATGCGCTGAATACGATTCGCAAGGCGGTGGAGGCGGGGGCTGAACGAGTCATTCTCTGTGACACGAACGGCGGGACGATGCCGTGGGAGATCAGGACGATCTGCGAAGTCGTCCGTCAGGAAATCAAGGTGCCGCTGGGCATCCATGCGCATAACGATTGTGAAATGGCCGTGGCGAATTCGCTGGTGGCGATTGAGACCGGCATCGTTCAGGTGCAGGGGACGATCAATGGCATCGGTGAGCGCTGCGGGAATGCCAACTTGTGTTCAATCATTCCCAATCTTGAGTTGAAGATGCGGCGCCCGGCGCTCGGTGATCGGCTCAGTCATTTGAAGGCTGTCTCTGGATTCGTCACTGAAATCGCGAACCTCATGCCCAATAAGCATCAACCCTACGTGGGCGATTCAGCCTTTGCCCACAAGGGCGGTGTCCATATTCATGCCGTGCTGAAGAACGCGTTGACCTATGAGCATATCGATCCGACGAGGGTCGGTAATCGCCAGCGCGTGCTGGTGTCTGATTATGCGGGTCGGAGCGGGCTTCTGGATAAGATCGAGGCCTATGGCATCAAGCTGTCGAAAGATCATTCGAAGGTGCAGGAACTGATCGATACACTGAAAGAACGCGAAAGTCAGGGCTATCAGTTTGAAGGGGCCGAGGGCTCGTTTGAATTGTTGATGCGTAAGGCGATGGGGACTCATAAGCCTGCGTTTCAATTGTTGGGGTTTCGCGTAATTGTTGAAAAAAAACAGGAGGACGGCGCTCCCCTTTCAGAGGCGACCGTGATGGTCAAGGTGGGCGGGGTGGTCGAGCATACGGCCGCTGTCGGTGCCGGGCCGGTGAATGCGCTGGACCATGCCCTGCGTAAGTCGTTGGAAAAGTTCTATCCGCAGTTGCAGGAAGTGAAGCTGCTCGATTATAAAGTCCGTGTGCTTGCGGCCAATAAAGGCACTGAGTCGAAGGTGCGGGTGCTCATCGAATCCGGTGACCACAAAGATAAGTGGGGAACGGTCGGGGTATCGGAGAACATCATCGAGGCCACCTGGCAGGCGTTGGCTGACAGTATCGAGTACAAGCTCCTTTCCAAGCGTTAGCAGCCTCCCACCGCATCTCTGCCGATGTTTATTCTTGACAGAACTCGTAACCTCACGTAACTTAAGCGGAACTTTCCGTCTTTAGAGTGCAACTTTATGAGAGGTTGCGTGATGGGAATGTGCAGTAGTTACGGAGGGGGGTGGCATGAGAAAGGCTGATATCGCGAACGAGATTTTCAAGCAAGTTGGAATTTCGAAAAATGAGGCGGCCGATATCGTTGAACTTGTGCTGAACCTTCTCAAGACAGTGCTGCAAAAAGGGGAATCAGTCAAGATTGCGGGGTTTGGCAATTTCGTTGTTCGAAGCAAAGGTTCTCGCAAGGGGCGCAATCCTCGTACAGGAGAAGAAATTGGGATTACCCCGCGTCGCGTTGTCACATTCCGCCCAAGCCAAGTATTCAAGAAGTACGTCAACTCCTAGCGATCGCGAGACTCACATCGCGACCGCAACATGAGGGCCGGTCATGGGGATTGAACCCAGGCTGGGGAGCAAAGTTTTCTATAAAATCGGGGAGGTGAGTCAACTGACGAAGCTCCCTGCTTATGTGCTACGGTTTTGGGAGTCTGAATTTAGCTTTCTGAACCCGAAGAAAAGCCGGGGAAATCAGCGTCTGTATGTTCGTCGGGATATCGAGACCGTTCTTGAAATCAAGCGGATGCTGTATGAAGAAGGCCACACGCTGGAAGGAGTAAAGCGGTATTGGGTCAGGCGTGGGCGGGCAGCCTCTCGAAAGTTAACCCCTCAAGAACTGGCCAAGAAACTTCGGGGGGATCTCCAGGCCATTGTGAAAATTATCGAGGCGCATTCACGATAAGTCTTCAGGAACATCCCCATTGCCTTTCTATGGTTGCACAAGCGACAATAGATCATTAAGTATACAGAAAAGATGTCGGGGCGTAGCGCAGCCCGGTAGCGTACTCGCTTGGGGTGCGAGTGGTCGTGGGTTCAAATCCCGCCGCCCCGACCAATCTTTTACAGAGCCCCTTGGCGGCTGAGTACGAGGCAGCGATAGTGGCGCGGCCTCTCGGTCGGCCGCAGGGATGGAGAAAGAGCTGCCTCGCGCAGCTTTTTTTATGACTGGAATGACATGCGAATCTTGGTCACCAATGATGATGGTATCGACTCGCCCGGTCTGACGGCATTGGCCGATGCCCTCAAGGCGATCGGCGAAGTCTGGATCGTGGCTCCTGATCGGGAGCGCACCGCCGTAGCCCATGCCGTGACGCTTCATAAACCTCTTCGGCTGCATCGTCTGGCTCCGCGCACATTTTCCGTGAACGGCACGCCGGTGGATTGTGTGAACTTGGCGCTTCTCAAAGTGCTGCCGAAGTCTCCCCACATCGTGGTCTCCGGCATCAACAAGGGCGTCAATCTTGGTGATGATGTGCTCTATTCAGGGACCGTTTCTGCAGCGATGGAGGGAGCCATCCTGGGCGTACCCTCGATTGCGGTGTCGCAGGAAGGGCGCGAAAACTTTCGGTTTCCCGTCGCGGCCGATTATGCGGCGCGCATCGTCCGCCTTGTGCTGGAGCAGGGACTGCCTGAGGAAACTTTGTTGAATGTGAATGTACCGGACCGCGCGCTGCGCGCTATTAAAGGGGTGCGGGTGACGTGTCTCAGTCGCCGGCGCTTTCAAAATCCCATTATTGAGAAACTCGATCCGCATGGCAGAAAGTATTATTGGATTGCCGGGACGCGGGTATCCTGGAGCCGGAGCAAAAATGCCGATCATGAAGCGCTCGAACAGGGACGGGTGTCGGTGACTCCGATCCATCTGGACTGCACCAACTACGCAGTCCTCGATCATTTTCGCGCCTGGGAACCGATGATCCAAGGTAAGTCGGTGCGCCCCAAGCCGCATCCGCAGTCAGTCTCCCGGCGGAAAGGGTGATCGATGATTGGAAGTCTCATTGAAGCGATCATCGGCGAGCTGAGCCGCTTCGTCATCGCCTGCATTTCCCGATTCGGCTATGCTGGAATTCTGTTTACTATGGCCGTGGAGAGTGCCTGCATCCCGTTGCCTAGCGAAATTATCATGCCGTTTTCCGGCTATCTGGTGCTGTCCGGGCAGTTCACGATGCTCGGAGTGACATTGGCCGGGGCGATTGGGAACGTCGTCGGGTCTATTGCAGCCTACTACGCGGGGGTTTGGGGTGGCCGCCCGTTCGTGGAGCGTTATGGCCCGTACTTTCTCGTGTCGCATCGAGATCTCGACATCGCTGATCGCTGGTTCCTGAAATACGGGGAAGCCGCGGTGTTTTTCAGCCGGATGCTTCCGGTGGTGCGCACGTTCATTTCCTTGCCGGCCGGCGTCGCACGGATGAACTTTCCGCGCTTTGTGCTGTTCACGTTTCTCGGCGCCTTGCCCTGGTGTTATCTCCTTGCATATATCGGGCTGAAGATGGGAGAGCGTTGGGAGGAGCTTCGGGAGTATTTCCACCGGTTTGATATTGTGATCGGTCTAGTCCTGGCCGTGATTGTCGCATTGTTTGTCTGGTCGCATTGGCCGAAGCGGCGTGCGACATTGCCATAGGTGGGCCTGATGCTCAAAATTTACAATACGCTGACAGGGAAAAAGGACGCGTTTGAGCCGCTCGTGCCCGGCACCGTGCGTATGTATGTGTGCGGCGTGACGGTCTATGACTATTGTCATATCGGGCATGCGCGCAGCGCGCTGGTGTTCGATGTGGTCAGGCGGTATTTGGAATATTCCGGCTATCGCGTCGACTTCGCCAAGAACTTCACCGACGTCGATGACAAAATCATCAAACGCGCTAATGAGCAGGGTGTCAGTTGCGATGCCGTTACGGCGAAATTTATTCAGGCTTATCACGAGGACATGGGACGATTAGGCGTGCGGCCCGCGTCGATCGAGCCCAAAGCCACCGAACATATGGCCGAGATTGTTCGGCTGACCGAAACCCTGATCGCAAAAGGGTTGGCGTATCAAGTGGACGGAGATGTCTACTTCGAAGTCGCCAAATATGGGGACTACGGGCGACTATCCAAGCGGAAGATGGATGATCTGCAAGCCGGTGCGCGGGTGGATGTGGATGAGCGGAAGCGCCATCCGATGGACTTTGCCCTGTGGAAAAGCGCTAAGCCTGGCGAGCCGGCCTGGCCGAGTCCGTGGGGCCAGGGACGGCCGGGGTGGCACATTGAGTGTTCCGCCATGTCCATTCGACATCTGGGTGAGACATTTGATATCCACGGCGGCGGGATGGATCTGATTTTCCCGCATCATGAGAACGAAATCGCGCAATCGTGCGGGGCCACCGGGAAAGAATTTGCCCGCTACTGGATGCACAACGGGTTTGTGCAGATCAATCAAGAGAAGATGTCCAAGTCGCTGGGGAATTTTTTTACAATCCGCGAGATCTTTGAAAAGTCGGAGTGGCCGGAAACGGAAACCGGAGAAATGTTGCGATATTTCTTACTGGCGACGCAATATCGAGGGCCATTGGATTTCTCCGATCAAGCCTTGAAAGAAGCGAAGAATGCGGCGAATGGGTTCTATGATCTGTTTGCACGATTGGCCGAGACGGGCGGGAGTGCGTCAGGAGATGCACGGCTGAATCCGGCGATTGAACGATGCACGGCCGCATTTCGGTCGGCTATGGATGATGATATTAATACACCTGTGGCTCTTGCGGCGTTGCAAGGGCTGCGTAGTGATCTGAATAAACTGCTTGCCGAGGGTTTGTCGACGGAGGCGCGACGTGCAGCCAGAGAGGCTTTCCGGTCGCTGGGCCGGGTGTTGGCATTGTTCCAGTTGGATCATTGGGTATTCAACGTCGAAACCGGGGGACCTGTGTCCCTCGCCAGTGAGGTCGAGATTGAGAGACAAATTGCCGAACGAACGGAAGCCAAGAAGCGGAAGGACTTCAAACGCGCCGACGCCATTCGAGCGGAACTGGCAGCCCAAGGCATCATCATCGAGGACAAGCCCGATGGCACCAGCCGCTGGAAACGATGACGACCAGGAGATTCTCTACGGTCTCCATGCGGTCAGGGAAGCGCTGAAGGCCGGTAATAGGCCGTTGCAGCGGCTTCATGTGATCCGCACTGACAAGCAGTTCGCGGAGCTGGTGCAATTGGCGCGCGCGCTTCATGTGCCGATCCATATTCAGCCGCTCGCGTCTCTTGATCGGCTGGCCCCCGGGGGCAGGCATCAGGGCGTTGTGGCCTTTGCCGCTGCGAAGGCCTACCAGACGGAAGAATCCATTCTTGCTCGCGCAGCCGAACGGAACGAGCCTCCATTACTGGTCATTCTTGATGGCGTGGAAGATCCGCATAATCTTGGCGCGGTGCTTCGAACCGCCGAGGGCGCCGGTGTGCATGGGGTGTTTATTCCGGAACGGCGGGCGGCGGGGCTGACCTCGGTCGTGGCGAAGGTGTCTGCCGGGGCGATCGACCATATTCCCGTTGCGCGGGTGACGAATACCAGCCGGCTGCTCGAGTCACTGAAAGCGGCAGGGGTGTGGATTTACGGCCTGGAGCCAACGGCGACGAAGCTGTTCACCGACGTGGATCTCCGCGGTCCTGTCGGGCTGGTTTTTGGAGGAGAGGGTGCGGGAATTCGTCCCGGTGTGTTGCAACATTGCGATGAACGGATCCGGATTCCGATGAAGGGACACGTGCAGT
>Ga0209253_10001909_pt1 | contig 18380 bp, 15 predicted proteins | sample FrelakmetBRP12BR_FD_187145 | JGI IMG/M metagenome (GOLD analysis project Ga0209253, IMG submission 187145) | Freshwater lake sediment microbial communities from the University of Notre Dame, USA, for methane emissions studies - BRP12 BR (SPAdes)... | ecosystem: Environmental > Aquatic >... | reverse complement strand
GAGCGGGTGCTCGATCGGCTCCCCCTCCTCCATCCCCAGCTTCTCCATGATCGGCGAGATCCGGTCGGAGCCGAAGATCCGCAGCAGGTCGTCCTCGAGAGAGAGGTAGAACCGCGATGAACCCGGGTCCCCCTGCCGGCCCGCGCGGCCGCGCAGCTGGTTGTCCACCCGGCGGGACTCGTGGCGCTCCGTACCGATGATGTGGAGCCCCCCTTTCCCGACGACCCCGTCGCCCAGCTTGATGTCCACCCCCCGGCCGGCCATGTTGGTCGCGATCGTCACTTTCCCGGGCTGGCCGGCCTCGGCGATGATCTGCGCCTCCTTCTCGTGGTGCTTGGCGTTCAGCACGTTGTGCGGGATGCCGTTCCGCGTGAGGAGCCCCGAGAGACGCTCCGACTTCTCGATCGAGACGGTGCCCACGAGGACCGGCCGCCCCTGCGCGTTCAGCTCCTTGACCTCCTCGAGGACCGCATGGAACTTCTCCTTCTCGGTACGGTAGATCTGGTCGGAGAGATCCTCCCGGACCATCGGCTGGTTCGTCGGCACGATCGTGACGCCGAGCTTGTAGATCTGCTGGAACTCGGCCGCCTCGGTGTCGGCCGTCCCGGTCATGCCGGCCAGCTTGTCGAACATGCGGAAGTAGTTCTGGAAGGTGATGGTGGCGAGGGTCTGGTTCTCGTTCTCGACCTTGACCCCCTCCTTCGCCTCCACGGCCTGGTGGAGACCGTCGGACCAACGCCGCCCCGGCATGAGCCGCCCGGTGAACTCGTCGACGATGATCACCTCGCCGTCCTTCACCATGTAGTCGACGTCCCGGTGGAACAGGATGTGGGCCTTCAGCGCCTGGTTCACGTGGTGAAGGATCTCGATGTTGTGAGGATCGTAGAGGTTGTCCACCGAAAGCAGGCGTTCGAGCTTGGGGATCCCCGACTCCTCGGTGAGGAGCACCTGGCGCGCCTTCTCGTCCACCGTGAAATCGGCGTCCTTCTTGAGGAACGGGATGACCGAGTTCACCCGGACGTAGAAGGAGGTGGACGCCTCCGCGGGACCCGAGATGATGAGCGGCGTCCGCGCCTCGTCGATCAGGATCGAGTCGACCTCGTCGACGATCGAGTAATGGAGATCCCGCTGGACCATGTCCTCGATGCGGAATTTCATGTTGTCCCGCAGGTAGTCGAAGCCGTACTCGTTGTTCGTCCCGTAGGTGATGTCGCACCGGTACGACGCCTGGCGCTCCGTGTCGTCCATCCCGTGGACGATGACGCCCACGGACATCCCGAGGGCCCGGTAGAGGCGCCCCATCCATTCCGCGTCGCGCCGGGCGAGGTAGTCGTTCACCGTCACGAGGTGGACGCCCCGCCCCGTCAGGGCGTTCAGGACGATGGGGAGGGTGGCGACCAGCGTCTTCCCCTCCCCGGTCCGCATCTCGGCGATCCGCCCCTCGTGGAGAACGACGCCGCCGATCAGCTGGACGTCGAAGTGGCGCATCTCGAGGACGCGCTTCCCCGCCTCCCGGACGACGGCAAACGTCTCCGGGAGGAGGTCGTCGAGCGGTTCTCCGTTCTCCACCCGTTGACGGAATGCTGCGATCTTCGCGGCAAGCCGGTCGTCGGAAAGCGCGGAGATCGAGGGCTCGAGGGCGTTCACGCGGTCCACCGTCGGACGGATCCGGTCGAGGATCCGCTCGTTCTGGGTGCCGAACACCTTTTTCAGGAAGTTTCCGAGCATGCTGGGGGTCCCGCGGACGATCCGTCAGTTCAGGAAGCGCGCCGGGTTCACCGGGAGGCCGTTCACACGGACCTCGTAGTGCAGGTGGGGCCCGGTGGAACGCCCCGTGGAGCCGACTTTCCCCACTTCCTCGCCCCGGTTGACGAACTCCCCCTCCTCGACGCTGCACGAAGACAGGTGAGCGTAGACCGAACGGTACCCCGCGCCGTGGTCGACGACGACCATGTTCCCGAACAGCGCCTCGTAGCCGCTCTTCACCACCACGCCGGAGGCCGACGACGTGACCGGCATCCCGGTCCGGGCGACGATGTCCAGGCCGTGGTGGAAGACGGGGGTATCGGTAAACGGGGAGTTCCGCACTCCGAACACGGAGGCGAGCATCCCGCGCACCGGCCATCCGCCGGGCACGCTCTCGAGGAGGAGCCTCCGGCTGTTGAGCTTTTCGCCGAGGACGTCGAGATCGTTCACGTCCACCAGGAGATCCTTCTTCATCCGGTCGAACTTGAGGTCGAGGAGTTTGTCGAGGCGGTTGACGGCGGACGCCTCGGGGGTCTCCGCCCCACCGACGCCGCGCGTCGGCTTCCGCCGGAGGGAGTCGTTCGCCTTCACCAGCGACCGGATCCGGAGATCCATCGCCCGGAGCCGTTCGACCTCGGCCGAGAGCCCCTCGAACTTGGCGTCGAGATGGTACAGCGCCAGGTTCTGCTCGGACACACGCTCGCGCAAAGCCCGCAACTCTTGTAATTTCGATATGTTATTGCGGATGTCGTAGATTCCCTGGGTCAGGAGGACGAACAGGACCCCGAGAACGGAGGCGGCGACGATCGCAGCGGTCTGCCCGACCCGGACCTCAATGGACCGACCGGCGTACCCGACGCGGAATGTGAACAGGTGATGCCCAGACAACGTAGCCGACCCCCGGTATGGACAGGAAAGTAACCGGAACGGTAGCACACCGGGATCGCCGCTGTCAATGAAACGAAAACCGGAAGTAAATCATATGGATGGGTGATCACTCGCCCACCGCCTTCTTCTTGGTCCCGCGCACAGGCTCCCGGTTCTTCGCCACGACCGGATCCACGATCTCGCCGCAGTTCAGGCACCGCCACGCGTAAAACAGGGCGAGCATATCCTGAAACCGCTCGAACACCATCGCGCCGTCGCATCGGGGACACCGCACCCTCTTCTCGTTCATCACCACGTTCCCCCTTCCCCTCCGCCTGTACGATGCCCCGGGACGAGGTCGGTTTCAATTGCCGGTTGCGAATCGTTTCTCCGATATTATAGGATGGCGTGTACCCGGGGGAGCCTCCTCGGGGAGGGGGAGCATCGGGGGAATGGTGAAGAAACGGCTGGGGGAACTCCTCGTAGAGACCGGCCTGCTGGACGAGGGAGGGCTGACGCGCGCCCTCGCGGAGCAGCACGCGAAGCGGGGGAAGCTCGGGGAGGTGATCGTCGGCCTCGGGCTGGCCACGGAGCTGGAGATCGCCCAGGCCCTCTCCCTGCAACTCGGCATCCCCCTGATCGACCTGAAGAACACCCCCGTCGAGCCCCAGGCGATCGAGCTCATCCAGGAGAAGGTCGCCCGGAAACACCTCATCATCCCCGTCGCGATCGACCACCGGGATCTCAACATCGCGATGGCCGACCCCTTGAGTTTCGAGGCGTTCGAGGACGTCCGGTTCGCCTCCGGGTACACCATCAAGCCGTCCATCGCCCCTCGTTCCGACATCCTCTGGGCCATCGACCAGCATTACCACCTCGGGTCGTCCCTCAGCACGATCGTCAAGGACATCGTGGACGAACGACAGGTCGAAGTGGTTCACGACTCCCAGGACGCCGACGGGAAGGACCTCGACGACCTGCGGAAGAAGTCCGAGGCCGCCCCCGTCATCCGGATGGTGAACCTGATCGTCGCCGAGGCGGTCGACCAGGGCGCCTCCGACATCCACGTGGAGCCGACGAAGATGGCCCTCCAGATCCGTCACCGGGTCGACGGCCTCCTTCGGAAGACGATGGACCTTCCGAAGTGGGTCCAGGGGGCGGTCGTTTCGCGGATCAAGATCATGTCGAGGATGGACATCGCGGAGAAGCGGCTCCCTCAAGACGGACGGATCGGTGTCCGCGTCGGGGGACGCAGCCTGGACCTGCGGGTCTCCACGGTCCCCGCCAATTACGGGGAGAAGGTGGTCATCCGGATCCTCGACTCCGCCAACGCGAACATACCGCTGGAGGCGATCGGGTTTTCCCCCCCGGAGCTTCTGAAGATGGAGGAGATCATCTCCCGCCCGCAGGGGATCGTCCTCATCACCGGACCCACGGGATCGGGGAAGACGACCACCCTCTACGGAATCCTGAACCGGATCAAGACGGTCGAGGACAACATCACGACGATCGAGGACCCGATCGAATACGAACTGTCGGGGATCAACCAGGTGGCGGTGCAGGAAAAGATCGGCCTCAACTTCGCGATGATGCTCCGGTCGATGCTGCGGCAGGACCCCGACATCATCATGGTGGGGGAGATGCGCGATCTGGAGACGACGTCGATCGCCGTCCAGGCGGCCCTCACGGGGCACCTGGTGCTCTCCACGATCCACACCAACTCCTCCGTGGCCACGATCACCCGGTTGCGCGACCTCGGGGTCCCCTCCTACCTCATCGCCTCCACGATCGTTGGAATCGTGGCCCAGCGTCTGGTGCGGACGATCTGCACGAAGTGCAAGGTAAAGACCGGTCCGACGGAGCGGGACATCCTGCGGCTCGGAATCTCCTCCAACGTCCCCGTCTACCGCGGCGCCGGATGCCCGGCATGCGGCGGCACGGGGTACAAGGGGCGGACGGGGATCTACGAAATACTGATGTTCACCCAGCCGATCCGCGACCTGATCGGCAGAAACTCGACCGAGAACGAGATCCGCCAGACCGCGATCTCCCGGGGGATGGTAACGCTCGGACGCGCCGCCCTCGAAAAGGTGACCACGGGGATCACCACGACCGATGAAGTGTACCGGGTCGTGGAGACCGACGCCGACTTCGCCTCCGCCTGTCCCCGGTGCGCCACCCCCATGGAAAGCGACTTCGTGATGTGCCCGTCGTGCGGCTACTCCGCCTCCTCCAACTGCCCCGGGTGCCAACGGATGATCTCCAACGAGTGGAAATTCTGCCCCTACTGCCGTCATGAACTGCTGAAACCGGAGGCGCGGCGCAGTTTCGCTTGAAAAGTGTGTCCCCTGAAAGCGCCTCCACCTCGTTGGATGTTTTTCCTCCGCAACGAACCACCTGAGGAAATCCCTCTTTCACACGAAGTGGCAGGCGGCGTAGCGGCCGGGGGCGACTTCCCGGAGGAGCGGGCAGACCTCCTCGCACTCCTTCTTCGCCATGAAGCAGCGGGTGTGGAAGCGGCACCCGGGCGGCGGGGCGATCGGGGAGGGGATCTCCCCGGTCAGGACGATCCGTTCCGACGGCGCGTCCCCCAACATCGGGACGGCCGACAGCAGGGAGCGGGTGTACGGGTGGAGCGGCTCGTGGAAAAGCTCTCCCGCCGGACCCGTCTCCATCACCTTCCCGAGGTACATCACCGCCACCGTGTCGCTCACGTGGCGGATCACCCGCAGGTCGTGGGAGACGAACAGGTACGCCATCCCGTACTCCTCCTGAAGGTCCCGCAGGAGGTTCAGGATCTGCGCCTGCACGGAGACGTCGAGGGCGGACACCGGCTCGTCGGCCACCACCAGCTTCGGGGAGAGGGCGATCGCCCGCGCGATCCCGATCCGCTGGCGCTGCCCTCCCGAGAACTCGTGGGGGTATTTCCCTCCCGCCTCCGCCGGCATCCCTACCCGGACGAGCAGCCGTTCGGCCCGCTCCCGCAGCTCCTTCCCCCGGGCCAGGCCGTGGACGAGCCACCCCTCTCCCACGATGTCGCGCACCTTCATCCGCGGATTGAGGGAGGAGTACGGGTCCTGGAAGACGATCTGCATCTGCCGCCGCGTCCCCCGGAGCGCCTCGCCGGACAGGTGAGAGATGTCGTTCCCCTCGAACCGGATCTGCCCCGCGTCCGGGTCCAGGAGCCGGATCGCCAGGCGGGCGACGGTGGTCTTTCCGCACCCGGATTCTCCGACCAGTCCCAGCGTCTTTCCCGGCGGAACCGTGAGGGAGACGCCGTCCACCGCCCGCACGCAAAGATTCTCCGAAGAGAAGAACGACTTGCGCACCGGGAACGTCTTGTAGACGTTGATGAGCGCAAGAAGCGCGCCGCTCGCATCCGGCCGGTAGATCCCCCCGGTCATCCCGCTCTCCCTCCCCGCACCGACCGCTGGTGGTGGCACGCCGCGAGGTGCCCCGGGGCGAACTCGTGCGGGGGCGGATCGTCCCGGTCGCAGACGGCGAGGGGATCGGACGGGGTCTCCCGGGAGCGGAACCGTGAAAGGGCCTGCTGCCGGTACGGGCACCGGTCGGAGAAGGGGCACCCCGGCGGGACGGCGGACAGGTCGGGAACCGTCCCGGGGATCGACGGCAGCCGTTTCTCTCCCGTCCGCCTCCCCGGCATCGAGGCGAGCAGCCCCTGCGTGTACGGGTGGACGGGGTCGGCGAAGAGCTCCCGCGTCGGCGCGATCTCCACGATGCGGCCGAGGTACATGATCGCCGTCCGGTCCGCGAAGTCGTGCACCACGCCGAGGTCGTGGGTGATGAGGAGGACCGCCATCTTCTCCCGCTCCCGCAGCTCACGGAGCAGGGAGAGGATCTGCGCCTGGATCGTCACGTCGAGCGCCGTGGACGGCTCGTCGGCGATGAGGAGCGCCGGTTCGAGGGCCAGCGCCATCGCGATCATCGCCCGCTGCCGCATCCCGCCGCTCAGCTGATGGGGGTATTCCCCGGCGCGCCGTGAAGGGTCGGGCATGTGGACCTTGCGGAGCCACTCGATCGCCCGCTCCGCGGCTTCCCGCTTTCCGCACACCTTGTGCGCCGTGAAGACCTCCGCCACCTGCTCTCCCACGGTCAGCACCGGGTTGAGGGAACTCATGGGCTCCTGGAAGATCATCGAGATCGCCTTCCCGCGCACCGCGCACATCCGCTTCTCGGGGAGGAGGAGAAGGTCCTCGCCGCGGAACCGGATCTCTCCTCCCTCGACGACCGCGGGCGGAGACGGCAGGAGCCGGAGGACCGACAACGCCGTAACCGTCTTGCCGCACCCCGACTCCCCGACGAGCCCGACCGTCTCCCCGGCGGCGACGCGGAAGGAGACGCCGAAGAGGGCCCGCACGGTCCCCTCTTCCGTCGCGAAGGAGAGCCGCAGCCCCCGGACGTCGAGCAGCGTCTCGGGCATCAGGTGCTCCAATCCATAAATACGGTAATGGTTCGGGAAGACGGCACGGAAGGCGCACGCAATAGGGGGGGCCGGCGGAGCGGCCGCAGGAGGGGGGCGCAGTGAGGTAAAGCGCAGCCGTGCAGGTTCACCGCACGGCGAGCCACGAACGGAGTCCCCCTCCGAGGCAGCACAGCCGAAAGGTGACTCCCGGAGAGGCAGCGCCTCCCCGGATTGTTCTTTGGATGCGTTGCCGGATTTGCGAAATGGAGCACTAAGCTCACCGCCCTTTCAGGCGCGGATCCGCGGCGTCCCGGATCCCTTCGCCGAGCAGGTTGTACCCGAGGACGGTTACGAGGATCGCGAGCCCCGGAAAGACGGAGAGCCACCAGGCGTACTCGATGTTGTCTTTCCCCGTGGTCAGGATATTTCCCCACGAGGGGGTCGGGGGCTGCACGCCGATCCCGAGGAACGAGAGCGCCGACTCGGTCAGGATCGCTCCGGCCACCCCGAGCGTGGCGGCCACCAGGATCGGGGCCAGCGTGTTGGGGAGGACGTGGCGGAAGATGATCCGGGCGTCCCCGGCCCCCTGCGCCCGCGCCGCCGCCACGAAGTCGCGCTCCTTGAGGGAGAGGGTCTCCGCCCGCACCAGGCGCGCAACCCCCATCCATCCGGTGAGGCCGATGACCGCCATGATGTTCCAGATCGACGGTTCGAGGAAAGCGATGACCGACAGGATGAGGAAGAACGTGGGGAAGCAGAGCATCATGTCGACGAACCGCATCAGGACGGCGTCCGCCCACCCGCCGTAAAAGCCCGACAGAAGCCCCACCAGCAGCCCCAGCACGGTGGCGATCCCGACCGCGACAAACCCGACCTTGAGCGAGACGCGCGCGCCGTGGACCATCCGGGCGAGGACGTCCCGCCCGAGGTCGTCGGTCCCGAGGGGGTGCGCCGCCGACGGGGGACGCAGGATGTTCACGATGTCGATCCGGTTCGGATCGTGCGAGGCGAATAGGCCGGGTAGGGCGGAGACGAGGAAGAAGAAGAGGATGACCGCTCCGCCGGCCGCCGCCAGCCGGTTCCGGAGGAGGCGCCGTGCGAAATCCCGCCCGATGCCCGGGGATCCGCTCATCACCCCTGCCGGATCCGCGGATCGGCGAGGGCGTACCCCACGTCCGCGAGAAGGTTGCCGAGGAGCGTCAGGAACGCCCCGATCGTGAGGATCCCCATGATCAGCGGGTAGTCCCGCGACATCACCCCCTGATAGAACAGTTGCCCCATCCCGGGGATCGCAAAGATCGTCTCGAAGATCACCGAGCCACCGAGCAGGTCCGGCACCGACAACCCGAGGATCGTGATCACCGGGAGGAGGGCGTTGCGCATCGCGTGGCGGAAGACGACCGTCCTCTCCGGGAGCCCCTTGGCCCGCGCCGTGGCGACGTAGTCCTGCCGGATCACCTCCAGCATGTTCGAACGGGTGTACCGGGACATCCCGGCGAGTCCCCCGAAGCCGGCCAGCAGCACGGGAAGGACCAGGTGCCTCCCGCGATCGGCGATCTTCCCGAGCGTGCCGAGCGACTCGTGGTCCAGCGACGAGATCCCCGAGATCGGAAGCCACCCCAACTTCACCCCGAAGAGGATCATCATCAGCAAGGCGAGCCAGAACGTGGGGATGGCGAACCCGGTGAAGACGGCCACCGTCGAGATCCGGTCGAAGAGGGATCCCTTGCGCACCGCCGAGTAGACGCCGACCGGAATGGCCACGAGGAAGATGAGCCCCATCGACAGGACGTTGATCGTCAGCGTGATCGGGATCCGTTCCCTGATCTTCTCGACCACCGGCCGACCGTCGGGGGAGAAGCTGTCGCCGAAATCGAGGGTGGCCATCCGCCCGAGCCACCTGCCGTACTGGACGTGGAGGGGCCGGTCGAGGCCGTAGTACGCCTTGAGCCGCGCCCGCGACTCCGCCGTCGCCTTCGGGTTGAGGTCGGTCCCCGCGCCGATCGGACCGCCCGGGGCCATGTGCATCATGAGGAACGAGACGAGGCTGATCCCGACGAGAAGGGGGATCGTCAACAGCAGCCGGCGCGAGATGTACCGGAGCATCGGTCGCCTATCGTTTCACGGTTGGACCTGGTGCTTCCGGAGCGCCTCCGGGACGTACCACTTCACGAAGTTGTACGTGATCCCGGCCGGGGCCGGCACGATGCCGCGGAACCGGTGGTGGACCACCGGCAGCGCCTCCGGGACGAAAAGGAAGACGTACGGCTGCTCCTCGGCCAGGATCTCCTGGATCCGGAAGTACGCTTTTTTCCGCTTCTCGAGGTCGAAGGTGCCGCGTCCCTCGTCGAGGAGCCGGTCCACATCGGTATTGGCGAACCCGACGTGGTTCAGCTCCTTGGGGCCCGTCTTGGAAGAGTGCCAGATGTCGAACTGGTCTGGATCGGGGGTGATGTTCCACCCCAGGATCACGGCGTCGAACTTCCTCTTGTCGATGAACTCGTTGATGAAGGCCGCCCACTCCACGGTACGGATCTTCATCGCGATCCCGACCTCGGCCAGGTTCTGCTGGAGGATCGCGGCCGTTTTCGCCCGCGCCTCGTTCCCGGCGTTGGTGAGAACCGTGAACTCGAACCGTTGGCCGTCCTTCTTGAGGATCCCGTCCTTCCCTTTCTCCTTCCACCCCGCCTCTGCGAGCAGGGCCCTCGCCCGCTCCGGGTCGTGCGGGTACTTGCGCACGTTCGGGTTGTGCGCCCAGGTCCCGGGCTTGTACGGCCCCGTCGCCTCCTGGCCCAGGCCGAGGAGGACGCCGTCGATCAGCGCCTTCTTGTCCGCGGCGTGGGCGATCGCCTGGCGGACCCGCTTCTCCCTGAACCAGGGGTGGGAGAGGCGGAAGCCGAGGTACGTGTACCCCGACGCCGTGTACTTGTACTTGTTGAACGATTTCCTGAAGTCGGCCGTTTCGGTCTGCCGCACGTATTGGGGCGGGGTGAGCGTCATGATGTCCACGCCGCCGGTTTTGAGCTCGAGGAACATCGTCGCCTGGTCGGGGATCACCCGCGTGATCACCCGGGCGATGTACGGCTTCCCCTCGAAGTAGTCCGGGCTGGCGTCGAAGACGACCTTCTCCCCCGTCTTCCACTCGATGAACCGGTACGGGCCGGTGCCGACCGGCTTCTTGTTCAACGGGCTCTTCGAAATGTCGGAATACTGCTCCAGCAGGTGCTTCGGCAAGACGTGCATTCCCCACGACGCGAGCGCGGGGGCGAAGGGGCGGGCGTACTCCACCGTGAACGTGTGGGGATCGGGAGCGCTCGCCCGCTTCACCTGCTTGAAATCTTCCCCGTACGCGGTGGGGGTGCGCGGGTCGATCATCCGCCGGTAGGTGAACATCACGTCTTCCGAGGTGAAGGGGGCGCCGTCGTGCCACTTCACCCCCTTCCGGAGGTGGAAGGTGATCCTCTTTCCATCGGGGGAGACCTCCCAGGACCCGGCGAGCTCCCCTTCGAGCTTCAGGTTCTTGTCGTACCGGACCAGCCCGTTGAAGACGTATCCGGCCGCCTCGTGGGAAGAGGCGTCGGTCGTGACAGCGGTGAGGAAGCCGCTCACGTCCCCGATGCTCCCCTCGACGATCGCGTCACCGTACGCAGGGACGTCGGAGGCGGACGCGCCCTTCCCCGCGCTCTCCCGCGTCCCGCCGCCGCACGAGGCGAGCAGGAGCATCAGCGCGATCAACGGCAAGGCGGCCCGCCGCAGCCGTTCCATCATTCCGTATCCCTCCGTAATGTAAACTTCACTCCCGGGACGGACAGAACGACCCGGTCCGGCGGGTCCGCGGACTCCCGCCCGGGGTAGTCGACCGTCACGCGCATCCCGGGGAGCCGGTACTCGGCGCTGGCGAGGAAGCGCCGCCCCGGGTCGGACCGCAGCGTCTGCCGGTCGTCGGAGAGTGACCAGGCGCCGTCGTCGCGCCGTTCCATCCCGGCGTTCGCCACCGGGTAGCCGGGCGCCCCCGAGAGGATCCGCCCCAGCGACACGGGGCCCGCGTCGAGGGGAGCCGCTCCACGAAATCCGGCAAGGTCCGCCGCCGGACCCCGGGAGATCGCCACGCGGCGGCCGTCGTTCGACAGGAAAGCTACCCCGCGCCCGAGAGGATCGTACAGGCCGAGCGTCTCCTCCGTTGGGGAGGGGGCGGACACCCCCGCCACGAACGGAACCGCGTCGCGCGCGACCGGCACGGCGACCCCGGAGAACGACGCCTGGACGGGAAAAGCCACCTTTTCCGGGAGGCCTGCGAAGAACCGCTCCGCGCGGTCCGCTTCCGGTCCTGTCAGAAGGACCCGCGAAGGGGCACACCCGCAAAGCGCAAGGGCAACCAGGAGGGGCGCGACGGCCCGCAGCGGCTTAGTGATCCTATTCACAAAAGCGACCGCTTTTACGAACAGGAACACTCCCGGGGTCTCACTTCCCGGCGGCGGGCCCCGCCTTGCGCAAGCGATGGAGCTTCGCCCCCACCTCGTCCGGCTTCTCGTGCCCCTTGGCGATCGCCTTCTCGAACCGGTCGGCCGCCTCCTCGTCCTTCCCCTGGGCCTGCAAGACGTCCCCGAGGTGCTCGAGGATGACCGGGTCGTCGGGGACGAGCTTCATCGCCCGGCGCAGCTCTTCCTCGGCCCTCGGGTAATCGCCGCTCCGGAAGTGAACCCAGGCGAGGCTGTCGAGGAAGTACCCGTCGTCGGGGCGAATCTCCAGCGCCCGCCGGATGAGCTTCTCCGCCTCGGGAAGGCGCATGTTCCGGTCCGCATACGTGTAGCCGAGGTAGTTGAGGGCGGTGGCGTGCTTCGGGTCGAGGGAGATCACCTTCTCCATCGCGGCGATCACCTTGTCGAGCTTGCCCAGCTTGTCCTGGATCACCCCGAGGGAGAACCACGCGGCGGGGTTCTCCGGCGCCTTCCCGGTCGCTTCGGTGATGACGGCCAGCGCCTCCTCGTACCGCTTCGCCTCCTCGAGCTGGCCGGCGAGGAAGATCATCAGGTCCAAGTCCTCCGGGCTCTTCTCCCGAAGCTTCCGGACGACCTCGATCGCCTCCCCGGACTTCTTCTGCCGGGACAGGAGGACCGAAAGATGGAGCATCGCCTCCCGGTGCACCGGGGCATTCTCCGGAACCTTCCGGAACGCCTCCTCGGCCTCCTGGACGGCGCCCTTCTCCTCATACGCCGTCCCCAGGAAGAAGCGCGCCTGGGCGTTTCCCGGGTCGGAGGCAAGGACGAAGGTGAACTCGTTGATCGCATCGTCGAACCGGTCGCGATCGAGGTAAAGAAGCCCGAGCTTCGTACGGACGTCGGGATTGGCGGCGGAGAACTTCTTCAACTCCTCGTACTGGCCCACCGCCTGGTCGATCTTCTTCTCCCGGATCAGAAGACGCCCGAGGCGTTCCCGGAGGTACGGGTTGTTCGGGGAAGTCTGGAGGGCCTTTTGATACCGCTCCTCCGCCTCGGCGTTCCGCCCGAGGATCTCGAGGACCGCGCCGGAGTCGATCAGCGCGGCGTCGAAGCCGGGAGCGGTCGAAAGCGCCTTGTCGTAATCGGCGAGGGCCTCCTCGTACTTCTTCTGGGCCGCGAGGACCCGGCCCCGGTAATGGAGCGCCAGGAAGGAGGAGGGATCCCGGGCGATCAGGTCGCCCAGGACCTCTTCCGCTTTCGAAAACTCTCCCCGGTCGGCCCAAAGGGTGGCGATGTGGAGGTACGCCTCCTCGTTCTCCGGATCTTCCTTCACGACGCGGTCGTACTCGGCCAGGGCCTTTTCGCGCTCGCCCGACGCGGCGAGGATCCCCGCCAGAAGGTATCGGGACCGTGCGTGCCCCTCGTCGATCGCCAGCGCCTTTTCCAGTTCCGCCCGGGCCTCGGGAAGCCTGCCCTTCTTCACGTGGACGTTCGCGATCTCGTAGAGGATGTCGGGTTCGTCCCCGGCGTACTTCAGGGCCTTTTTATACGACTCGAGCGCCCCGTCCAGGTTCCCCTCCCGGAAGTCGAGGTATCCGGAAAGAAAGTGGCTGTAGGCGCGGGCCTCGAGCTGGGCGTTCACCGGGGTCCCGTATCCGTGGAACGCCCCGGCCGGGGCGGAAATCAGAAGGAGGGCCAGGGCCCCCGTCGCGGCGATCGTTCGCATCCGTTCCTCCCAAGAAATATCAACGCTTAGTATTATATACTGCCTGCCCGGGAAACCGCGAGGAGGTCCGATGCCCGAAGCCGCCGCGCTCTCCGAACTGCCCGTTTCGAGAATCCTCTCCGCGCTCTTGTCCCGCGGCGGGGACCACGGCGAACTTTTCTTCGAGGAGGTCCGCTCCATCACGGTACTTATGGAGGATGGCCGGATTGAGCGGGTGGTTTCGGGAACCGACGCCGGAATCGGGGTCCGCCTCCTCTTCCGGGGCAAAACGTATTACGCCTACACGAACGACCTGTCCCCCGAATCCCTTCTCTCCCTTTCGAACGATCTCTCCCGTTACGCGGACGGGGGCGGGATCCCCGCGGTGCTTCCCGCGTCGTCGCGGGCGACCTGCGGTCCCACCGTCGTCCGGATCCCCCCCGCCGAGCGGGGGATCGGGGAAAAGGTCGCCCTGGTGCGGGGGGTCGACCGGATCGCAAGGGAATTCTCCCCCGAGGTCCGGCAGGTCCGGGTTTTCTATTCGGAGTCGCTGCGCACCGTTGAGGTGGCCGCCCACCCCGGCGTCTTCGCCCGCGAGGAGCAGACGTACGGCATCCTCGCCGTCCAGGCGGTGGCGGGGAACGACGGCGCGCTCACAATGGGGTACGAGTCCGCGGGCGGGACGGAAGGGCTCGAGTTCCTCGACGGCGAGGTGCCGGAAACGCTCGCACGCAAGGCCGCCGGCCGGGCGGTGCGCGCGCTCCGTGCGGCGAGGCTCGCGGGCGGGCGGATGCCGGTCGTCCTCTCTTCCGAAGCGGGCGGAACGATGGTCCACGAGGCGATCGGCCATGGCCTGGAGGCGGACCTCGCACGGAGGGGAATGTCGGTCTACAAGGAGAAACTGGGGGAGCGGGTCGGGAGCCCGCTCATCTCCATCGCCGACGACGCCACCCTCCCGGGAAAGCGCGGTTCGTACGGGATGGACGACGAAGGGACTCCCGGACAACGGACGTTGCTCGTCGACCGCGGGGTACTGAAGGGATTCCTCCACGACCGCCTGTCTGCGCGCAAAGACGGCGTCGCCCCCACGGGGAACGGCCGGCGGGAGTCGTACCGGCACAAGCCGATCCCCCGGATGACGAACACGCTCATCCTGCCGGGGGAGACCCCTCCGGAGGAGATCCTGTCCTCGGCAGACCGGGGTCTGCTCGTCGTCAAGATGGGAGGCGGCCAGGTGAACACGGTCACCGGCGACTTCATGTTCGAGGTCGCGGAGGGGTACCGGATCGAAGGCGGAAGGCGGGGGGAAGCGGTGCGGGGCGCCACGATCACCGGCAACGGGCCCGAGGTCCTCGCGATGATCGACCGCGTCGGATCGGACCTCGGATTCGGCATCGGCACATGCGGCAAGGACGGACAGGGCGTCCCCGTCGGGGACGCCCAGCCGACCCTCTCCATCGGCCCGCCGTTCATCACCGTGGGGTGATCCGGAGAGGACCGCGGAGGGATCGACCTTATTCCTCCATGATTCCCCGTTTCCCTTGCCTTTCCCCGGCAGTGGGATAGAATTGTCGAAGAAGCTCGCGGCCCGGGGATCGCCGCGACTCGCATCGACCCGGACCGGAAACCACCGTTGGAGGAATCCTTTGACGACGACCCGGAGCATCTCTTTCTGTCTCCTCGCCGCCCTCGCATTGTTCCTGTCCACGGCCGTTTCCGCACGGGCGGGGCAGGACAACGCCGCGGAGCCCGAATGCCTCAAAGGAACGGTCGCAAAGGTGACGGACACCGCGCTCATGCTCCAGGGAACGACCTTCCCGGACGAAACGCTCGGGAAGCGCGACGCGATGGTCCTCCTCGACAAGGACACCACCTTCTTCGACGGGACGAAGAAGGTGAACAAGGCGGCCCTGAAGCCGGGGAACATCGTCCTGGTGTTTTGCAAGATGGCGGGGAAAGAACGGAAGGCGAAGACCGTCCGGATCATCGGGGGGAAGAAGCTGTAAGGGCGGTTTCCCCGCGCCCCTTCCGCTTCGCCGCGATCCCGTGAGGCAGGGGCCTTGGTAACGCGCATCCTAGAAGCCCTCGCCGGCTTCGTCATCTTCGTCATCGCCTCCCTCGGGCTGCCCGGGATCGTCCTGCTGATGGCGATCGAATCGGCGTGCATTCCCCTCCCTTCGGAAGTGATCATGCCGTTCTCCGGGTACCTCGTGTACAAGGGGGTGCACACTCTCTGGGGGGTGTCGCTGGCCGGCGCTTTCGGCTGCGTGGTCGGTTCGATTCCCGCGTACTACCTCGGGATGTACGGCGGCCGTCCCCTCATCGAAAAGTACGGCAAGTACATTCTCATGTCCCGGCACGACCTCGACCTCGCCGACCGCTGGTTCAGCCGTCACGGCGAGGCGACCGTGTTCTTCGCACGGCTGCTCCCGGTGATCCGCACCTTCATCGCCTTCCCCGCCGGTGTGGCGCGGATGGACATGAAGCGGTTCATCCTCTACACCTTCGCCGGGTCGTTCCCGTGGTGCCTCGGGCTGGCGTATCTCGGGCTGGTGCTGGGGGAGAAGTGGCCGACGCTTCGGGGATATTTCCACCGGTTCGACCTGCTGATCGGCGCGGTCCTGGTTGCGGGAGTCGTCTGGTACGTCCGCCGGCACCTCAAGAACCGCGTCAAAGAGTGACCCGTCACGACTCTTCGCGCAGCAGGCGCATGACGCGGAACCCCTCCGCGTACTTCGGCCGGCGTGCACCCCGTTTCCCGGCGGCCTTCCGCCCGGGTGCCCGGCGCGCCGCGTCCATCCCCCACCCGAGGATCCGGGGGGCGATGTCCCGCTCCCCCAGTTGGCTCCGGTGCGCCGACAGCGCCGCGATCTTCGCGTCGATCGTCTCCGTCACGTCGACCCAGGTGTTCGGTGCGGGGGTGGAACTGACGTAGACGGCGTGGACCTTGTGTGGAGGCCCCAGCGCGGGCCATAGAAGATCCATCTCCGCGCACGGGAAGAGCGCGTCGAGCGCGGCCTGGCCCGCCACCCGGTGGTCGGGGTGGTTCACGTACTCGTCTCCGAAGAAGAGAGCCTGGGGGTCGTTGCACAGAACCACCTCCGGCCGATATCGGCGGATCCGGCGAACCAGTTCCTTTCGAAGGGCAAGGGAGGGTACGAGCTCGCAGTCGTCATGACCCAGAAAGACGACCCGCGCGGCTCCCAGGATCCGGGCGGACCCTCGCTCCTCCCTCTCCCGGACCCGGGCAAGGGTCTTCCGCGTGAATTTCCGGTCGTGCGTCCCCGCGTTCCCGCTGGTGATGAGAAGGAAGGTCACCTCGCACCCCGCCCGCGACCATTTCGCGACCGTCCCGGCGACGGTGAACTCGATGTCGTCGGGGTGGGCGTAGATAGCCATCGCGGAGCGGGGAACGTAGTCGGCGTCGAACCTGGGCATGGGGCGTCTCCTTTCCTCGGGAACGGTTCCCTGCGGTAAGATGATCCCGCAGGCGAAATGGACTCCGCGCGACGAAGGGAACCCTGCCGGGTGGAAGACCGGTTCACCGCGATCCTCTCCGAGGTCGACAAGGCCCGCAAGGGAGTCGCGGCGTGCGCCGTCCTCTTCCTCGTCCTCGCCGTCCTCTGCTTCGCCTTCTCGGAGCGGGTGCTGCTCGCGCTGGTCCGCCTGCTGGGAAGGAAGCTCGTCTCCTACTCCCCGGAAGAGGGGTTCATCGCCCTTGCGTCCCTCTCCCTCTACTGCGCCTTCGTGCTGACTCTGCCCGTCGCGGGGTTCCTGCTGTGGCGACACATCCTCCTCCCCCGCGTCCCGGCGTGGCGACGGTGGGGCGCTCCGGTCATCGCGACGGCGGCCGCGCTCTTCGCGTGCGGGGTGCTCCTGGGCTACTACGCGCTGCTGCCGGCGGGGATCGGGTTCCTCGTGGGGTTCGAGACCCGCGACGTTCGGGCGCTCATCTCCGCGAAAAAGTTCATCTCCTTCTGCGGCACGATGCTGATCGCCCTCGGGCTCTCCTTCCAGGCGCCGCTCCTCTCCTTCTTCCTCGCGAAGCTCGGATGGCTGACGCCGGAGTTCTTCCGGAACCGGTGGCGGCACGCGTTGCTGGCGTGCACGGTCCTCTCGGCAATCATCACCCCAACGCCCGACGTCTACAACATGACGCTGATGGCGATGCCGCTGCTCGGACTCTACTTCGTCTCCTACCTGGTCGTGCGGGCGGTTTCCCCTCGTTCCTGACCCTGGATCCGGAGACCGCGGAACAGGAACCGCAGAACAGGGACGTTCCTGTTCTGCGGTCAGGAACGCGGGGTGAGGCCGAGGTCGCGCAGCATCCGGAGGTCCTCCTCCGGCGGGCGTCCCGCCGTCGTGAGGTAGTTCCCCACCATCGTCCCCGTCGCCCCCGCGGCGAACATCAGCGCCTGCAGATCGCGGAGGTTCACCTCGCGCCCGCCGCAGACGATGATCTCCCGCGTGGGGTTCGTCAGGCGGAGCATGGCGATGATGCGGAGGGCGTCGGGCGGAGAGAGCTCGCGTCGTCCCTCAAGCGGCGTGCCGGGGACGGGGTTCAGGAAGTTGACGGGGATGGAGTCGACCTGAAGTTCCCGGAGCGTCAGGGCGAGCTCCACGCGGTCTTCCATCGACTCGCCGAGCCCGAAGATCCCGCCGCAGCAGACCCACGCTCCCGCGGCCTTCGCGGCGCGCACCGCCGCCACGTCCTCCTCGTAGTCGTGGGTGGTGCACACCTTCGGGAAGAAGGAGCGGGACGTCTCCAGGTTGTGGTGGACCGAGCGCAGGCCCCGCGAAAGGAGGTACTCCACGTCCGTCGTCGGCAGGACGCCAAGACTGACGCACGTTTCCAGCCCCAGCTCGGTCCGGATCCGCTCCACCGCATCCCCGACGCGGGTCAACTCCTCCCGGTTCCGCATCGCGAACCCGGAGGCGACGATGGAGAACTCCCTCGCCCCGCGCTCCTTCGCCCCCTCCGCTTCACGGAAGATCTCCTCCCCGGAGAGGAGAGGGTACTTCTCGATCCCGGCGCCGGAACGGCGGGACTGGGCGCAAAAAGCGCAATCCTCCGAGCAGAGCCCCGACTTCGCGTTGACGATGGAGCAAAGGCGGATCCCGTCCCCCTTGAACCTGCGGCGGACGGACTCGGTCACGTCGAGCAGACGCCACAGGGCGTCGTTTTGCAGGGAAAGTACCG
>Ga0209253_10001908_pt1 | contig 18384 bp, 17 predicted proteins | sample FrelakmetBRP12BR_FD_187145 | JGI IMG/M metagenome (GOLD analysis project Ga0209253, IMG submission 187145) | Freshwater lake sediment microbial communities from the University of Notre Dame, USA, for methane emissions studies - BRP12 BR (SPAdes)... | ecosystem: Environmental > Aquatic >... | reverse complement strand
TCATCCGGAGGACCTTGTCCCACTCGATGGAGAGGCGCCCGGCGTCGTCGGTGTTGAAGTCGAGCTTTCCCCGCGTCATTCCCTTGATCTCGCCGGTCAGGTTGTCGCCGTTGCGAAGGATGACGACGTCCGTCTTGTCGCGGGCGAGAGCCGGCGCGGCGGCGAGCAGGAGGGCGGCGGCGAGCAGTCGGCGGGACACCGGCGCGGATGGTCGCAGAGGCAGGGGTTCGCGTCCACCCCGATGGGGGTCAGCGTTCGTTGGGCCCAGCGAGGGGCGTTTCGCAAACTCCCTGTAGCCTTGTGGCCCATACCCGCTAGGAAGATGGGTTGAAAGGAGGCTTCGCATGAAGCGGATCTGGATCGCGTTTGCCTTGCTGGCGGGGATGACCACGGTAGCCAGGGCGGAGGACAAGGCGCCGAAGCCCGGCCCGGAAAACCAGCGCCTCGGCTTCTACGTCGGGGAGTGGAAGACGACGGGAGAGACGAAGGAGACGCCGTTCGGCCCGGCCGGAAAGTTCACCTACAAGGAGAAGTGCGAGTGGTTCTCGGGGAAGTTCGCCGTGATCTGCAAGAGCAAGGGAAAGGGGCCAACCGGTCCCACCGAGGGACTCGGCATCATGGGATACAACGCGGAGGAGAAGGTCTACGTCTACTACGGCGTCGACAATACGCCGATGGCCATGGCCACCGTTCCGCGCGGAACCATCTCCGGCGACACCTGGACCTACGACGACGAGTCGAAGATGGGCGGACAGATGGTGAAGTCCAGGTACGTTGCGAAGATGACCGGGAAGAAATCCTACACATCGACCTGGTCCATCCTCGGACCCGACGGGCAGTGGAAGACGGTCATGGAAGCGACGTCGAATCGGGACTGATGCGGTAACCTGCCAGGATGACCATCCGCCTTCGAGTCACGTCCCCTTCCTGGGCCGCCCTCGCCGCCGCAGCGGCGGTGACAGCCGGCTGCGCCTCCATGCGGCTCGCCGACGAGCGGCAGGCCTACTTCAGCCCGCAACTCGGTACCTATCGGTACGCCCAGAGCTGCCTCGACGTCTGGCCCTCCGTGCTGAAGCTCCTGGGATCGAAGGGCTATCCGCTCGAGGGACGCGACCGGCAGTACGCCGGGCAGGGAGCCCAGAGCGGGCTCGGCGCCTTCGTCGACCAGGGCTACGAGACCCGCGCCGTCGAGGGGGGCGGGCTGGTGGTGCGGACCGGCTGGCTGCCGGAATCCGAAGGGGCGAGCCGTTACCAGGTGACCGGGTCGCCGGGGCAACCGTCCGGCTGCGCCGTGACCTTCACGCGCATCTGGCGGGGAACCATCGACCCGGCCGACGACCAGGAGAAGACCGACTGGAAGGTGCAGCTCGAGCTTCTGAAGCAGGTCGATCCGGCCGCGGCGAGCCGGCTGGAAGCGGGCGCGCCGAAGGCATGACCGGGTCGCGACGGTGATGCTCGACCCCAGCACCTGCTTCGACGCGCTCTCGTCGCGCGACCCGAGCTTCGACGGACGATTCTTCGTGGGCGTTCGAACGACAGGCGTCTACTGCCGGCCGGTCTGTCCGGCGCGGACGCCTCGTCGCGATCGCTGCGACTTCTTCGCCCGCGCGGTCGAGGCGGAGCGGGCTGGCTACCGGGCCTGCTTCCGGTGCCGTCCCGAACTTGCGCCGGGCGCGGGCGTGATGGCCGCCGTGCCCCGGCTCGTGGCAGGCGCCGTGGCCCGGATCGACGAAGGCTGCCTCAACTCGGCCTCGGTGGACGACCTGGCCGCGTCGCTCGGTGTCACCGCCCGGCACCTACGGCGCGCGGTGGCCACGGAGCTGGGCGTTTCGGTCGTCGACCTGGCGCAATCCCGGCGGATGGCGCTCGCGACGCAACTTCTCCAGGACTCGTGGCTTTCCGTGGCCGAGGTGGCCTCCGCCGCGGGCTTCGGGAGCGCCCGCCAGTTCAACGCCCTGTTCCGCGCCCGGTTCGGCCGGCCGCCATCGGCGCTGCGCCGTGCGAGCGGGGGGACGGCTGCGGGCTCGCTCGTGCTTCGTCTAGATTACCGGCCTCCGCTCGACTGGGATGCCATGGTGGCGTTCCTGGCCGGCCGTTGCACCGCCGGGGTCGAGCAGATCGAGGGTGGGGCCTACCGGCGAACGGTGCGGCTCGGCACGCGGACCGGCTGGGTCTCGGTGACGCGCGACCCGGCGCGCCCCGCACTGAGGGTCGAGGGCTCCGCTTCGCTTGCCTCCGACCTCCTGCCGCTCCTGGCCCGGTTGCGCGCGCTCTTCGACCTGGACGCACATCCGGGCGCGGTCGCCGCGGCGCTCCGCCGCGACCCGGTGCTGGCGCCGTCGGTGCGACTGAATCCTGGCCTGCGCGTCAACGGCGCCTTCGATGGCTTCGAGTCGGCGGTCCGGGTGGTGCTGGGGCAGCAAGTGAGCGTCAAGGCTGCCACCACGGTGGCGGGCCGGGTGGCAGCGGCCCTGGGCGATCGGGTGGAGACGCCGTTCCCGGGGCTCGACCGGCTTCCGCCGACGCCCGAGGCGGTGCTGGCAGCCGGGGAAGATCGACTGGCGCGCATCGGGATGCCCGGCGCCCGGGCCCGGACGCTCGTCGCGCTCGCGAACGCGGTCATCTCCGGGCAGCTGGCCCTCCACCGAGGCGCCGACCACGAGCAGGTTCGCGACCGGATGCTGGCCCTGCCGGGCGTGGGCCCCTGGACGGCGAATCTCGTGGCCATGCGGGCGCTGGGCGCTCCGGACGCCTTCCCGGCCGGCGACCTGGGCGTGCTGCGCGCACTGGGCACGAAGTCGGCGCTGGACGCAGAGGTCCGCGCCGAGGATTGGCGTCCATGGCGGGCCTACGCCGCGATGCACCTGTGGAACCTGCCGATCATCGACCGTTCCGCACGCAGTCGTAGGTCAGCGGGATGACGGTGCCGAAGTCCACCACCTCGAAGTCGGCGGCGGTGATGGACTGGAGCGAGTGGGAGTCGAAGCCCACCTCGCTCCACTTGTGAGTGGTGAACCGATCGTCGCGAGCGGTGAGGGCCACGTTGCCGCCGTCGGCCAGGATCATCCCGTACTTCTGGAGCGCCCGGGCCACCACCTGCGCCCCGGCGGTCAGGCCGGCCACCGGGAAGTTCGCGCGCAGCCGAAGGCGCGCTCCGTAGGGCACGGTCGTGTCGGGCCCCGAGGGCGCGCCCGCGTGTGACGCGGGGTGAACGAAGACGCGGGCACGGATCCGGGCGTTGGGCAGGATGAAGCGGATGGCGTGATCGATGGCGCCCTGGGCCAGCTCGTCGGCGGAGAAGAGGAGCGGAGCGATGGGAAGGCCGGCCGCATCGGCGCTGGTGCACTGGTCGCCGCGCACGTCCGGCGGGTAGGAGGTGGAGAGGTTCCAGGCGATGCCGCACAGACCGTGAACGCGGCCGCCGGCGTCCACGGTGGCCTGGTAGACCTCCACGAGCCGGGCCGCTGGCCGGTCCACCACGATCAGGTGGCAGTCGTTGGCCGACGTGTCGCAGGAGTAGCCGGCCTGTCCCTCGATGGCGCCGCCAGCGGGGAGCGGGACCGACGGCAGTGCGTCGCAGTCGGGAGTGTAGTAGCCGGGCAAAGGGACGAAGGGAGCCTGCGCAACGCCCACCGGCGCGTCGAGGACCACCATGGAGAAGTCGACCTGGAAGCGCCCCAGGCCGAACCCTCCCAGGGCGACCAGCCGGGAGATCATCGCCGCTGATTGAGGGTGAAGGGCGGCGCCGTCGACCGCCTGGGTCCAGACGTTGGAGGCCGTGAAGATCGGGTCGGCGCCGCTCGCAGGCGGCCCAGGCGGTGGAGCGGTGGCCGGCGGGGACGAGCCGCAGGCAACCACGACGAGGGCTGCAAAGGCGGCGAAGGCGCGACCGGGCATGCCCCGAGCTTAACCGGCTCCAGGGTCCCTTCGCGCCTCGCCAGGCCGTCGAAACGGCGCCTACTTTTCCCTACTGTCCGCCGATCGACTGCCAGATGGCCTGCCCCTGCGCCTTCAGCTCCTTGCCCTTGGCGATGGCGGCGTCGTAGTTCCCGCCCTTGACCTGGTCGGCGAGCCCCTTCCAGCCGGACTCGATGGCGGCGACTCCCTCGTTGGCCTTGGCGATGACGGCCTTGTCGATGCCCTTGGGGAGCTTCTTGGCGCTGGAGAGGGACGCGATGCGGGCCTTCAGGTTGTTCACCAGCTCCGGGACGCCGGCGGCGAGCTCTCCCCAGGACTTCACGAGCGCGTCCTTCTTGGCGGCGGCCGCGGCGAGGGCGGCCTTGGCCTTGCCCGGGATGTCGCCCGCGGCAGCCAGCGCGCCCTTGTAGTCCTGCTTGGTGATGAGGTCCTTGGCGGAGGCGTAGCTGGCCTGGACCGACTTCACCGCGTCGGGCGCGTACTTCTCCGCCTCGCCCTTCAGCGACTCGACCGCCGACCCTGCGGCGGCCATGGCGGCTTCCGCCGGCGCCTTGGCGGCGTCGGTGCAACCCACGAACAGGGCGAAGGGGATCACGGCGACGGCCAGCTTGAGCATCTTCTGCATGGTTCGACTCCTTGGGTTGGCGAGGAAATGCCCGAGGCTTGTAACCGTTCGGCCAGACGGGCGCCACGCCCCGAACGGCGTCCCCCGCCCTCGCTCACCCGAAGGAGGCGCGCCGGCTACGGGGGCGGTACGGGGGCGCTGAGGTTCGCCGTCGTGGTGGTGTCGGGGAACACGAGGACATCCACGATTTTGCCCACCTGGACCACGTCGTTGCCGGAGACGTCGAGGCTTCGCCTCTCGACCACCAGCGAATAGGTGGTGTCTGGAAGCGTGACGGGAAGCACCGTGAGCGCGTAATTCTCGCTGCTCGAGCTCACCGTTGCCGGGACCGTGCGTACGATGAGGGTCTGGGTCGAGCTCCCGGCGGTGAGCGGCAGGCGCGCCTGGACCATGTCGACCTGGGGGAGAATCGCCGCGGGCGTGATGGCCCCGGTCACCGCGCCGGCGCCGGCCGCCAGGGAGAAGGCGGCATCGAAGGTGGCGGTTGGGGTGGTGGCGGAGATGGCGAGCGGGCCGCTCGCCTTCGGCCCGTAGGACGCGGTGGGCGCAGTGGCGAGGTCGTAGAGCACCGGCTGGCTCACGACGTAGTAGGTGAAGTCCCGCGGCAAGAGGTCGAGCACGTAGTGGCCGGCGGCGTTGGTCGTGGTGGATCGGGCCACCGACGGCCCCGTGGTACCCACGGTCTGTGCCGTGACGACGGCATTCGGGAGCGGCGTGGAAGCGCCCGCCACGGTGAGGGTGCCGGAGATGGAGCCCGTCATCATCCGGTCGTAGGCGCGGACGGTGGGGCGCATGATGTACTTGCCGGAGGCGCCGGCCTCGTGGACGAAGACCGACTTGTGGGCGTCGAAGTCGATGAAGATGTCCGAGGTGGTTCCGGCCTGCACGTCGAAGTTCACCGTCAGCTTCACGCCCGACTGCTGCCCGGACGGGACCTTGAGTGGGTGCACCGTGCCGTCGAGGAGCTTCACCGTGTTGTTCGGCCCGAGGACGAGCCGCATCTGGCCGTAGTGACCTTCCCTGATGGGAACGTCCTTCACGAGGGTCTCGGCCACCCCGCCGGTGAGAGCGAGCAGGTTCACGACCTTGTTCGGCGTCCCGAGCACGACCCAGCCATCGCTGCCGGCGATCTGAACGGTCTGGACGTCGACATTCACCTCCAGGTAGCCGGAGGAGGGAGCGTCGACGAGGCTGACGCTCATCTTCGCCGTGCCCGACGGCGTCGCGGACGACGTCCCGGAACCGCACGCGCCAAGGAGGGTTCCGAAAAGAGCAATCGAAAGGATTTCGCGAACTTGCATGAGCATCTCCGTGACGACAGGTGGGTCGCCGATACATCAACACGGGTTCGGACCGAAAGTTTCGGTCCGCCGGTGCTTCTAGAACTTGTAGGCGATGCCGGCGTCGAGGCTGAACTGGGACATCGACGTCGTGTACGAGGCGATGCCCTGGCCGTAGGGGCCCGGGTAGCCGGGAGTGCCCTGGGGCGGGAGCGGGTTCGAGCCGGTGATGGACACCTCGGGCGCGTACATGCCGCCCACGTGGATGGCGACGTGCTTGCCCAGGTTGAAGCCCGCGCCCAGCGTGATGTGGCTCTCGGCAAGGGCCGGGAAGCAGATGTTCTCGAAGGCGCGCGATGCGTCGAGGGGCTTCTTGCCGTAGTTGAAGCCGGCCCGGAGGGCGAGCCATTCGACCGGGGTCACCTCCACGCCGATCTTGAAGACCACCTGGCCCGACCAGTTCATGTTCCAGGGGATCGCACCACTCGAGTTCTTGGAGTAGGCGGGAAGGTTTGCGCCGTTGGACGTGGGCCAGTCGATCCACGCCACGTCGGCGGCGACGAGCAGCATCTCGAGGGGGCGGACGGCGACGCCACCGGTGAGGACGCCCGGCTGGTTGAAGGTGAGCTTGTCGACGCCCGCCGGCGTGTTGTAGGCGAAGTCCTGGAAGAAGGACTTGGTCTCGTAGGCGAGGCCGATGGTGAGGATCTTCATGGGCGTGATCTTGGCGCCGATGGTGGCGCCGATGCCGAAGGCCGAGCCGGCCATGTGGGGCTGCTGGCCGAAGGCGCTCGCCACGTTCCACTCGGTGGTGGCCCACATGCCGTTCATGGTCAGGCCGAAGGAGAACATGTCGTTCAGCTTGTAGGAAACGCCCGGCGTGAAGCGCATCTGCTGGTAGCCGGTGAAGGTGGTGCTGGAGTAGAGGTTCCGGGCGTAGTCGACGCCCATTCCGGCCACGCCGTATGCGCCGATGCCAAACGACCACTGCGAGTCGATGGGAAGAACGAGGCCGAAGGCCGGGATGGGGGAGGCGCCGCGGTTGCTCTCGATGGTGACGCCGTCGTTCGTGACGATGCCGGGGGCGATGCCCGTCGCGCCGTACTTCACGGTGGGCAGGAAGTAGGTGGCGCCGAAGTCCACGCGACCCCCCAGCTCGGACATGCCGGCCGGGTTGGAGAGCACGCTGGCCGCGTCGAGCGTTGCGCCCACGCCCACGCCGCCCATCGAGTTCTGGACCGGCCCGAAGCCGATCATCCGCATGCCGTTGGTGGCGTGAGCCGGGGTGGCGATGGCGAGAGCCAGCGCGGCGGCGACATGCATCATCCTGGTCTGTTTCAAGGAGTCCCTCCCGTTGGGGTTTCGACGCTTCTCTGCTCACGCCGTGCCCGGGAAGGACCGGAAGGGTAATCAGGGAGTTCCAGGATCGCGACGTCGCGACGCGACGTAACGTTTCAGATCGGTGCGACGTCCTGCTTCGAGCTTGAAACGAGAATCGTCAGGCGAGGCTCGCCGTGCGCATCCGCCTCCAGAGCGTGCTCCGGCTCACGCCGAGGGCGCGGGCGGTGGCCACCCGGTTCCACCGGTTCTGCTCGAGCGCCACCCGCAGCTCCCGTTCGGCTTCAGGGTGGGCCGCTGCGGCGGCGCGCGGCCGCGATGGAGTCACCGACTCCTCGGGGGGGAGCGCCCCGGCTGGGGAGATCTCCGGAGGCAGGTCCTCGGGCTGGAGGGTTTGCCCCTGGCACACCGTGGCGGCGAACTCGAGCGCGTTCTCCAGCTCGCGCACGTTGCCTGGCCATTCATAGGAAAGCAGTACCCGTACCGCCTCGGGCGACAAACGGAGCGCTCTCCCCGTGCGGGAGCCCACCCGCGAGAGGAGCAGCTGGGCCATCGGCTCGATGTCCTCGCGGCGGCTGCGCAGCGGGGGAAGCTCGATGGGGAAGACGCGGAGCCGGTAGTAGAGGTCCTCGCGGAAGCGCCCGTCGGCCACCAGGCGGCGCAGATCGCGGTTCGTCGCCGCGATGATGCGGGCGTTGGTTCGCCGCGTCTGGCTGTCGCCGACCCGCTCGTACGTGTGTTCCTGAAGGACGCGGAGCAGCTTTACTTGAAGGTGCAGCGGTACGTCCCCCACCTCGTCGAGGAAGAGGGTTCCGTCCTCGGCCGCGTCGAAGCGCCCGGCCCGATCGCGGACCGCGCCCGTGAATGCCCCCCGAACGTGGCCGAACAGCTCGCTTTCCAGCAGTTCGCCGGGCAGCGCAGCGGCGTTGACGGCCAGGAACGGCCCGGACCTTCGTGGGGAGTGGCCGTGGATGATCCGGGAGATGACCTCCTTGCCGGTGCCGCTCTCGCCGGTGACGAGGACAGTGGACTCGCTGTGCTGGAGCACGTCGATCATCCGGAAGACCCGGGTCATGGCGGGGGATCGCGCGATGAGGCCAAAGCCGGCGATCGGTCCGCGGGCCTCGATGGTCGATTCGTCCTCCGGCCGCAAGACGACGAGGTAGCGGGCGGCCGGGTCGCAGACCCCGAGCCGGTCGTGGAGCAACGGCGCCGCGGAGACCGACATGAGGCGCGCCGGGCCGTTCGCGACCTGGAGCATGGCGCGCCATCCCTCCCGCTTCTCGCCGGATTGCAAGGCCTTGCGGAGCGGCCCGTCGAGCCCGAAGAGTTCGGCGCCGAGCAGGGACTCGATCGAGGTCCCGCGAACCTGCACGGTCTTCTCGACGCCGAGGAGCGAAGCGAGCAACTCCGAGGCGTAACGGATCCGAAAGTCTGCGTCGAGGGCCATGCAGACGCGCCCGAGGGAGCCAAACGCCGCATTCACTGCCGAGAACGCACGCTCCTGGTCGGCCGAGCCGGGAGCGCAGGAGGGAGACTCCTCAAATGATCCGGGCGACGTCATGTGTCACTCCCGTCTGCGACGAAGTGTTTCGTTCGATTGAAACATAATGTCTCCAACGTCTCACTCCATATCTTTCAAGCACCTGAATTCACGTGTTTCGGATTCAGGCACGTTGGACGCAAAGGTCCTCTTGCGAGCATCGCGCCGTCTTCTGCCTTCGACTGGATCCCCCGTGACGAAAAAGTACCTGCTTCTCGGATCGATGTTCATCGCCGTGGTAGCGGCCGTCGTGGGAGTCGCCGTGGCCCTTCAGACCCCGCCGGCCCCTCCTCAGGCTGCGCCTGGGTTCTCGAAGCGGGCCCGGCCCCATTTCGACCACGCGCCCGTGACCCCCGCGAAGTTCGACGGCCCCCAGGCCGTGACCCGATCCTGCCTGGGCTGCCACCCGGACGCCGCGCACGTGATGAAGACCTCGCACTGGCAGTGGCTGGGCGAGGAGGTCGTCGTCCCGGGCCACGAGGGCAAGACCCGCATCGGCAAGAAGAACCTGCTCAACAACTTCTGCCTGGTGAACCGGGGAAACGAGAAGACCTGCACGAAGTGCCACATCGGCTACGGCTGGGCCGACGACTCGTTCGACTTCAAGAACCCCGAGAACGTCGACTGCCTGGTCTGCCACGAGAAGACCGGGACCTACGTGAAGGGGATGTACGGCATTCCCACGAAGGAGTCGGACCTGGTCGCGGCGGCGAAGTCCGTCGGCACGCCGCAGCGGGAGAACTGCCTCGGCTGCCACGCCTTCGGCGGCGGCGGTCAGGGCGTGAAGCACGGGGACATCGACTCGTCGCTCGCGCATCCGTTCGACGAGGAGGACGTCCACATGGGACGCCACGGCTTCCTCTGCGTGGACTGCCACAAGGCGCCCGATCACCAGATCAAGGGGCGAGCCTTCTCGGTGGGCGTCGAGGACTCGAACGGCGTCGCCTGCAGCGACTGCCACGACGGACACAAGCACACCGACGCCCGCGTCGACACCCACGTGAAGTCGGTTGCCTGCCAGACCTGTCACATCCCCGAGTTCGCCGGGCAGCTCCCCACCAAGGCCTGGTGGGACTGGAGCAAGGCCGGAGATGCGGCCCGGAAGGAAGACCCGCACGGCTACCTCAAGATCAAGGGCGAGTTCACCTACCAGCAGGACGCCGTGCCCGAGTACCGCTGGTTCAACGGCACCGTCGGGCGGTATCTATTGGGTGACAAGATCGACCCGAACAAGGTCACCGTGCTGAACCCTCCACTGGGCGGCATCGACGATCCCAAGGCGAAGATCTGGCCCTTCAAGATCCACCGCGGCAAGCAGCCCTATGACGCCGGGTTCAACTACCTCTTCCCGCCCGTCACCGGCGGCAAGGGCGGGTACTGGACCACCTTCGATTGGGACAGCGCCTTCCGGCTGGGATCCGAGGCCTCGAAGATCCCCTACAGCGGCAAGTACGGCTTCGCGCCCACCGAGATGTACTGGCCGCTCTCCCACATGGTGTCGACGAAGGAGAATGCCCTCGCCTGCACCGACTGCCACGGCGAGAAATCGCGCATGGACTGGAAGGCCCTCGGGTACGCGGCCGACCCCATCAAGACCGGAGGCCGCCCGTGACCCGCCTTGCCGCCGCGCTCCTCGTCCTGCTCTCGCTCGCGGCCGCCGGGCCTGCCTCGTCACAGCAGCCCGTGAACCCGATCCACCCGTTCTTCGCGCCCCTCGATGCCGCCGGCAAGAAGGTGCGCACCGCGGAGGAGATGAACCCGGAAAAGACCTGCGGGGCCTGCCACGACGCCGCCTACATCGCGGCCCATACCGATCACCGGCCGCCGAAGTCCGCCGCCACCTGCATCCAGTGCCACGTGGACGGAGGCAGGCTGGACATCCGGCCGGAGCGGCTGGATGCCGAGGGAAAGCTGCGCCGGGAGTCGATCCGCATCGGGACGCCCCGGGCGGCCAACTGCGGCGTGTGCCACGGGCTCGTTTCGGACGGGAAGTCTCACGTCTCGTTGCCCCCCACCTTCGAGGGCTCGCCGGCGCCAGGCCACACCTGGTCCCTCACCCAGGGTGAGGGCGCGATCGTCGCACCGCAGCGGATGACCGATTCCTTCCTGGACCTGGAGGGCAAGGAGTCGCTGGCTGCGCCGTGGGACGTCCACGCGGCCAAGCTGGTGGACTGCATCGCCTGCCACTACGCGGCCAACAGCCCGGCCCGGACCGACGGGAAGAAGGGCGCGCTGCGCTACCTCACCGCCGACCCGCGCCGGCAGACCCAGGCCGAGTTCCTGGTGCGACCGGACCATCGCCTCGCCGAGCAGGACTGCCGGGCCTGCCACGATCCCATGAAGGCCCACGCCTTCCTTCCTTACCGGGAGAGGCACATGCAGGTGCTCTCCTGCGCCGTGTGCCACGCCTCCGGACTGATGGGTCCTGCGGCGGAGATGGTGGATGCCACTGCGGTCACCGCGGCCGGCAACCCGGCCGTGCGCTACCGCAACGTGGAGAGGCGCGCCGGCGACACCATGAACACGGCCAGGATACGGCCACTCAAGCCGCTCCTCGTCGAGCGTGTCGAGTCGGACGGGGTGCGCCGCGTGGCGCCCGTGAACCTGGTCAGCCGCTACCGCTGGGTCTCCCGCCTCGACGGCACGGACGTCCCCTTCGAGACCGTTGCGCGTGCGTGGCGAGAGGCCGGCGACCACGCCCCCGAGGTCGTGGCCATGTTCGACGCCGATCGGAGCGGCCGGATCGACGAGGCCGAGCTTCGCCTCGACACGCCCCAGAAGACGGAGTTCATGGCCGCCCGTCTGCGCGCGCTGGGAGTGAACGATCCGGTCGTGGTCGGGCAGCTCGATGCGCACCCGCTCGCCCACGGCATCTCCACCCGCGACCGCGCGCTCCGGGATTGCACCGCCTGCCACGCCGAGGAGTCGCGCCTCGCCGACGACTACCTGGTCGCCGCCTACCTGCCCGGCGGGAGCCCGCCACGGCCGCCCGACGGGGCGCGCGTGGCGCTTTCCGGGCTCCTGGCGCCCTCCGATGGCGGAGGGCTGGTCCTGCAGCGGGACCGTGACGGTGCGCCAGGCGGCCTCCACGTGCTCGGCCACTCCCGCCAGGCCTGGACGAATCGGCTCGGCTTCGTCGCCTTCCTCGCCGTGCTGCTGGGCGTGATCGTCCACGGCGCCTTGCGCTACGCCTTCGGGCGGAAGCGGGGCCGGGTGGCGCACCCCGTGGGCGAGAAGGAATACGTCTTCGGCCGTTACGAGCGGCTCTGGCACTGGACCATGGCGGTGAGCGGCATCGCCCTCATCGTCACCGGCCTCGAGGTGCACGGGGCAGCGGGCTTCGGTTTCATGACCCTGCCCGCGGCGGTGGCGATCCACAACACATTCGCCGTGATCCTCATCGTGAACGCGTTCCTGGCGCTCTTCTACCACCTGGCCACCGCCGCCATCCGGAACTTCATCCCGCACCCGAAGGGCTTCATGGCCAACGCGCTCGAGCACATGACCTACCAGGCTCGCGGCATCTTCTACGGGGAGTCACATCCAAGGAACGCCGCCGGCCAGAAGCTGAACCCCCTGCAGCAGCTGACCTACCTGGCGCTCCTGAACGTGCTCTTCCCGCTCCAGATCGTCACCGGCGCCCTCATCTGGGCGGTGGGCAAGTGGCCGGCGGTGGCGAATGCGATCGGCGGTCTGCACCACGTCGCGCCCGTCCACAACGCGGGCGCGTGGCTCTTCCTCACCTTCTTCGTCCTGCACGTCTACCTGGTCTCGACGGGACGCACCCCCACCGACCACCTGAAGTCGATGATCACCGGCTACCAGCACGTCGACACCGACGAGGCCGCGCCGGAAGGAGCAGAGCCATGAGCACGACCCGTGAACCCCGGCCGTACGCCAACCCCTACGTCGCAGGCACGCTGCTCGGCGTCGTCCTCTTCGCGAGCATCTTCGTCACCGGAGGCGGCCTGGGCGCCTCGGCTGCCATGAGCCGCGTGCAGACGGGCGTGCTGGATCTCTTCGCTTCCGGCCACGTGGACCGGGTGGCCTACTTCGCCGAGATGGCCGGCGGCCAGCGCAGCCCCTGGCTCCACTACAGTGTCTACATGCTGGTGGGGACGATCCTGGGAGGCTTCGCCTCCGGGCTCCTGAATCGGCGCGTGAAGCTCGAGACCCGCAAGGGGCCGCGCATCTCGGTGCAGGCGCGCTGGGGCTTCGCGCTGCTCGGCGGCCTCATCATGGGCTACGGGGCCCGCATGGCCCGCGGCTGCACGTCGGGCCAGGCGCTCTCGGGCGGAGCGGTCCTCTCCGTGGGCAGCTGGGCCTTCGCGATGGCCATCTTCGCGAGCGCTTACGCGGTGGCATGGTTCTTCCGCCGGCTCTGGAACTGAGGGGAATCACATGGCGCCCTACGACCTCGCAGCATCCCTCGGCCCCGTCGCCTTCGCGCTCGTCTTCGGAGCCATCGGCTTCGGCTTCGGCGCCGCCCTGGAGATGGGCGGCTTTGGCGACACCCGCAAGCTGGCCGGGCAGTTCTACTTCCAGGACATGACCGTCCTGAAGGTGATGTTCACCGGGATCGTCGTCGCGGCGGTCCTGGTGGCGCTGGCCACGTCCTTTGGCCTGCTCGACATGAGCCGCGTCTTCGTGAACCCGACCTACCTGTGGCCTGGCATCGTCGGCGGCCTGATCATGGGCGTGGGATTCGTCATCGGCGGCTTCTGCCCGGGCACCTCCCTGGTGGCCGCATCGACCCTCAAGATCGACGGGATGGTCTTCCTCCTCGGCGCGCTCCTCGGTGTATGGCTCTTCGGCGAGACGGTAGGCAGCTTCCAGGCGTTCTGGCTCTCCTCCTACATGGGGCGCTTCACGCTCCAGGAGTGGCTCGGGCTCCCGCTGGGCGTGACCGTGCTCCTCGTGGTGGTGATGGCGCTCGCCCTCTTCTGGGCGGGAGACCTGGCCGTGCAGGCCTTCGGCCAGAAGAAGCCCTGGGCCGAGGTGAAGCGGGTTCCCGGGCGTGGTGCGCTCGCCTTCGCGGGCACGCTCGTCGCCGTGAGCCTGGTCCTCGTCGCCCACGGTCAGCCGACGCCCGAGGCGAAGTTCACATTCCTGGGAGCGGAGGTGCGCCGCTCGGTGGAAGAGCGCGGCATCTTCGTGGATCCGGCCGAGGTCGTCGCTCTTCGGAAAGACATCGGCGTGAAGGTCGTGATCCTCGACCTCCGCGATGAGAGGGACTTCAACCTCTTTCACATCGGCGGCTCCCGCCGCGTCGCGCTCGAGGAACTCGAGACCCCGGCCCGTTTGAAGTCACTCCTCGATCAGCCGCCGAGTACCGTCACCTTCCTCGTCGGGAACGGCGAAGTCTCCGCGCTGAAGGCCTGGAAGCACCTGATCGCGCAAGGAGTCCCCAACCTCTACGTGATCGACGGGGGGATGAACCGCTGGCTGGAGAGATACCCGGTGGACGCCTGCGTCGCCGAGCGGGTGGGAGCCGCGGACGGCCGCGACGGCCAGGCCTGGCGATTTCTCTATGCCACCGGCAGCACCCAGCCCGCTGCCTGGCCCGAGATCGAGACCTCCCGGTCGTTCCGTTCGCCTTGTGCCGTACCGGAGGCCGACGTTCACCCCGGGGCGCACCAGGCGGCACGCTCCTGGCCGGCCTACGCCTACACGAAGCGGGTGAAGCTCAAGTCGAAGGCGGCGGTCAAGGGCGGCTGCGGATAGCGGCGGTTCCGTCTACTTCCCGCCCTGCGCCAGGGAAAGGGTGGGTGCCGAGGTCGGCAGGGCGCGCCGCGTGGTCTTCTTCATGCGAGCACTCCTGTCGGCTGCTTCGGCGGAGCCTGCGAACGCAGCGCCGCTACCGTGTGGTGGTAGGGCCCGGTCCTTCTGGGCCCCCAGGTCCACGTTCCGGTCGTTCAGGAGGCGAAGTGGGCGACCTCCTCCACCCGGTTCCGCAGCGCCCCGTCCGGCTTGAAGGGGGTGGAATCGGCCGCGCGCATGAGAGCTTGGCGGGCGTCGCCGAGATACCCCGAGACGTCCCCGGTGATCTCCGCGTGGGTCCGGGTGGGGCAGGTCCGGGCATTAGCGCGACGTCGCCCTTGAAGCTCCCCGCAGTGGTGCAGTGCAGGCAGCCATACGGGGTTGGAGTCGAGGGAACCGGGTTCATCTACCCGTCACATCCCAGCGAAGAGCATGCCCTGCGTCAGGATGACCCCGCCGAAGGCCACCAGCAGCAGGCCCGAGGCCCAGCGGACGGCCACCGGGTGGGACGACACGAGCCGGACCCGTTGCCGCAGCGCCTGGGAGCCGTAGCCCACGGCCAGCATCGGGACCGCGAAGCCGAGCGAGTAGACGAGCAGGAGAGCCACGCCGGACGTCATCGATCCCTTCGAGGCCACCAGCGCGAGCACGCTCGAGAGCATCGGGCCGACGCACGGGATCCACACGATTCCGAGGCTCAGCCCCAGCAGAAGGCCAGACCAGCGTCCCCGGCCGCCGGCCTGGACGCGGTTCACCCAGGTGATGCTCTTGAAGAGATTCACGTTGGCGAGGAGCAGCAACCCGAAAGCGATGACCATCACGCCGAATACCTTCTCGACGACCGGCAGCGCCGGCCCGATGGCGCCGCCGAACAGGCTGGTCACGACTCCCATGAGGACGAAGCTCAGGGCGATGCCGGCCACGATCAGGGCCGGTCGCGACCGGTGGTCTTCCGCCGTGCCGGAGAGGATGATCGGGAGCACCGGCAGCACGCAGGGGCTGGCCACGCTGGCCAGGCCCGCGCCGAAGGTGAGCGCGAGGGAGGAGAGGCCGACGTCCATGGCGGTCAGGGCTGGAAGAGCTGGCGTACCTGGGTGGCCGACTGGATGCCCGGCGTTGCCCGCCGGATCTCCTTGCCGCTGGCGTCGGTGACGACGAGCGTCGGGAGCGACCGGATGCCGTACTGCTGGAACTTCGCGATGTCGGCGGGGACGGTGGTCTTGTAGTACACGACCTCCACCTTCCCCTTCAGGTCCGGCCCCATGTCCTGGAGGATGCGGTCCTGCATCTGGCAGGGCGCGCCGTTGGGGTTCATGAAGAAGACCAGGCGGGGAAGTGCCGCCGAGGGGCGGGAAGCCGTGGTGGCCGCCGGACGCGGAGCGTCGGCGAGGGCCATCGACCCGAAGGCCGCGAGGGCGAGGAGGGGAAGGCGGAAGGACCAGGCGAGTTTCATGGGCAATCTCCGTGACCGGGGCGAGGACGGCGTTGGCGTTACCCCCTTGGAGCCCCGGACGCCCGGATCGGTTCGCGGTGCCCCGATCCGGTCGGGGATCCCGGGGAGAAGTCACGGCTGCTCTGCAAGTCGCTTGTAATGGAGATGATTTCCGCCGGGTCCGAGATCCAGCCCGCGCGGTCGGTCAGCCGGCGCGTTCCAGGAGCTCCTCTTCGACCACCTCCGCGAGGTAGCGCTCGCCGACGAATCCGACCACCCGATCCACCTCTCGCCGGCCCTTGAAGAAGAGGATGGTGGGAGTGCCCATGACGCCCAACCGTGCGGCGGTGGCACCCGACTCGGCGGCGTTCAGCTCGGCCACCTTCACGCGCCCCTGGTACCTCCCGGCGAGCGACATGACGATGGGCTCCATCATCTTGCACGGGCCGCAACCCGGGCCCCAGACGTCGAGCACCACGGGAACGTCGGAGCGCATCACCTCGGCGACGAAGTTCGCATCGTTCACGTGGACGGGCATCACCTTCGGCGTGCCAGGCCCGAACAATCGGGACAGGAACCCCATCAGCCCCTCACCGGGAGGTTGAAGCCCTCGACATTCCTCGACCGCTCCATGGTGCCTCCTCGACCGGCAACGCCTTCTCCCTGTGAGCCGAGGGTGAGCGCCAAGGTTCGGCAAGGGAAGGACGTCCCCGGTTGCCAGGACTCGCACGGCCCGTCATCATGGACTTCCCCGCGTGAGTTCCTGGAGTTGCCGATACGAGGCGAAAGGCCTCTGCGTGAAAGTGGATGGGGCGTACTGCCGCCCCGGCATGAAGGGGTGCATCCTGGTGGGCAAGGTGAAGTTCCAGGACGGCGTCGTCCCGTCGCCGGTGTGGCCCGAGGACGGGCCGGCTATTTCTTCAGGCTCGAGACGTAGCGCCCGATCGCGGCGATCTGATCCGGAGTGAGCTCGAGCTTGTCCATCGGTGGCGCGTGGGCGTTCACCACCCCGGCGACGGCGCTGGCCGGCTTGCCGGCGATGGCCCGCGCTGTGCCGCCCTTGCCTTCGGCGCCGTGGCAGGAGGCGCAGCTCTTCTTGTAGAGAGCCGGGGCCTCGGCAGCCGAGGGAGGGCCGGCCCAGGCGGGACTCGAGAGGGCAACGACGACGAGCGCGGCGAGGATTCGCTTCACGAGGGCCCCTTTCGCTGGAGGGTGCGATCGGCGGATTCTCCCGGCTCCGCGGCCAAGCGTCAACCCGGCCACAGGGTCTCCTCAGGCGTCGTAGCGGATGTCGCCCGCGCCCCTTGCGTCGTAGCCGGCCTCGGCCTCGACCGCCTCGCGGAAGGCCTGGCCCTGGGCCACCTCGCAGATCCGGACCACCCGGGGATCTCCGAGGTCGCGGGCCTTCACGATGAGGCCGTAGTCCTCGGTCGCGACGGGCGCGAAGGACAGCCCAGCCCGCCCGCCCCAGGCCCGCGATCCCAAGCCCACGTCGGCCCTCCCCGAGGCCACCTCGAGCACGACGTCGAGGTGGGAGTCGAGGAGGACCGCGCGGCGGTGGGCCGCCGCGGGATCGAGACGGGCGCGGAGGAGGGCGGCGTCGAGGAGCTTGCGAACCCCGGCCGTCGGGGGCCGGGACGCGAACCGGAGGCGGCGGAGGTCGGCCAGGCGCGGAGATCGGCCACCTCGACGGAAGAGGAGGCCGACCTCGCGGGAGGCGAGGTGGACGCGCGCGGCCCGGTCGCCGCCGGCGTGCGACGGGAAGCCGCCGGCGTGGGCCCCCACGGCGAGCACGGCGCCTTGCTCCAGCAGCGCGATGCCGCGGGCCGCATCGGTCTGGACGAATCCGAGGAGGGGCGCGCCCAGCGCGTTGGCCGCCCGGAGGAGAAGCGCCACGACCACGTCGCCGTTGGCGGCCACGATCGATGGAGGGGCCACGTCGGGAGAGGGGGAGGGCGGTTGGGCTCGTGGCGCCTCGGCGCCGGACCAGGCCATGACCTCGGCCCGGTCGAAGCGCCACTCCGCCCCCACGCGCCGCGCCGGAAGCCCGCGCCGGAGCAGACGGTAGACCTGCTTGGGGTGGACCCGGAGGAGGTCGGCGACCTCCCGGGAGGTGAGAAGCGCGGCTGTCGCGGCCATGATGGGCTCCTGAGTCACTTCAAGGTATCATGAGAAATATTGAGGACAACAATGTGAGAATGAAGTTACACCTCGCCGCCAGCCTGGCCCTCGGCGCGCTGCTGCAGGGCGCCCCGTCCCAGGCCGTCGCCGCTGCAGCGGTGGCCGCGCCGCGGACGCTGACCGTCGCCGCCGCCGCCAACCTGGAGCCGGCCCTCAAGGAACTCATCCGGGCCTTCGAGGCGGCCAACCCGGGCGCCAGGGTCCGGACCACGCTGGGCGCTTCGGGCCGCTTCTTCGCCCAGATCCAGCAGGGCGCCCCCTTCGACCTCTTCCTCGCGGCCGACGCGAGCTACCCGGCCCGCCTGGT
>Ga0209253_10001907_pt1 | contig 18385 bp, 16 predicted proteins | sample FrelakmetBRP12BR_FD_187145 | JGI IMG/M metagenome (GOLD analysis project Ga0209253, IMG submission 187145) | Freshwater lake sediment microbial communities from the University of Notre Dame, USA, for methane emissions studies - BRP12 BR (SPAdes)... | ecosystem: Environmental > Aquatic >... | reverse complement strand
GTTTGTCTTCCTCAGTTCCTCATAGAGTGCATCACAAAAATGCCAGAGGGTGTTGTCGATGTCTACGATTGCTTTCTTTCTTTTTTTCATTGTTATTAAGAATATATCTTTTTAAAAACCTACTCGATATTGAAGGTTGCGACTTCATGAATGCCCGGGAGATATTGGCCTACTGGCACCAGTTTTTTATTATACGCAACACAGTCGATGATAACAGTCCAGAGCTGGTTTAGTTCTTCTTTTTCCCTGTCGTTCTCAGGTATCATCCTGAGTAACGACCCCTCAAGCTCGATCTTCATGTGAGTTCCTCCAGGTCATATTTTTTAAAATACGTTACTTTACGGTATCTTAAACTTTATTTTGAACTTTTGTGCCATCCAAATGCCAGTATAATTTGCAGTCCACCTGGTAGTCGCAAAATCAAGAAGTTGCGGGGAAAGATTCAATAACAAGGACAGATGAGATGGACCGTGGTACCTTGACCTTCTGTGCTTTCAATTTTCATCTCCCAGCCGTGTGCTTTCACGAGGTGCTTCACTATTGCAAGACCGAGTCCTGTGCCGCCGAGCTCCCTTGAAAGCGCGCTGTTAACTCTGTAAAACCGTTCACCGATACGGGGAAGATGTTTTTTGGGAATGCCGATTCCAGTATCTTCCACGCTGATTTTTGTAAAGTCTTTTTCTTCTTTACCGTTTACTTTTAACCTTTCACTTTTTACGTTTATCGTTATTCCTCCTGTATCGGTAAACTTGATTCCGTTATCGACAAGGTTGATGAGTATCTGAATCAGACGGCCCCTGTCTGCATCGATCTCCATGATTTCCGGTGTTACCTCTTTCCTGAGATACAGTCCTTTAGCCTGAGCTTTTTCCTGCAAGGTAGTAAATACAGTGTCTATGATCTCATTAAGATTGAAAGTTTTCTTTGTTATCAATATATCTCCAAGTTCAATCCTTGAGAGAGTCAAAAGATCATTTACAAGGGAGTTGAGACGTTCGCTATGGTTCCTGATCGTCCCGATAAATTTAAGGGCAGTATCCCTGTCATTAATGGCGCCTTCAATAAGGGTCTCTGCAAAACCCTTTATTGCCGTGATAGGGGTCTTTATTTCATGGGAAACATTTGCAACAAAATCCTTCCGGACCTCTTCAAGTTTCCTGAGCCTTGTGATGTCATGGAAGAGTAAAACAACGCCTGAGAGTTCGTTTTCAGGTTTAGGGGAATAAAATGGGGTTGCAGTTGCCAGGATATAAAGATCTCCGGGTCTGGTGATCTTAATCTCACTTGATACTTTTTCCTTTTTTTCAACAACGCTCTCAATCAGCTCCATTAAGTCTGCATTCCTCAGAGCCTCTGTCAGTGTTTTACCTGTAATATCAGATTGGATAGAGAAAAGGTTTCTGACAGCTGCATTGATCAATAGTATAGTTCCTTTCGTATCTGTCAGAATCAGACCATCAGACATATTCCTGAGAATAGCTTCAACCTTTCCTTTTTCTTCTTCAGTCTGAATGAGCCGCGCACTGAGGTCCTGGGCCATATTGCTGATATTCCTGCCGAGTTCTCCAAGCTCATCTTTTTCTTTCAGAAACAGTCTCTTTTTGAAATGTCCTGCAGCGACTTCCTTTGAAAAGTCTGTGATATCTTCAATCGATTTTGTAACCCTTCTTGTCTGTATAAGTCCAAAAAGAATGACAATAAATGTGACTGCAAGAGATGCAATAATGATCCTTATCCTTATCGCATTCATTGCTTTCTGAACATCGTAAAGAGGCATTGAAAGTCTCAGGAATCTTTTATCCGGCTCACTCTTTATCGATATCGCGAGATAAAAAAGATCCTTCCGCAGGGTTTTGCTGTAGCGTATAGAACTTCCTGCGTCACTCAACGCTGCATCCTGAATCTCGGGTCTGTCCGAATGATTTTCCATTTTTTCCGAAGGTTCATCCGAATCTCCAAGCACCTGTCCGGAGCTATCAATAATAGTAACCCTTGCGCCTGATTTTTCTTTAACGCTTTTACAGAAATCATCCAGGTTGTGTGTAAAGGAAGATGGTATCTGGTCGGCAATTAAACGCGCCTGAATGATAAGATTTTCCCTGAGGTTCGAGATGAAGTTATTCTTTATGGAACTTGAGAGGTAGAGTTCAAGGGAAAGAAGGAGCAGGGGGGTTATAAGCAGATATGAAATCAGGATTCTTCTGAAGAGAAGAGGTTTCATTTCTCTTCATTGAACAGATAACCAATGCCGCGCATGGTTTTGATATATCTGGGTTCTGCAGGATCTGCTTCGATATTGGCCCTTAACCTTCGGACATGTACGTCTACTGTCCTTTGCTCAACAAAGGCCTCATCCCGCCAAACAGCATCAAGAAGCTGGTCCCTGCTGAACACCTTGCCTCTCCTTTCTGCAAGAAAAAGAAGGAGCTTGAATTCAGTAGCGCTCAGCTTAACAGACTTCCCCCTGATAGTCACAGTATATCTTTCCCTGTCTATTTCGATATCTCCAATCTTTATGATTTTTTCTATGACCGGCTTTTCTGTAAATCTTCTCAGAACAGCCTTAACCCTTGCTACAAGCTCCCTCGGACTGAACGGTTTTGTCATGTAATCATCAGCTCCCATTTCCAGTCCGAGTATCTTGTCCACCTCTTCACTCCTTGCGGTGAGCATGATGATGGGTATGCCGGATGTTTTCATACCGGCCCTCAAGGTCCTGCAGAGTTCAATGCCCTGTATGCCTGGGAGCATAAGGTCGAGTATTATAAGGTCATACTTGCCTTTTTTGACCTTTGAAAGGGCAGTTTCACCATCAGAAGCAGTATCAACTGCGAAGCCTTCCTTTTTCAGATTATATGATACAAGCTCAACAAGATCGGCCTCGTCATCAACTACAAGAATGTGTTTCGGGGTATCCACAGAATACTTATATCATTATTTTTAGCTCGAATGCAACAAAGAAGAATCGTTTATTGACATTAAAAGCATTTTTTTATATGCTAATTCTACTCCTGAGAGGTAAACAATGAAAATTTTCCCAAAAGAGACTGACTTTTTTGCGATTTTCGAGAAAGCTGCGGCAAATGCGACACATGCTGCCACATTAATGGTTGGCATCATGGAACACTTCACTAACCTGGATGCCTGGGCAAGAGAAGTACACGAACTGGAACAGGAAGGGGATGTTTTTACCCATGACATTATCAGGAAACTGAACAAAACCTTTGTTACCCCTATAGACAGGGAAGATATCCATGCACTTGCATCTTCACTCGATGATATCGTAGACCTCATTTGGGGCGCTGCTGACAGGCTCACTGTATTCAAATTAAAGGAATCCACAAAGTGGGCGATCACCATGGCAAAAGATCTTCTTACAACTGTGGAATTTGTTGAAAAGGCAATAAAGAAGCTGAAAGAAAAGAATTACCCCCATATCCAGGAATATTGCATCGAGATCAATAAACTCGAAAACAGGATAGACAGGGGGTTCAGAGATGCTCTCGGAAGTTTATTTGATGAAGTACAGGATCCTATCCTCATCATTAAATGGAAAGAGATCTACGAGCACCTTGAAAATGCTTCGGACAAATGCGAGGATGTTGCCAACATACTTGAAGCCATAGTCCTCAAAAATGCCTGAAACTTTCCTTTTACTCCTCTGTGTCATAGCCCTTGCGCTTGTATTTGATTTCATAAACGGTTTTCACGATACAGCAAATGCAATTGCCACATCAGTATCAACAAGAGTTTTAACCCCCAAGGTAGCTGTTTTAATGGCAGCCATATTGAATATGGTCGGTGCATTATCAGGAACTGCAGTGGCAAAAACAGTTGGGGTAGGACTTGTACAGGCTGTTTCTATTACACAGGTCACGATTATTTCTGCATTGATAGCTGCCATAATCTGGGATTTGATTACTTGGTATCTTGGTCTGCCAACCTCATCAAGCCATGCAATTCTGTCGGGTGTCGTTGGTGCAGCAATTGCCACATCAGGATTCAGCGTTATTATTACAAAGGGTGTTTACAAGGTTCTTATAGGTTTATTCTTCTCTCCACTCATTGGATTCATCCTGAGCATTTTCTTAATGTATTTCCTCATGTGGTTGTTTAAAAAATCAACTCCTACTCTGGTCAGTAATATTTTTGGCAGACTGCAAATTTTATCTGCAGCTTATATGGCCTTCAGCCATGGCAGCAACGATGCCCAGAAAACCATGGGTATCATAACCATGGCACTCGTCAGTTATTACCAACTTCCGGATTTTCATGTCCCGATATGGGTAATTGTACTCTGCGCTACAGCGATGGCCTGTGGTACCGCAGCAGGAGGCTGGAGAATTATCAAAACCCTTGGCGTGAAACTCGTGCAACTCAGGCCGATTCACGGGTTTGCAGCAGAAACAGTAGCGGCAACTGTTATTGAAGTTGCATCAAGAATCGGTCTTCCCCTTTCGACCACTCACGTAATCTCATCAACAATAATGGGAGTTGGTGCATCAAAAAGGTTCTCAGCAGTCAGATGGGGAGTAGGTGGGAATATTGTTCTTGCCTGGATTCTGACACTACCTGCATGCCTTATACTTGCGTGGATTATATGCAAAATCCTGCATCTGATACTGGGATAAGCTATAGTTTCAGGCATTCTCTGATTGTTTCTTCTGCTATCCCTTTTTGAATTTTTGCCCTGCCAATTTTTTCAGGAAGGATGAACTTAAGTTCACCGGCGACCGCCTTTTTGTCGAGCTTCATGGACAGGGAAATACTGCTCGCATTGAGGTCAGATGGCATTTCTGACGGCAGACCGTAAGATTCAATAAGGTCTTTTATCCTCGAGACCTGATCTTTATCAATCAGATCAAGCATCTTTGAAAGGCGGGCTTCGAGGTTCATCCCGATTGCTATTGCCTCTCCGTGAAGGAATCTCTTGTATTTTGTGACAGTCTCGATTGCATGGCCTATTGTGTGACCGTAATTCAATATTGCCCTTAATCCGGCTTCTCTCTCATCTTTTGAAACAACCTCTGCCTTTATTTCGCATGAACGCTTAATGATGTAAATCAGTGCATCCCTGTCAAGATTTATAATTTTATCTCTCTCCTTCTCAAGGTAGATGAATAATTTTTCATCATAAATCACACCATATTTAATAACTTCAGCGAGCCCTGCCAATAATTGTCTTTGAGGAAGGGTTGTGAGGGTCTCCACATCTATCCATACAAGACCCGGCTGCCAGAATGCTCCGATCATATTCTTCCCGAGTTCATGGTCTATGCCGGTCTTGCCTCCAACGGAACTGTCAACCTGCGCGAGTAGTGTTGTCGGTACCTGGATATATGCGATCCCTCTCATATACGTGGAAGCGGCAAACCCGGTAATATCTCCTACCACCCCGCCTCCGAGTGCGATGAGAGCGGATTTTCTGTCAAGTTTGAATTTAAGCAGATCGTCATATATGTGCTTGAGGGTTTCAAGGTTTTTATACTCTTCGCCATCCGGGATCATTACTGTGAGCAAGTCGAAGCCGGCCTTTTTGACTGCATCCGAGACCCGCTCACCATAGAGTGAAAAAACAGTAGGGTTACTGACAATCGCAATCCTTGGGCTCAGTTCAAACAATTTGAGTTTATCCCCGATTTCATCGAGGCTATTGGTGCCTATAAAAATATTGTAACTCCTCTCAGCGAGATCAACCCGTATCTTTTCCATGTTTTCCTTAAAAACTCAAATATTTTGTTAAAGTCGTCATTCCGGCCTGTCCGGAATCATTCTTCCAATTCCTTATTGACTTAGTAATAATTCATTATTGCAAAAATATTCCAGTCAAGCTGGAATGACAGCTAAAAATCTTTTACTTTTTCGATGATCTCCTCTGCAATCTGAAGAGGAGTTTTATTTTCTGTATCGATCATTATATCTGCTTTTTCATAAAAAGGCCTTCTGAAATTCAAAAGCTCGTTAATCTTTGCAAAAGGGTTTTCTACCTTCAGCAATGGTCTGTCATTGCCCTTGCTCGTCCTGTTCAGGATAGTCTCGGGTGTTGCTGTAAGGCAGACAATAACACCGTTCTGTCTCAGGATCTCCATATTTTCCTGCTTTAAAACAGCGCCTCCCCCTGTGGAGATTATCGCATTTTTGTGAGAAGAAAGCTTTCTGATCATCTCTGTTTCGATCTCCCTGAACCTTGGCTCGCCGAACTGTTTGAATATTTCATTGATTGTTATCTTCTCTGACTTTTCTATTTCTGTATCCACATCAATCAATTTCAGATTGAGGAGGCGCTCAAGCTCCATTCCGACCGCGGTTTTGCCTGTTCCCATAAAACCGGTAAGCACGATATTTTTCATAGTTTTGCTCCTAAATAAACCCGCTGGAAATTTCAGTTTATATTGTATTGAATACAGGGCAGGAGGTCAATCTGTTATATTGTAAATATGCCTAAGGTTATAGTCGGAATGAGCGGAGGGGTTGACTCTTCTGTTACAGCATATCTGCTGAAAGAGAAAGGATATGAGGTAGAAGGGATCTCATTTCTTATGTGGGATGAAACAGGAGAAGCTGTTCCAGCGTGCTGCTCTTACAAAGCTATGGACGAGGTATCAGGCACAGCCCGTCATTTAGGGATATCACACAGCATAATTGATGTGAGGATAGATTTCAGAAAGAAAGTTATAGAGCCTTTTGTTAGGGCATATATTTCAGGCTTAACTCCTAATCCATGTGTGTTGTGCAACCGGTTTATCAAGTTTCCTTCTCTCTCAAAGGAGGCGGAAAAAAGAGGCGTGGAATTTATTGCAACCGGACACTATGCGAGGGTCGAACCAGCAGAGAGCAGAGAGCAGAGAGCAAAGAATGAATCAAAAGACTTACATGATTATTTCATTCTTAAAAAAGGAATTGATCCAAAAAAGGATCAGTCGTATGTCCTTCATATGTTGAATCAGGATGTGCTGAAGAGGCTGATCCTTCCGCTTGGATATTGCAGGAAGGAAGAAGTCAGGGGAATAGCACGGGCGCTTGGTCTTCCGTCAGCAGAGCGATCAGAAAGTCAGGAGATATGTTTCATTGAAGACAGAAATTACCTGAAATTTATTGATAAGCTCTTTCCTGTTGCAGGGACGTCCGGTGGTCCAATCGTTAATTTAAAAGGAAAGGTCATAGGGACCCATAAAGGAGTCTGTGGATATACCATCGGCCAGAGAAAAGGCATGGGAATAGCTTCACCAGAGCCTCTTTATGTAGTAAATATCGATACTCAAAGCAACACAATATACGCCGGACCTCGTGAAGCTGCTCAGAAACAGAAAATTTTTGTTGAGGATATCAACTGGATTATCCCCATCATCACACCCTTAGTAAGGGATGATAACGATGGGTTAAATTTCAGGGCATCTGTAAAGGTTCGCTCTACCATGCAAGACCAGCCGGCCACTCTTTATTTAGGAGCAATGAGCAAAGAGCAGGGGGCAAGGGATCTTGTTGTTCACGTTGTCTTTGATGAACCGCAATGGGCGCCTGCACCCGGGCAGAGCGCTGTTTTTTACAATGGAGATACAGTTATAGGCGGAGGGTTGATTAAAAAATCAGTCTGAGTGCATCACGCACAATGTCTATCTTCGCCGGGGTCATGCCAAGGTAATCCCCGTCTATCTGAATGTGAGCTTTGCCCTGTATTTCTATACTTTCGGCCTTCAGATATTCTATATCCTGAAATGCAAGATGACGTCCGGTCACAATACCTAAAACATACCTGATAAGATCCAGACGTTTTTTCCCTTTAAACAGGCAGATATAAAGATACGGATCTGTCAGTCTTGCATCAGGGGTAACGCGAAAATGTCCGCCGTATTTTGCTGCATTTCCTATAATTGCCGAATACCCGGCATACGTCAACCCGTTAATAGAGAAGGTCAGCTTCTCAGGATTGAATTTGGACAGGGTATTCAGTCCACTCAAAATATACGCGCCTTTGCCTGACATCTTCTTGATTGCCTCGCTTATCCTGAAAACCGCCTCGCCGTCAAAACCAATGCCTGCCATTAAACAAAAATAGCGAGTGATGAGCGATGAGTAATGTGTATAAACTATTCTCCCCAGGGATATACTCCGGGGAGCGCGGCTGATGGCTATTTTCATAGCGGCCTCCACTGTCTCCGGTATGCCGAGTTCCTTTGCGAGCACATTTGTGGTTCCAAGAGGCAGAATTGCGAGCGGTGTCTCTGTCCCGGTGATACCGTTTATTACCTCATTAATTGTTCCATCTCCACCGGCTGCTATTACCAAAGATGGAGACTTTTTAAGCGCTTCTTTTGCAAGACTCTCAGCGTCTCCCCTTTTCTCTGTAAAGAGCACCTCTACTGTGCATCCTTTTGACTGAAGGTAATACGATGCCATCGCTATTTTCCTGTCGGATGCCTTTTTGGCTGCAGGATTACTTATAAGGACTATTGATAATTTCATCAATTGAAACTATGCCTCTGCATGGAGAAACCTTATTGATCATTATTGGTTTCCTTTCAAGATAGTTTATGCATTTCCCGACAGCTATCCCTTCTTTTACAAAAAATGCCCTGCCACCGGTTTTGCTTCCCTTTAGTTTGATATCAGGTATCCTTATGTATCCGAATTCCTTTGATGCAATATATCCTGTTGTATAGTCCGGGTCGTCAGATATACATAACTCAGCTATTATATCTTTATAAGATATAACCTTTGAAGCGAGTATGAGGGCTTCTTTTACCGTATCTGTATTAATCCCATGCTCTGAAAGTCCCGAGGAAAGTATCCTGAACGCTGATGCATCGATGCCGAGACGTGATACCCTGACTCCCCGTTGCTCGTCAGGTTCAAGGCGTTCGGCTTTTTCCGCAGAAATAACCGACGCCCCCCTCAAGCCTCCCTTTTTTATCAGCTTTAATGCGGCATGAATAGCCTTTTCTGATACCCCTGATGCTTTCAGCAGCCTGATTGCAATATCTTTTGCTTCAGACGGTGTTTGAGAATGAACTGTTCTCACCGGCAATGACTCGATTTCTTTTGGCTTTTCCTTAATATCTTCAATAGAAAGGATAATCTTATCAGGTCTGCCTTTGGGATGGGAAATTGCCCTTTCAATATACTTTCTAACAACCCTTTGAATCTCTGACGAGGGATAAAGTCCTTCAGCACCGGAGACGTGAATCTCAGTCAGTTTTAAGTTTTGAGGTTTGAATTTTAAGTTTTGTCTTTTAACTTTTAACTTTTCACTTTTCACTTCTTTGGAGGCTCTCATCCGTATGCTCCATAGATTTTTCATACAGGTGTGATTATAGCGATACTGAAACGGATTGACAAGTCATCAGGATCCAAATACGGCAGGAGGGAAATATTTAGTCAAATAATGAAGCCAGCGCAGAGGCTTTCTCTTCGATCTTTGTCAGCTCTACCTGCTGGTTTTTCATCTTGAAGAGTTCATCCGCGATATCCAGTGCAGCGAGGATGGATGCCTTCACCGGAGTAATATTAGGAGATGAGTTATATACTTCCTTCAGCTTTTTATCCACAAAGGAAGCGAGGTCCCTGATGTATTCCTCAGGTTCATCTCCCTTTATGGTATATTTTTGTCCAAGGATGTAAACTTCGGTACTACCCATGTCGTTACTCTAATTCAAGGGTCTCAAGTTCATTCAGGAGGGTCTCAAGTTGACTTTTAAGCTGACTCTTTTCAGCCCTGATCTGTTCAACTTCCTGATTCTTTTCATCCAGCAGCCTTTCAAGATCCTTTATCCTTTTGTCGGTAGCTGATTTTTCTTCCTTAAGGGCCTTGACCCTCTCAATAGCAGTTGAAATTTTGTCTTCAAGATTTTTAAGCTTTTCCAATGGCAAAACCTCCTTCTTTATCTCTTTTGGTTGTTCCATAAGTTGGTCGTCGTCAAAGAGGGTATTCTTTAAAACCATCGTACCTAAAATACCAAAATTCTGATGCTAAAGTCTATAGTTTTTCAACAGGTATTTCTACAATGCCTTCCCCTGTCGCAGAGATACGTTTATATGCCGCGAACGTGCTTAGCACCCTCTTGACATAGTTCCTTGTTTCACTGTAAGGGATATCTTCAATAAATTCGTCAGGCGATTTGTAGTTTCCTTTTTGCAGCCATTTTCTCACTACTTCTTCCCCGGCATTATAGGCGGCAATGGCATGTGTATAACTCCCGAACTCCTTAATGAGATGGCTCAGGTAATATATCCCAACATGGAGATTGTTTTTAACCTTCAGGATATCCTGTGAATCGTCAATCCCCAATCTCAGTCTATTATCGAGCCGATAAGCTGTCTGAGGCATGAGCTGCATAAGCCCGAGAGCACCGGCAACAGACCGGGCGTCCGGATCGAACCTGCTCTCTTCCCGTATTATTGAAAGCGCCAAAAGTGGGTCAAGGCTATATTTCTTTGAGAGATCTTCAATAGTTTCTCTGTATGCATAAGGATACAGAAAACGGTGAATTTCTTCCCTGTATGGAACTTTCAGGGCAAGTCTTACAAGGTGCCTGTATTCACCCAGTTCCTGCATTTTTGAACAGATATAGAGTATATCTTCCATAGATTCGGTATTTTTTGAGATGTGGATCAACTCTGATAAAGCCTCTTTTGAGAAATCAAGATCAGAGAGTGCTTCTATACGATTGATCTTCCTTGAGATAACAGGAGTTCCTGTAATAGGTTTTATATGTTTTTTTGTTTTAGATTGCTCAGGAGATTCTTTCATTCTTATATACGACATAAAACTGTATATATCCGAATTTTTTTCGATGATTGCCGTATATATTTTCTCTGAATCCTCCCCTGCCTTCTCAAGACTGCGGGCCTTCCAATAAAGGTATTTTGGATTGCTGAATGCATTGTTTAACCTTGAAAATATGTCGGAGGCCTTTTTGTATTCTCCTGCCAGAAAATATGTCCATCCAATTCCCCATATTGCGTCTTCTTTCTCGGAAGGATAAAGTTCAATGATATTCTCGTAGAGATGTATAGCCTCATCAATAGCGCCATCCCTCCTTTTGTCTGATGCGACAGTGATCAGTATGGATCCCATTCTTTTATCATTGCTTTGCAGGAGTTCATTCATGGCTGAATATACTGCCTCTCTCTCGCCTGCGCGGTACAGGGAACGGAGTTCCCAATACCTTTCATTGACCTTTTTATAGACTTCAGCAGCCTCTTGATATTTTTTTTGCTTAAAAAGTGCAAGGCCAAGGTCCTTCAGGACTTTGGTTTTTAATCTCCCGTCATCTTCCGGCATTGCTGATCTCAGTGCAGATTCAGCGCCTCTGAAATCCATTGCCTCCATGAGGTTTGAAGCACGTTGGATCATATCATCCGAACTTATATCAGAAGGACTTAACCCGCTGTATGCCATCCTGGCAAAAGGACCTGCCTCTATATAGATATCCCTGAAGATCGCCTTTGCCCTGTCTTTCTGGTTATTGTTCTGAAGCCACTGTGCATACATGTACTTCATCTCTGTATCACCGGAATAATCCTTAACATAAGATTCAAACAGCTTCTGGATATTCTCATGAGACAACTCCACAGCCTCTTTAATTTCTCTTGCACGGGCTTTTTTTATGAGCGGTGAACGCGGATACTTCTTAATTAGGCTGCGGAGAGTATTAAGAGACTCTTCATGATTTCCATTTTCATGATAAGCATCAGAAAGCCACAACAGTGCATAATCAGCCAGTAAAGGATATTCTTTTGCTGCAGCAGACAGGCTGGAAATAGCGTCCTCATATTTCGCTTTATCAAGTTCATATTTACCCTTCTTGAGATACTCCTTGCCGTCCAGATCTCCACTGTAAACCGGCAGGCAGGAAGTAATAAACAATATGAGGAATAAAAATCGCTTCATAAAATTATCATAGCCAAATATAGTCTTTTTCAGCAATATATAACTTCTGCTAAAAACGACATTTTTATCGACAGTTTATGCAGCAAGGACAAGAAAATATTTACTCCAACCTTTACAGCAGCATTATGCATTTGATCATTCAAAAGCAGTCGCTTGACTTTAGACTAACCTTAATTTAATATTCTTACTAAAGATATCAAAATAGGATCCGGGATGAATAACAATAAGATGAATCTTGTCACTTTAATTATTGTCATCGTGACCTCCCTTTTTATTTTTGTGATGACAGAACCCATGGCTTTTGGAGAGATTGTTGAGAAAGGGATTGTTATCCTTGTAGAATTTCCAGATGTAAGTCATGATGTGAACAGAGATTTTGTGCAAAAAAGATTCTCTCAGCATTTAAATGACTATGTAAAAGAGATGTCATACAATAAGGTTTCCTTGAAGATTGATGTAACAAAGAAATGGCACACCCTGCCCGACTCTGTCAGCAAATACAGGATCTCGCCACGTAATCTGGAAGTGGATAAATCACGCGTAAGGAAGATAATTGATGATGCCCTGAACGCAGTTGATAAAGATGTCGATTTTTCCGAATACTCCTTTACTGCCATTGTCATGGGAGCTAAAGTGACAGAGTATGGAATGATTGGCCTCTGCGGTTATCCGGGCATGCTCGGATGGGGCACTGAAGATGTTTTGAAGACGAAAAGCGGCCAACTGGTTAAAGGAGGGGTGGCGATCTTCAGTTTTCAGGCACATCTTGGAACTTTCTTCCACGATATTGCTCATATCCTGGGTGGAGTAAAGGGAGGGAAAAGAAAGATCCCTTGTCTGTATGATCATGATTTACAGGCGAAGCCCGGTCCTATGCGGGAGACATTTGTCGATTCTACAATCAACATGGGATTCTGGGATCCCATGTCCTGTCACTATTTTAAGAGGGAATCACCTCCTCCAGGCATATCCTCCTGGACAAAGATGAGGTTGAACTGGATACAGCAATCAAAGATCAAAATCATCAAGAAGGGTGAAAAAGCTGAATTCATCCTGGGTCCTCTTGAGGATGGTTCGGCAGAGGTATTATTGGCAAAGATACCCATTTCTGATAATACCTATTACCTGATCGAAAACCGACAACCTATTGGGTACGATAAGAACCTGCCTGGCAGCGGAGTCCTGATTATGTATGCTGATGACAGTATTGCCGAATGCCGTCATGGAAAGGCACCGGTTAAACTCATTGATGCAGATTCCTCTGTCCCGCATCTTGAAGGCGCAGCCTTTGATATTGGCAAAAAAAGTTCTTTCCGTGATGAAAAGAATCGCATAAGAATTGAACTTAAGGAAAAAATTGGCAATTCTTACAGAATAATTGTCAGCCCTATATAAACAGCAGATCCTCTAAGAGGGCTTGCGAAGTAATTTATAACTTCACCAATGCCGTATGAACTAATAGAAAGACCTTTCATTACTTCTAACTTTCACCGCAAGCAGACAACTCTTAGAGGATAAAGTTCTTATCGCATTGCAAAAGAACTAATCAGTGTTAAGAGTAAAAAAGAGCCTGTCACTCTATCATCTATCCCTATAAAAAAGGGGCATAGAATTAAGTATGGTGTCCCCGGAATCAGAGACCGAAAGATTAACCGGAGTAATACTCCGGATTAAATTTCCATAGATATAGGGATCGATAGCTTCAATTGATTTGAATATGCAATTATTGTTTTTGGGTTTAATTGTCTCCATCAGTTAAAATATCTGCATGATACAGGTCAGTAACCTTTCCAAGGCATACGGCACTCAGATCATATTCGATGACATCGGGTTTACGGTCAACGCAGGAGAACGTATCGGGCTTGTAGGCAGAAACGGCCATGGCAAGACGACTCTCCTCAGGATGATAACCAGTGAGGAAAGACCTGACGAAGGGGTTATCAGCATCCCCAACAATTACATGGTCGGCTATCTCTCACAGCACCTTGCGTTCAGCGAAGATTCAGTGCTGAGAGAAGCCTGTCTCGGTCTTAAAACCTCTGATGACGGCAGGGATGAATCTTATAAGGCAGAGACGATCCTGATGGGCCTCGGGTTTTCGGCGGAGGATTTTTTGCGTCATCCACTTGACCTCTCCGGAGGCTTCCAGGTCCGTTTGAATCTTGCAAAGCTGCTCGTCTCTGAACCAGACCTGCTTTTACTTGATGAGCCTACCAACTACCTTGACATCGTCTCGATACGATGGCTCACAAGGTTCCTGAAGGCCTGGAGGGGGGAACTTATCCTGATCACCCATGACAGGGAGTTTATGGACAGTGTAACCACCCATACCATGGGTATACACCGGAATAAGATACGGAAGATAGAGGGCCCCACCCACAAGCTCTACCAGCAGATACTCATGGAAGAGGAAGTCTACGAACAGGCGAGGATCAATGAAGACAAGAAACGAAAGGAAACAGAGCAGTTCATAAACAGGTTCAGGGCCCAGGCGACCCGGGCGCGGGCGGTTCAGTCAAAGATAAAGGCCCTCCAGAAGAGGGAGAGGTTTGACAAGATGTCCGGGATAAAAGACCTTGAATTCGAATTTATCCCGTCACCATTTACAGGGAAATGGCTGATCGAGGCAAAAGACATCTCCTTTTCCTTTGGGCCGGAAGGTCTCCGGCTTATAGACGGTCTGAATCTGACCATCGGCAAAAAGGACAGGATTGCTGTCATCGGGAAAAACGGGAAAGGCAAGACAACGCTCCTGAACCTGCTTGCCGCTGAGCTGCAACCACTCAATGGTTCAGTGGCCCACCATGTGCACTTAAAACTTGCCTATTTCGGCCAGACAAATATCCAGCGGCTGACTGCTGAAAATACAGTCGAAAAAGAGATATTAGATTCACTCCCGGATTACAACAGAAACGCTGCCCGGAACATTTGCGGCATCATGATGTTCGAAGGTGATACTGCGCTTAAGAAAGTGAAGGTGCTTTCCGGAGGGGAGAAAAGCAGGGTGCTTTTAGGTAAACTTATTGTCAGCCCTGCCAATCTGTTATTGCTGGACGAGCCCACCAACCACCTTGATATGGAATCAGTGGACTCTCTGCTTGCAGCAATAGACGCATTTTCAGGCGCTGTTGTAATCGTAACGCACAGCGAGATGATTCTGAATGCAGTTGCCACACGGCTTATTGTTTTCGATGACGACAGCGTGAAGGTTTTTGAGGGCACATACCAGGACTTTCTCGACAGAACAGGCTGGAAAGATGAGGCTGAGACTACGGTCCGCAGCAGGCAGAATTCCGGGCAAAAAGGAAACGGCACAAACAGGAAAGATTTAAGGAGGATTAAGGCCGAATTAGTCAACAGCCGTTCCAGAACTCTCGTGCCGATTCAGTCGAGAATAGTTGAAGTAGAAGAGACCATCACCCGGCTTGAAAAGGACATTGAGCAGGATACAAAAGCGCTTATTAAGGCTTCTGTGAAAGGGCACGGAGAATCGATCAGGCAGCTTTCTGTCTCGATTCATGAGTTAAGGGGGAAAATTGACATCCTCTTTGACGAGCTTGAAACTCTCACCGATGAGCTTGGTGTAAAATCAAGGGAGTTCGAGGAAAGGCTTGATGCGCTGAAAACAGCAGGCGGTTAGCATATCACGGCTGTAAAGAAATGTAAAAGGGGAGGTTGTTGTGGAACGAATCCTTATAAAAGATATTCTTTCCGATGCGTATCTCGGGAAATCGGTTACTGTATGCGGATGGGTAAGGTCGAAGCGGGAGTCAAAGGGGTTTGCCTTCCTTGTTTTGAGCGATGGCTCCACACAGGAAACGCTTCAGCTTGTCATAAACAGCGGAGCCCGTGCGTTTCAACAGCTTCTTCGTTTAAATACCGGTGCAGCCATCCTGGCAAAAGGCATACTCAAAGAATCTCCGGCAAAGGGCCAGAAGTTCGAAATGGAAGTTTCTGAACTGGAGGTCTTTGGCGAGGCAGATCCTGATAAATATCCATTGCAAAAGAAGGGGCATACACTCGAATTCCTGAGAGAGATTGCTCATCTCAGGCCAAGGACAAATACCTTCGGAGCAGTATTCAGGATGCGCAATATACTTGCCTCTGCAGTCCATGAGTTTTTCCAGGACAGGGGATTTGTCTGGGTACATACTCCTGTTATCACATCCAGCGACTGTGAAGGCGCAGGAGAATTGTTTTCAGTGACTTCATTTGATCTTGAAAACCTTCCGGGGAAAGACGATGGAGGGTTGGATTTTTCTCAGGACTTTTTCGGCAGGCGGGCCTTTTTAACCGTGAGCGGTCAGCTTGAGGCAGAGTTTCTGGCGATGTCACTCGGAAATGTCTATACCTTCGGTCCGACGTTCAGGGCCGAGAACTCCAACACAACACGCCATCTCTCAGAGTTCTGGATGATCGAACCGGAAATGGCCTTTGCTGACCTGAAAGACGATATGGGACTGGCAGAGGATTTTTTCCGCTTTCTCTGCAGGAAGGCGCTTGAAAAAGGGGAAAGGGAACTCTCTTTCCTCGAAAACCACTACAAGAGGATTTCTCTTGAAGAATTAAGGAAGCTTGCAGACACTTCCTTCGTCCATCTGTCTTACACAGATGCGATAAAAGAATTGCAGGGTGCGAAAGAGAGCTTTGAATTTCCAGTCGAATGGGGTTCTGATCTTCAGTCTGAGCATGAACGGTATCTAACAGACAATGTCATCAAAGGACCTGTCATTCTGTTTGACTATCCCAAAGATATCAAGGCATTTTACATGAGACTGAATGATGATGGCAGGACGGTTGCTGCAATGGATATGCTGGTTCCGAAGATCGGAGAAATCATCGGCGGAAGTCAGCGTGAAGAGAGGCTTGGTGTTCTCGAAGAGAGGTTAATGCAGTCGGGGATTCCAGTCGAAAGCCTTCAGTGGTACCTTGACCTGCGCAGGTTTGGTTCAGCGCCTCACGCAGGATTCGGACTGGGATTTGAAAGGCTGGTGCAATACATTACAGGAATGGTCAATATCCGCGATGTAATCCCATGCCCGAGAGCACCCCGGGAAATCGGTTTCTGAATAGTGGACTGTCCATATCAAGATTGATCATTCGTATTACCATTGCATCTATCGCATTCAGAAGATTGACATGCTATTTGTGAGGGGTTATTCCAAATGTTCCAAGTTGCTCTTTGAGTTCCTCAATCTGCTTCTTCAGTTCTATCATCCTTAGTTCTCTCCCAACAGCCATATCATAAAACTCCTCAAGTTCTTTTACTCTCTTTTTGAGTTCTTCTTCACGCTTTTGCAATAATTGATCTGAACGTTTCTTTGCGGTAATATCCAGAACTGTAAATGTAACCCCAAGTGAAAAGTTGTTTATATCAATTGGGGATGAACTCAATAACACATCGATTATCCTTCCGTCCTTGCGTTGCCAACGTGTTTCTACGGTTCCAACTCCATGATCTCTTATAAGTTCGTATTTCCTCCTGCCAACATATTCAAAGTCTTCATCTGTTGGATAAAGCACTCTGGCACTTTTGCCAATGAGTTCTTCCTCTGAATAACCGAGCATTTTGCATAAACGTTCGTTAACTTTTAAGAGAAGACGATCAGGAGAGGATACTATCCCTATACCTGTGGGAGAAGCCCGGAAGATACTGGCTAATCTTTCCTCCTTTTCGCGCAGTGCAGCCTCTGCCAATATGCGATCCGTTACATCTCTGAAAATGCCTGACATATATTTCTTCCCGGCTATTGTTACAGGAAATGAGTTTATATCAGCGTAAAAAACACTTCCATCCCTTCTCTTCACAGGGATGTTTTTTGCAAGAAGCATCTCTCTCCTTGCCATCTTATCAAATTGTTCTAATACATAGGGCAGGTCTTTCTCAGAATGGATTGACATAACACTCTGGTTCTTGATTTCATCTTCATTGTAACCCAAGATATCACAAATTGCCTTGTTACCTAAAATAAATCTCTTAGTTTCATTATCAGCTATAATTATTCCGTCTGTAGCTTTATCAAAGATTTCTTTAAACCTTTGTTCAGACTCTCTGAGTGTTTCCTCAATTTTCTTAGGCTCAGTGATATCAGTTAAAATATGAACAGCTCCAGTAAGATTCCCTGATTCATCAAAGATAGGATCAGCAGTAATTTCAAGCCATTTATCCTTTACCTGCAATTCAAGAGTCTCTCTCTTGAGGGATTTTTGCATTTTCACAACAGGGCACTCTTCGAAAATTTCAGAAATACCATAAAGCAGTTCCCGGCAGGTCTTATCAATGATTTCGGTCATAGGTTTATTAAGGAGTTCAGACATAGCTTTATTGCATTTAAGTATCTTCTCCTTTGTATCTATCAGACAAAGAGCGTCTTTTACAGCATCAAATGTAACCTGCCATAGGTCAGAAGGCATGTGAACAATATTATCCGTCAGCTTCTGATCAGGTGCTGGCTTTTTCCCTTGCTTTGACGGCTTCTGGCGGGTCCCTGAGGC
>Ga0209253_10001906_pt1 | contig 18385 bp, 19 predicted proteins | sample FrelakmetBRP12BR_FD_187145 | JGI IMG/M metagenome (GOLD analysis project Ga0209253, IMG submission 187145) | Freshwater lake sediment microbial communities from the University of Notre Dame, USA, for methane emissions studies - BRP12 BR (SPAdes)... | ecosystem: Environmental > Aquatic >... | reverse complement strand
TCCAGCAGATCCGGTTGTAGACAGAAACCCGAACCTCGTTCTCACGTCAAGTGCTTGTCATGCAAGGACAAACTCGCTCGGCGGTTGGAGGAACTTCGGCTTAGCCGACTTCCTCGTCGATGGCGACCCCACAGCTGCCGAGGCCGCGATCGCACTGATCGAAGAAGCCGTTGGCGTGCTCGCGCGCCACCCCTTGATCGGCCGTCCGGTGGAGGCAGACCTGCGCGAACTGGTGATCTCGCGCGGCCGCACGGGGTACGTGGCGCTCTACAGCTTCGAGCCGTTGTACGACGCCGCGCTCATTCTCGCGATTCGCCACCAGCGTGAGGCCGGTTACCCGGGCGATGCCGGCGATTGAATTTCGCGCCGGGCAGCTGGTGCAGGGCGGCCAGATCAATCGACCTGCGCCGGCGCCTCGCGCACTGGATCGTTCGCGTCGCGCGTGGCGAACTGCGCCAGCGCCACGCCGGCCAGCGTGAGCGCCGCGCCGCCGATCTTCACCGAGGTGAAGCGCTCGCCGGTGACCCACCAGGCCACCACGCCGGCCACCAGCGGCATCAGGTATTGCAGCGGCGCGGTGCGGCCGACGCCGCGCTGCTCATTGACCCAGCCCCACACCAGCCAGCCTAGAAACGCCGATACGAGCGAAGCCCACAGCAGCAGGCCCCAGTGGTACGCGCCCATCTCGCCCCAGGGTGCGTTCCAGGCGATCGGCAGGCCCAGCAGCACGAGCAGCGGACTGCCCGCCAGCGTGGCATAGGCCATCACGGCCACGCCGCCATGGCGCTGGATCAACGGCTTGGTCATCACCGTGTAGTACGAGAACAGCGACGCCGAGAACAGCATCATCACGTCGCCGCCGGTGGCAGCCCATTGGCGACCGAGCAGCTTGTCCGACAGGAACACCAGCACTCCTGCGCAGGCCAGCGCCACGCCAGCAACTTGGCCCGGCGACAGCCGCTCGAGCCCCGCCCAGTGCAGGATCAGCAGCGTGAACACCGGCCCGCAGGCCATGATCAGCGCGCTGGAGAACGCGGTCGACCAGTGGATGCCGAAGGTCACCATGCTCACGTGCACCGTGTGCGCCAGCACGCCGAGCCCGGCGAGCTTGAGCGCGTCCTCGCGCGGCAGGCGCAACCAGCGCCAGCCATTGGCGTGCAGCAGGAGCAACGCGGCGCACACCGGCATCAGCAGGTAGCGCGCGAACAGGAAAGCACCCGGAGGCAACACCTCGAACAACGCCTTCTGCACGCTGAAGTTGGCGCCCCAGACCGCGACGACGCCCAGCCCGGCGGCGAGCGCGAGCTGCTGATTGGACAGCGCGGGCCGCGCGGCGGCGATGCTCAGGGGCGGTGGCTTGAACTCGGTCGTCATTGCGCCGCTCGCAGTGCGTGGCCGAGCACAGTCGTCACCTCGCACCAGGTGTTCAGCCGCCCGACGGCGTCTCCTTGAGACAGGCCCTGCGGCACTTCTCGAGTTCGACCATGCAGGCGCGTTCGGACATCTTGCCGCTGGTGACGCAGGCCTTGTAGACATCCTCGCAATCGGCTTCGCATTCGCTCATCTTCGACAGCGCCGCGCCCGATGCCAGAACCAACGCAACGGCGAACAGGATTCTTGATGGCATGCCGCCTCCGAGAAACGGGATTCAATGCCCGCCATTGTGCCCGGACGCGAAACGCAGAGAATGGTCATCCACGCTCGTGGAGATCCATGGATGCGAATGCGATGAATACCGACCTGTCCGATCCCATGATTCGACCCTTTCGCCTCCTGGTGCCGCAAGGCTCGATCGACGACCTGCACGCCCGGCTCGAGCGCATCCGCTGGGCCGACGAAGCGCCCGATGCCGCCTGGGCCTACGGCAGCTCGCTCGCCTTCATGCGCGAGATGGCGCGCGAATGGCGCACGCGCTTCGATTGGCGCCAGACCGAAGCGCAGCTCAACGCCTGGCCGCAGTACAGCACCCGCATCGACGGGGTCGACGTGCACTTCCTGCACGTGCCGGGCAAGGGGCCGCATCCGAGACCGCTGCTGCTCTCGCACGGCTGGCCGGGCTCGGTGCTCGAGTTCATGAAGCTCATCCCGCTGCTGACCGACCCTGCCGCGCACGGCGGCGACCCTGCCGACGCGTTCACGGTGGTCGTGCCGTCTCTGCCCGGCTACACGCTGTCGTTCAGGGAGGGACAGCCGCGCAAGTCGATCACCGAGATCGGCGCGATGTTCCACACGCTGATGCACGAGCGCCTGGGCTACCCGCGCTACGGCGCGCAGGGCGGCGACTGGGGCTCGTTCGTCACCGCCTGGCTGGGCGCGTACCGTGCACAACACCTGACCGGCATCCACCTGAACCTCATGCCGATCAAGCGCGACCCCGCGATCTTCACCAACCCCACCGAGTGCGAGCGCCGCTATCTCGCCGAACTCCAGGCGTGGCTCAAGGAGGAGACCGGCTACCAGGCGATCCAGGGCACGCGGCCGCAGACGCTGGCGTTCGCGCTGTCGGATTCGCCGATCGGCCTGGCCGCGTGGATCACCGAGAAGTTCCGCGCCTGGACCGATTGCGCCGGCGATCCGCGCAACGCGCTGACGATGGACGAGATGCTCGGCAACATCAGCCTGTACTGGTTCACCAACTGCATCGGCGCTTCGTTCTGGCCGTACTACGCTCGGATGCACGGCAAGTGGCCGATCGACGGCCGCATCGAGGTACCCACCGGCTACTGCGAGTTCCCGCGCGAGATCCTGCGACCGCCGCGCGAAGCGGCCGAACGCCAGTTCAACATCCGGCGCTGGAGCGTGATGGCGAAGGGCGGCCACTTTGCGGCGCTCGAGCAGCCGGCTGCGCTGGCGGGGGAGATTCGGGAGCTCTTCCGCGACCTTGCATGACCAGAAGTACTGCAGGAGCGGGCACGATTGCGATGCAGGACACTCGATTGCCAGCGCTCGCGGCGGTGCATGCCACGGCTAGAGCGCCAGCCACCCGACTCGCGGTGCAGGTGTCCGAGTTCGGCCAGGAGGGAATGGACGAGCGTGACCCAGTGGCAGTCAGCTTGATGAGCTGAACCGGTCAGTCGGTCGCGCTAACCGTAGGTCAGCACCCGTTGCTGACCCTCGTAGGTTCGATTTGATCGCGCAGAACCTGTCGTTGGGCCGGCCGTTGCCGTTGGGTCCCTGGTGTGATTGCAACTGGGTTCGGGGCCACAACGTTGCATTGGAAGTCGTGGAGATCGCAACCGGAAGAGTCGCCGCACTTGAACTGCCAAGATATTGGCATAATCTGCCAATCCTGGTCTAGCGAACCTGTTCTCGCACTTTCGGAGCCGACAACATGCCTACACGCAACGTAGTTCTGAGCGAACATCAACAGGAGCTGGTAGAGACGCTGGTGCAGTCCGGTCGCTACCAGAACGCCAGCGAGGTACTGCGAGAAGGACTGCGCCTCATCGAGGAGCGCGAGCGCATTGGCGAAGCCAAGCTCAAGGCCCTCAAGCAGGCGGCCCGTCAAGGCTGGGCGGATGTCTCCGCGGGGCGGTACGCCGATGTTGCCGATGATCAGCTTGAGGATTTCGTTGGGCAGTTGGGTCGCCGTGCCGCCCAGCTGGCCAAGACGGCGAGCTGATGCTTCGCTATCGGCTGTCGGACACCGCCCAGGTAGATGTCATCAACATCCTTGCCTGGACGCACGAGCAATTCGGCGAGGCCGCGCGGCTGCGCTATGAGAGCCTGATCGTCGCGGCGCTTCGCGACGTGGCGACACAGCCGGACCGGCCGGGCAGTATCGCGCGGCCCGAACTCGGCGCGGGTGTTCGATCATGGCACCTGCGACTGAGCCGGCATCACGTGGGTACAGGTGCGGCGGTTGTCCGCCGGCCGCGCCACTTCCTTGTTTACCGCTTTGAGCCCGCCCTGCTCGTGGTCGGTCGGGTACTGCACGACGCCATGGAATTGGCGCGGCACTTGGACCCCGACACGTCCTGGGAATAGCCGCTGGCGCGCGTTGGCCGACCGTTGGATCGCAGCAAGCTTGGTGGGGGCGCAGCAGCAACGCAGGCGTCCAGAAAGCCGCCCCTGACCAGCGACTCTTGATGGCCGCGGCCTGCCCACGAGCTCGCTTGCCCGTACGTCCGCTGCCCATCGCATTGCCGGCGTTCGGGACATGCTGGCGGTGCGCTCACTTCGGGTCGCATGGGTGAAGTCAACGCACCCTATTCGGCGCATGCACGCGATCTCCCTCGGAGAATCGACCGGTTGCACCGCTCATTGGGTTACTGCCATCGACTTGAAGCCGACCAGGCGCGAGATTCTCGCGCCTGCCCGTGCGAAATCCTGCATCGCGGATGGCGGCTGAAACCAGCCGCGGCATTCTGGAGCGCCCAGCGATGGAGAGGATCCCCACGCACCTGGGGCCGGCGCCGCAGCCGACCAGGGCCACGGCGAGGGGCCGAGGCCACATCGCGCAAATTGAGTCGCACTCGCCACCATGAACAGCCGCCATGCGCCGAGAGGGTCAACGGGTGACAAGGAGCCGGGTGGCACTGCGCGTCGTTTGGGCACGACGCTCTCGACAACCCATCGCAAAGCTTGAGCCGGAGGCTTCAGGTGCACCCTGCCCGGCGGCCAGGGACTGCCGAATCAGCGCAGCGCACCATCCCCGTCAAGCCAGCCTGCCGTTCCAGCCCGCCGCGACGGGGGGCAGGAAGCCCACGTCGAGCTTGTCGTGCCGCAACGGCATGTCGATGTCCACCACCCGGTCGAGTTCCTGCGCATAGCGATGCCCGGCATAGGTTGCCGCGGCGATGATCGCCGGCGCCTCGCAATCGCCGATCCGCGCCAGCGTGAACGGCAGGTCGGCGTACGTTCCATCCGGCCGATACCGCAGCGCAGTCCAGAGATCGTCCACCGGCGCGCGGTGGCCCACAACGACCAGCCCGGCCGCGGGCAGTACCCGCTCGCGACCCGAGTGCTCGCAGGCAACGGTCGCCTCCTTGCCGTCGAACCAAGCGAAGCCGTGCGCAGTGAGCAACGTGATGCCGAGCCCCATCAGGTGGCCCGGCACGCGCCAGCCCTCGCCCGTGTTCTCGGCCCAGGGCGAGGCACGGTCGTGTGGCGTGACGAGCGTGACCTCCAGCCCCGCGGCGCGCAGCCGTTCGGCGACGACGCCGCCCATGTAGTAGCCGTCGGCGTCGAACACCACGGTCGGTCCGGCGGGCAAGCGCCCCTCCATGATGTCGTCCGGCGTCAGCACCTGCGTCTCGGGCCCGGCGATGGCCTCGAAGCGCTGGCCGGTGAAGACGTCGCGCCGCCAGCGCGCGCCGGTGGCGATGCACACGTGCTGCGCTTCGAAGCCCATCACGTCCTCGGGCACGAGACGGCTGTCGCGGAAGACTTCGACCTTCGGCATCTTGAGGATCTGCTGCTCGCGGTAGTCGCGCACGCGGATGTACTCGCGCATCCCCGGCAGCGCCGCCTCGCGCACCACCCGTCCGCCCAGCACCTTGCCAGCCTCGGCCAGCGCCACGCGGTAGCCGCGCAGCCCCAGCGCCCGCGTCGCCTCCAGCCCCGCAGGCCCCGCGCCAACGACCAGCACCTGAGCGTCCGACCCCTTGGGCGCGATCTTCTCGGGGTGCCAGCCGCGCCGCCATTCCTCGCCCATGGTGGGGTTCTGGGTGCAGCGGATCGGCACCGACAGGCTGTCGCCCGAATAGCAGATGTTGCAGCCGATGCACTCGCGGATGTCGTCGATACGGCCTTCCTCGATCTTCTTCGGGAGGAAGGGGTCGGCGATGGAGGGGCGCGCCGCGCCGATCAGGTCGGTGATGCCCGCCTTGACCATCCGCACCATCGTGTCGGGCGAGGTGAAGCGTCCCACCGTCACCACGGGCTTGGTGGTCACCGAGCGGACGAAGGCCATGTAGGGCTCGAGCGCGCCTTCCTTGACGAAACGCGAGACGCCCATCTCCAGCGAGTAGTCGGCGATGTTGATGTCCCAGAGGTCGGGCATCTCGGCCATCAACTCCAGCATCTCGCGCCGTTCGCCGGTGATGGGCACGCCGTCCTCGCCGATCGCCTCGTCGGCGGCAAAGCGCACCGCCACGGCGCAGCGGTCACCCACGGCCTCCTTGGTCTCCTCAATCAGCTCGCGCACCAGACGGGTACGGTTCGCCAGGGATCCGCCGTATTCGTCGCTGCGGGTGTTGGTCCTGGGGTCGAGGAAGCGCGCGATCAGATAGCCATGCGTGGCATAGACATAGACGATATCGAAGCCCGCATCGCGGGCGCGCAGCGCGGCCTTGCGGTGCCAGCGGCGCAAGTCGCGGATGTCGGCCTTGTCCATCCCGCGGGACTGGAAAGGATGGCCCACGCCGTTGGGCATCGAGGCCACATCGAAGGAGACCAGCCGCGTTGCCAGATTCGCTGAGTCCGCCCCCCCGAACCACAGCTCTGCTCCCGCGAGCGCGCCGTGGGCATGCACCTTGTCGGTCATCAGCCGGTGGGCGCGGACGTCGCTGTCGTCCCAGAGCGTGGCCGAGATGTTGAGTTGGTCATCCGAGGCCGGGTGGATCGAGCAGTACTCGGTACAGACCACGCCCCAGCCACCCTCGGCCTTGATGCCGCGCATCTCGGCCAGCGTGCGCGGGCGCACCCAGCCCATGCCGGTGCAGTGCGGCACCTGGAAGAAGCGGTTCTTCGTCGTCACCGGCCCGATCTTGACGGGCTCGAAGAGGATGTCGTAGCGGGGGTCGCGTGTCATCGCGGGCGTCGGGCAAAGGCAGTTCGAACGCCCGCCGCAAGGATTCCCGCGAGAAGCGGCAGACGTCGGCGCGGGCGCAACAACATTCTTGTCTAGATTGCGCGCCAGGAGTCGACCGACAGAGCTGCGCTCACGTTCGGTGTCGTGTACTGAACACGCGCCTGCAGCCACCAGCCCGTCATTTTCTCGCCCGGCGCGGCTCTGTTGGTAGATTCCATGCGAAATCCGAGCATCGCCTGGCGTGGGTCGCGCGCCATGGCGGAGCGATCCTGAACGTCGGTCCACTGCAATCGTGGTCCGGGCGATCGCGAACGACCCGTCTGGAGAAGGTGGACGGGCGGTCTGGCCGAGGTGATTGTGAAGAGGTTGACCGATAGGGAGCATTCAAGATTCCCAACCGGCCAGGAGCGGCCTGTCGTTCAGCGGCCAACCCGCCGTTCGGATCAGCCCTGAGGGCCGAGGTGCGTGGCCATGCGGTTCACAGCGGCGGTCAGCGCTGGCAAATCCTGTTCGACGACCAGCCAGACCGCCCCGAGGTCAACGCCCAGGTAGCCATGCACGATCACGTTGCGAAACCCGGCGAGTTCGCGCCATGGGATCTGCGGCTCGGTGCCCTTGATCTCGCTCGACAAGCGCTGGCTTGATTCGGCCAAGGTCTGCAGATTGCGGATCACTGCGTCTTGCACCAGACGCGAAGCGTCGAAGCGGGAGCGTTCGGCGTTGGTGTACTCGAAGATGCGGTCCAGGCAGTCGCGCATGTGCGCCAGCAGCACCCGGTCCGCCTCAGGGCCCGGATTCACAGCGGCACGGCGAGCGCCATCACTCGCTCGCGCAGCGCAGGGTGCAAGCTCGCTTCGGTGACGACATCCACACGGCGGCCCAGCAATTCCTGCGCATCCAACAACAGGCCACCCAAGGCGAGGGCGCTGGTCCCTGGGGCCAGGGTCACCAGCAGATCGACGTCGCTGTTGTCGCTGCCGTCGCCACGGCTCATCGAGCCGAAGATCCGAACCCCTGTGACGCCGCGCCTGCGTGCCAGGGCCAGCAGTTCGGCGCGGTGGGTTTCGATCAGCGGATGCATGGACGGCAGTGTAGCCATCCTGTGCCGACAGGCATTCAATGACGGGTGCTCAGGCTTGACGGCAGCCTTGGCCGGCTGCTGTGTGGCGCCAGGGCGAGCGACTGCAACGGGTCGAACTGCGACCTTCAAAGCGTCGCCTGCGTGCTTTACCTTCGCTCAACGGAGCTCACCAAGGAGTCGCCACCCATACCGCCACATCATCGATCAGGCCGGTCCGAGGATCGGCGCGATGCAAAAGTCTTGCCAACATCACGGCGCAACTGTAGCCACGTTTCGCGCCCCGCCCTCGACGTGCCGCAACAACCTCCCCCAGCCCTCGTCGACCTCGGCCTGAAGCGCCTCGATGTCTTGCGGCTTCATGTGCCTATAGCGGCGCTGCAGCGACAGGTAGTCGCTCACCGGGCGCGTCTTCGTCGTGTGGTTGAGCGTGTAGCTGCGGCCGTTCTCCACCTCGTAGAGCGGGAACGCGCCGCACTCGACGGCGTAGCGCGCGGCGGTGAGGCCCATGTCGTCGGGCAGGCCCCAGCCGTCCAGGCACGGGATCAGCAGCGTGATCAGGCGCGTGCCGCGCAGGGCCTTGGCCTTTTGCACCTTGGCGATCAGGTCGGGCAAGTGGCCGACGCTGGCAGTCGCGACGTACGGCACCTCGTGCGCGGCCATGATCTCGGTGAGGTTCTTCTTGCGCGAGGTCTTGCCCGCGGGGGTGGAACCGGTCTTCGCGAAGTGCGGCGTCGACGACGACTTCTGCGCGCCGGTGTTCATGTAGCCCTCGTTGTCGAGGCAGATGTAGATGAAGTTCTCGTTGCGCTCGGCGGCCGACGACAGGCACTGGAAGCCGATGTCGTAAGTGCCGCCGTCGCCGGCCAGCACCACCACCTGCGTCTCGTGCTTGCCCTGCGCGTCGAGCGCGCGGCGCAGGCCCGACGCCGCCGCGGCGCTGGCTTCCAGCGTCGGCTGGTAGACCGGAATTTTCAGCGAGCTGAACGGCTGCGCGCCGGCGATGATCGCCATGCACGACGGCGGGATGATCGCCATCGTGTCGGGGCCCAGCGTGGCCAGCACGTGGCGCACCGACAGCGCCTCGACGCAGCCGGGGCAGGCGGCGTGGCCGGAGCAGAGCATCGCTTCGTCTTGGTGGAGGATCGGGTTGATCATGCTTGCCTCGGCTCTTGGCCCTCACCCTGGGTCCCTCTCCCGGGGGGAGAGGGAGAGATGCTTATCTGACCCATATGGATTCGGGTTGCGGTTCGCGCCCGCTATAGGCGCGCACGAACTCGCAGATCTTGCCCGGCGGCACGTTGAGCCCGCCCACGCCGGCCAGCAGGCCGTGGATGCGCGGGGCGTTCGGCACCCCGTAGAGCGCAGCGCGCAGCTCCTGGTGCAGCACGCCGCCGTGGCCGGGCGAGTAGTTGCGGTCGAGCACCAGCACGTCGGGCACGCCGGCCAGCGCCGCGCGCAGTGCCTGCACCGGCAGCGGCCTGAACAGCCGCACCTTGAGCAGGCCCACCGCCTCGCCGGCGTCGCGCAGCGCGTCCACCGCTTCGCGAGCCGTCCCGCACATGCTGCCCATCGTCACGATCACGGTCTGCGCGCCGTCGCAGCGGTAGCGCTCGACGATGCCCCAGCTGCGCCCGGTGAGACGGCTCCATTCGCGGTCGGCCTCGATCGCTGCGTCGGCCACCCGGTCCATCGCCTCGCCGAGCGCCTGGCGGTGGCGGTAGTACATGTCCGCGGTGGCGACGTTGCCCCACGACTCGACCTTGTGCGTGTCGAGCCGATGCGCCGGCGCATAGGGCGGCAGGTAGGCGTCGACCAGCTCCTGCGCCGGCACTTGCACCGGCTCGAGCGCGTGCGAGACGTAGAACGCGTCGTGATTGACCATCGCCGGCAGCAACACCTGCTCGGCGATGCGGAACGCCAGGATCGTCGTGTCGAGCGACTCCTGCGCGCTCTCGCTGTAGAACTGGATCCAGCCGGTATCGCGCTGCGCGACGCTGTCGGTCTGGTCGGGCCAGAACGCCCACGGCGATGCCACCGTGCGGTTGACGTTGGCCATCACGATCGGCGCGCGCGCGCCGCTGGCGTAGTGCAGCAGCTCGTGCATCAGCAGCAGGCCTTGCGAGGCGGTGGCGGTGAACACGCGCACGCCGGCCAGCGACGCCGGGATGCACGCGGCCATCACCGAATGCTCCGACTCGGGCGTGATGATCTCGGCGTCGAACAGGCCCTCGGCCTGGAACTCGGTGATCTTCTCGAGCACCGGCGTCTGCGGCGTGATCGGGTACACCGGCACGACCTTGGGCCGCGCCAGGCGCGCGGCCCAGGCGACCGCGTGGTTGCCGGTCAGCAGCACGGGCTTGTCGGCAAGCGTGGTCGCGTCGCGGGTGTTCATCGCGCCTCCTCGACCATCTTCATCGAGCCGGTGGGGCACTCCTTGACGCAGACGCCACAGCCCTTGCAGTAGTCGGTCAGCACGTCGTAGCCGTCGTCGACACGCTTGACCGCGAGATCGGGGCAATAGACGACGCAGTTGTCGCACAGGATGCAGGTTCCGCACGAGAAGCAACGCTGACCTTCAGCCAGCGCCTGCTCGGCGGCCAGTCCGAGTTGCACCTCCACGTCCGCTGCGAGGCGTTGCGCGACGTCCAGGCGCGGTTCGGCGGTGCGCGGCTGCTTCGGGTAGTAGTAGCTGCCGATCGCACCCAGCGGCACCACGGCCTCAGCGTCGGCCTCGGCCTCGTCATGCCCGTTGCCGCCCAGCACGCGGTGAATTGCCCAAGCGGCGCGCTTGCCCATGCCGACGGCCTCGGTGACGAAACGCGCCATGCTCGCCACGTCGCCGCCGGCGTAGACGCGCTCGGCGCTGGCGGCCTGGCCGGCGTCGACCTTCAGCAGCGCGCCGTCGGCCGTGAGTGCGCCTTCGAGCGGCGTGAGATCGGGGTCCTGGCCGATCGACGGCACCACGGCGTCGGCCTCGAGCGTGAACTCGCTACCGACCAGCGGCGTGACGGCGAACTGCCCACGCTGCGCGCCGGGCTCGAAGCGCACGCGCACGCATTGCAGGCGCAACCCGTTGCCGCCCGGCTCGGACACCCGGGTGAACATCGTGCCGTCGCGCAAGGCGATGCCTTCTTCGAGCGCCTCGGCCACCTCTTCGTGCTGCGCCGGCATCTGCGCCCGGCTCTCGAAGGCGAGGATCGTCACGTCATGCCCCGCGCGGCGCGCGCTGCGCGCTGCGTCGAGCGCTGCGCTGCCGCCACCGATCACGACCACGCGCTTGCCGAGCGCGGGTGCTGCGCCCGAATTCGCACGCGCCAGGTAGTCGGCGCCGTCCATCACCCAGGGCCTGCCGTAGTCGAGCTGCGGCAGGCGCTTCTGACGCTGTGCACCGACAGCGAGAAACACGGCGTCGAACTCGCGACGCATTCGTTCGAGATCCGCGTGCGTCGCCAGCGGCTCGCCGCAGCGCACGTCGACCCCGAGCGCGACGATGCGCGCGATCTCTGCGTCGAGCACCGCACGCGCCAGGCGGTACGACGGAATGCCGTAGCGCATCAGGCCTCCGAGCTGCGGCCGGGATTCGAACAGGGTGACCGCGACACCGCGCCGGCGCAACTGGTACGCCGCCGACAGCCCCGCGGGGCCGCCGCCGACCACGGCCACGCGTCGGCCGCTCTCGTCGGCGGGCGGGGCGAAAGCCCAGCGCTGCTCGATGGCCATATCGCCGACGAAGCGTTCGAGCCGGCAGATGGCCAGCGACTCGTCGAACCCGGCGCGGTTACACGCCGCCTCGCACGGGTGGTGGCAGATGCGTCCGGCTACCGCCGGGAACGGGTTGTGGCGCGTGAGGATCTCCCACGCGCCGCGCCAGTCGCGCTCGCGCGCGCGGCCGATCCACTGCGCGATGTCGCCGTTCACCGGGCACGCAGCGTGGCAAGGCGACGGCGCGCTGATGTGCCGCGGCAGCGCGGCACGCCAGGTGCCCGTCTTCACCGCCTCGGTACTGCCGGTGGTCCAGATCGGCGGCACGGGCCCGTTCATACAAGCGTCGCCTGCATCTGCGCATCGACGCAGGCGTAGCCGTCCTCGCAGGCGGCGATGTTCTCGTCGTGCAGCTTCGGTGCCTCTTCGGTAAGCACGCGCGTCAGCACGTCGAGACGCGGAGCACCGATCGCGCAGGCCAACGCACCAAGCAGCGCCGAATTGACGATGCGCCCGAGGCCGTGGCGGCGCGAAATCGCCAGTCCGTCCACAGGAATCACCCGGTGGCCCGGCAGTTGTTGCGCCCACTGCTGCGGTGTCCGCGACGAATTGGCGACGATCAGCGTGTTCGGGCCCGCGGTGGCCAGCAAGCGGCCTTCGAGCAGGCTGGAGTCGAAACACAGGATCGCGTCGGCCTGCTCGATGTCGCAGCGCAGGCGCACCGGCCGGTCGTCGACGCGGATGAACGAACTCACCGGCGTGCCGCGCCTCGCACCGCCGTAGCTGGCGAACGACTGCACCTCGCGCCCCTCGGCGAAGAATGCCGCCGCCAATAGGCTGCCGGCAGTCTGCGCGCCCTGTCCGCCACGGCCCTGGATGATGATCTGCAGCAAGCGCTGGTCTCCTGTGATACCCGGCGCGACGACGCAGCCGCGCAGGCGCGGGCTGGCAAGCCCGCGCGAAACGCCATGCTGAGCGGATGCGCGGCAGCGATCCTTGCCTCAGATCAAGAAGGCGCGTGATCAGGCATTTGCCGCACGGGCGATACGACGCAGGAGTTGTGTCCTGACTTGCCGGGGCGGGGGATCCTCAGTCTCCCGCCCCGATTTCCGCTACCGATAACCCCCGTTCAGAACCCGGGGGTCACGCTCGTCATTGCACGACCAGCGGTTCGACATGCGCCGGCACGAACTTGGGCAGCGTCAGCGTCAGCACGCCGTCCACATACTTCGCAACCGCCTTGGCGCGGTCGACCTCGAAGCCGAGCGCGAAGACGCGGCTCGCGAAGCCGTAGCTCAGTTCACCGCGCAGGAAGCGAACATCCTTCTTCTCGAAGACGGGCTTCTTGTACTCGGTGGTGATCATCACCTGGCGACCGTCGATCTCGACGTGGATATCTTCCTTCTTCACGCCGGGGATCAACGCAGTCACGAGATAGCTATCGTCCATCTCGATGACGTCCATCGGGATTTGCGGTGTTTCGGGTGTCGGCTCCCAACGGAACGGCCGCATGAAGCTGCGGAACGCATCGTCCAACACAAAGGGCTCGGGAGCAAACAGGCTTGGCAGATAGGTGGTGTTCATGGCACTTCCTTTAGCCTCTACGCGCAGCCAGACGCCGCGCAGCCACCACCATCCGACCGACTTTCATCGCCAGCCATCTCTCGTGAAGTGGACGGTGGCAGTACATACACTAGGTCAGCCGCACGACGACGCGTTGAGCCTGATCACAATCAGGCGAGATCAACGCGCGGCGCTTCAGCTGCGATCCACCGTGGCGGTTGCGCGCACATGGCGCATCACCATGCCGTCGGGCGTGCGCCGGATCGGCAGTGCGAAGTCGAAGCGGTCCACCGCGGCACAACAGTCGAGGTCGGCGGCAGGCAGGTGGGGGTCGGTCCCGGCGCGAAAACGGCGGCCGAAGTCCGAGTCGCGCACGCGCGCAGCGTACGGCGCGCGCGGCGGATCGTCGCCGCGCAGCAACGCCTCGATCAGATCGGCGCAGGCGTGGTCTTCGTCGCCGTCGCGGTCCGACCAGGTGCCTGTGATGACCAGCGTGACCGACGGCGGCGCCAGCGCGCGAAGAAAGGCCGCGGTGGCGCCCGCGCACACCAGGCTGGCCGCCAGCAGCACGCCGGCGTGATCGCACGCCAACAGCCCGCGAGTGCCCCCCGCGGTGTACTGGATCACGCGGCGTCCGCTGAGGTCGAGCGCGGCGACCTGCGATGGCGAGTTGCCCATATCGAGCCCGGGTGCGGGCGCGCCGCCGCCGATGGCACCGATCGCCAATGCGTTGCGATCGCGCGCGCGCAGCTCGCGCGCAGCGCCGATCGACCCGACGGCGACCACCTCGCTCGCCCCGCGCGCCAGGGCGTAGGCTGCAGTAGTGAACGAGCGCAGCACGTCGATCACCACCACCGCGCCGTGCAGCTCGGGGCAATGTGGCAGGTCCGAACGCAGGATCTTCATCGGTTCTGGCTGGGCGGGTCGATCGGCCGTGTAGAGGCGGCGGGTGATGCTGGCAAGTCAGCGGCCAGCAGGTCTGCCAGATGGCCGACCTGCTGGCCGCCGAGCTGAAGCGCGCCGAGTGGCGCCCTTTTGGACAATGCGCCTTGTTGCGCCAAGGTCGCGATGCGCCCTTGGCCTGGTCTATTTGCCGGACCTCGGGCCGTCTTCCTAATCAGGCTTCCCGGGGCTCTTGTCCTGCGCCTTCCCCCGCCCCCGCTCCTGTGGCGGCCCCTTGCCTGGCTGAGGCGGGTTCTGGCCAGCGCCGGGCGCCTGCTGCTGGTAGTACTGACGTGGCACCTCGTCACGCGGCTGGTAGCGGTAGTTGCGGTTGCGCAGATCGGGCTGTTGCTCAGCGCGCGGATACCGCTCGCCATAGTAACGGCGCTGGTAGGTGGGTGGCGGGGCCGGCGGCGGCACGGCATGGCGGTTCCATTGGTCCCAGCCCCTGTGCTGCTGCTCCCATTGTGGGCCCCAGTGTTGGTCCCAACGCGGCGGAGCGCTCCGGTTCCACCCGCGAAAGTACGGCGGTGGCGCCCGGTAGTAGCGCACCGGCACACGCAGCACGTAGTAGGGCACGACCATCGGCGCCACGAGCTGCCACGGCCCGTTGAACCAGGAGCTCATGTACCAGTTGTCGCCCTCGAACACCCAGTACAGGCCGTCGTAGAAGAAGTAGTTCGCGCGCAGGCTCGACGCGTAGTAGACCGGGTAGCCAGGCACCGCCACGAGGTGTGGATACGCGGGAACGTTGATCCCGATGCCGATGCTCACGCTCACCTGAGCGGGCACCGCAGTCGCAGCGCAGCTGAGCGCGATGCAAAGGGCGATTACTCTTTGGCGCATGGCCTGACCCTGTTTCTATCCTCTCACGGTGGCAACCGGGTCAGTCTACGCCGCCGCGCGCACGGCGGGCCACCGGTTGCTGGCGTGCGCGTCACATCGTGTCGGCGCCCGACCGTCGGCGACGGCGCTTCAACCCCCGAGCAGCTGACCACCGTCGACCGCAATGGTCTGCCCGGTCACCCATCGCGCATGCGCCGACGCAAGGAACAGCGCGACCTCGGCGATCTCTTCTGGCGTGCCCATGCGTCCGAAGGGAATGCCTTTGAGCACGCGGTCGTACAGCGGATCGCCCGCCCGCTTGCGCTGGTCCCACACGCCGCCAGGGAACTCGATCGATCCCGGCGCGATGCAGTTCACGCGGATTCGCTTCGGCGCCAGCATCGCCGCCTGGCTGCTCGTGTAGCTGATCATCGCCGCCTTCACTGCCGCGTAAGCCGGCGTGCGCGTCGAGGCTCGAAGGCCCGAGATCGACGAGATATGGACGATCGCTGCGCCGCCGGCCTTCTCCAGCAACGGCAGCGCAGCGCGCGAAGCCCTCACCATCGCCATCACGTCCACCGAGAGTCCGGCCGCCCACGCGGCCTCGTCGTCGCCCGCGCCGAAGCCCGATGCGTTGTTCACCAGCACGTCGATGCCGCCGAGCGCCGCGCCGGCCTCGTCCACGTAGCGCGCCACGGCCGGCCCGTCGGCGAGATCGCAGGTCGCGGCATGGGCCTGACGGCCGTGCCGGGCCAGTTCGGCGCGGGTGGACTCCAGCGCGTCGCGACCGCGAGCGCAGATGGAGACGCGCGCTCCCGCGGCGGCAAAGGCCAGCGCGATCGAGCGCCCGATGCCGCGGCTGCCGCCTGCCACGACGACAAGGCGGCCGGTGAAGTCGAAGCTCATGGGTTGTCCGTTGTCTCGCGGTGCAGGGTCAGGATGGCCGACACCGGGCCAGCGTCGGATGCATAGTATGAATGCCGGATCCACCTGCGGCGCCGGGTACCCACCCTCCTTCCACATGAACGCCCCATGGAATCTCGAATCGCCCTGCGCACCGACTCCCTGCCCGCCGAGCTGAAGCGCGCCGCCGCAGAGGCGCCGGAGCGGCCGTTCATCCGCATGGTCCAGGGCGAGTGGACCTACCGGCAGATCGACGAAGAGAGCGACCGCGTGGCCGCCGGCCTGTACCGGCTGGGCGTGCGCCAGCACCACAACGTGAGCCTGATGCTGCCCAACTGCATAGAGTTCGTGGTGCTCTGGTTCGCGCTGGCCAAGCTGGGCGCCGTGATGGCGCCAGTGAATACCGCGTTTCGCGGGCCCGCGCTCGCCGACGCCATCAACCTGGTGCGCAGCTGTTTGCTGATTGCGCACGCGTCGCTGCGCGAGCAGTGGTCTGAGGTACGGCCCGGGCTCGCCTCGATCGAGCATGTGGTGGTCGTCGGCGGCGAGCCGGTCGACGTGGACGAGCGGCCCTACAAGACCCTGCGCGCCGCCGCGCTAGAGGCGGCGCCCTCACCGGCCATCCACTTCGCCGACCTGTGCCTGCTGCTCTACACCTCGGGCACCACCGGTCGCTCGAAGGCGGCGATGATTTCGCACCGCTTCGTGCTGGCGCAGGCCGCCGGCGTGATCGAGGGCCTGGGGCTGCGCACCGACGACGTGCTGTACTGCCCCTACCCGCTGTTTCACCTGGACGCGGCGGTGATGACGGTGGCCCCCGCGCTGCTGCTGCGCGGCGTGGCCGCGATCGGCGAGCGCTTCAGCGTGTCGCGCTACTGGAGCGAGATGCGCGCGCTGCAGGCCACGGTGTTCGATTTCATGGGCGCCACGCTCACCATGCTGTGGAAGCAACCGCCCGGCCCGTGCGACCGCGAGCACCATGCGCGCCTGGGTTGGGGCGTGCCACTGCCCGAGTGGGCGCACGAGTTCGAGCAGCGCTTCGGCTGCCGCCTGGTGGAGCTTTACGGCGCCACCGAGGTAGGCGCGATCATCTACACCCCGCTCGATGCGCCACGCCGTGCCGGCTCGTGCGGCAAGGCCGTGTCGTTCGTCGAGGTGAAGCTGCTCGACGAACAGGGCTTCGAGGTGCCGGCGGGCCAGCCGGGCGAGCTGGTGGTGCGGCCCGGCGAGCCCTCGGTGATCATGGCCGGCTACTACGGCATGCCCGAGGCCACGCTGGCGGCTTTCAGGGACCTGTGGTTCCACACCGGGGACCTGCTCAGGCGCGACGCGGACGGCTACTTCTACTTCGTCGGCCGGCGCAAGGACATCGTGCGCCGGCGCGGCGAGAACATCTCGGCCGCCGAGGTGGAGATGGCCATCGAGGCCCACCCCGAGGTGCTGCAATGCGCCGTGGTCGGCGTGCCGAGCGACATGACCGAAGAAGAAGTCATGGCCTGCGTAGTGCTGCGCCCCGGCGCCACGCTCAGCGCGAGCGCGCTGGCCGAACACTGCGCCGCGCGCCTGGCGCGCCACATGGTGCCGCGCTACATCCGCTTCGTGGCCGAGCTGCCCAGGACACCGACCGACAAGGTGGAGAAGTTTCGGCTTCAACAGGCGGGCATCACGGCCGACACCTGGGACCGCGAACAGGTTGCCGCAGTCTGAAACGACCCCTCATGGATTGCATCGGCGCGCGGCAGTAGCATCCACCCCCACCACCTCCGGAAAGGCAGCACGATGAACGCTCGAATCGCATTCCCCGCCCTGGCGCTCGTCGCGAGCCTCGTGGGCTGCTCCGGCATGATGACCAGCGGCCCGGTGGCCATGGCGAAACTCGAACCCACGCGCGGCAACGCGACGGCGGGCACGGCGACGTTCCAGCAGCAGGCCGACGGGGTGATGCTGCAAGTCAGGGTCGAAGGCCTCAAGCCGGGCCAGGAGCACGGTTTCCACATCCACGAGAAGGGCGATTGCAGCAGCGGCGACGGCATGAGCGCCGGCGGCCACTTCAATCCGGGCGGCAAGCCGCACGGCGCCCACGACAGCGCCGAGCGCCACGCCGGCGACCTGCCGTCACTAAAGGCCGACGCGGCGGGCCGCGTCGACATGCGCGTACAACTGACGGGTCTGACAATCGGCAGCGGCGCCGCCGACATCGTCGGCCGCGGGCTGATCGTGCACGCGATGCCCGACGACTTCAAGACACAGCCCACCGGCAACTCGGGCGCCCGCATCGCCTGCGGCGTGATCGCCCGCCAACCCTAGCCAGCCATGACCTGCGCCACCCTGCACACCGAAGGCCCGGTGAGCATCGTCACCCTCAACCGCCCCGATCGGCTCAACGCCATCGGTGCCGCGCTGCTGGCTGACCTGCACGGCGCGCTGGTGCAGGCGCAGGCCGACCCGGCAACTCGCGCGATCGTGCTCACCGGCGCGGGCCGCGCCTTCTGTGCCGGCGACGACTTGAAGGAGTTCGACCAGCAGTCGCGCAGCGCCGAGGCGATTGCCGACACCTGCGAGCGCATCCAGCAGATCACGCGCGACATCATGTTCGGCCCCAAGCTGGTGGTCGG
>Ga0209253_10001905_pt1 | contig 18390 bp, 10 predicted proteins | sample FrelakmetBRP12BR_FD_187145 | JGI IMG/M metagenome (GOLD analysis project Ga0209253, IMG submission 187145) | Freshwater lake sediment microbial communities from the University of Notre Dame, USA, for methane emissions studies - BRP12 BR (SPAdes)... | ecosystem: Environmental > Aquatic >... | reverse complement strand
CAGACCGGCCAGGTTCGAGCTCTCGAAGCCGCCAGGATCGAGGCCAACCTGGATCGGGCCAGGCTCGATCTCGCAGGCATCAAACGCAATCTCGCGTCACTCTCGACGAGCGGGCTACCGACCTACGCCTTGATTCACAGTGTCGCGAGCAACGGCGGTCTCAATGCCTGGATTGTCTTTCCGGATGGTGGAGTGGTCGCTGGCGCAACGTCGGTCCCCTATGCCGGTCTTGGCACACTGCAGGGCGGCCTCGGTGTCGATCGGATCGCCGAGACTCGCGGGCCGCAGCTGAAAGGCGAGGAAAAGCAGCGACTCGATGCCGAACTTGATGCCGATTTCGATGCCGAGATCGATGCTGATGTCGATGCCGAGCGCGGCGCCGGCAAGCGCGACAACTCGCCCGAGGCGATCAGGAAGCGCCGGGAGGCCCTGGCCGAAGCCGCCGCAATGCTGTTGCCTGGCGACGTCCGCCAGGTTCTCGCGGCGGGCGAGGGCCGTCTGCTGGTCGTGCCCGTCCGGGATACCGGAACTGCGCCGTATGCGGCGCTGCCGATCCGCAACCAGGATGACTTCGCGGCGAGGAGATGGTCGTTCGTCGTGATGCAGGACCTGGACGTTCTGGCTGGCGACAGCAGCGGCTTTGACATGGGCAAGGTCGATCTCTCGAAGTCGGTCATCGTCGGCGACCCCGACGACATGCGCGACGTGCGATACAGCTTCCCGGCGCTACCCGGCGCGAGAAAAGAGGCGCAGGCGATCGCCAAAGAGCTGGGTATCGCCGACAGGAATGTCCTGATCGGCGCGGACGCGACCCGCAAGAATGTCGTCAACGCCATCGACCGCAGCGCCGGCCAGGGTGTGATCTACATGGCGACACACGCCGTCGCCGATGCCAAGAATCCACTGACCCGCGGCTTCGTCGTCCTCAGCCAGAAAAACCTGTTTGCCGGCGAACTGCGAACCCAGCAGTTCAGGGGATGGGACGAGCATCAGCCCCTGGTCGTCATGAGCGCCTGTCAGACAGCGCTGGGGCGCGTCTTCGATGGTGGAACGTTCGGTGTCGCGCGCACCTGGACCAATGCCGGCGCTGGCCAGGTCGTCGCCAGCCTCTGGAACGTGAGCGATCTCGCGACGTACCGGCTGATGACGCGCTTCGTTGCCGGGCTGCAGCAAGGCAAGGCGCCGGAGCTGGCAATGCAGGCCGCGCAGCTCCAGACGATCAAGGACTATCCGAACGATCCGAAGATGTGGGCGAGTTTCACGATCATCGGCAGACCAACGATTGGCAGCGGCCCGGGCAGCAACGCTACGACCCGGGTCACTGGTCGGGAGCCTGTTGCAGAGTGATCCACGCCACGACCGGCAGGTGATCGCTCGGCCATTGGTCGCCGTGCCGGAAGGTAACGACCTCCGTCGCACGAACGTCCATCGCGCCGCGTGCCAGGATCCAGTCGATCCGTTCGCCTTCGTGACGCAATGGGCCAAACCCGGTGAAGGAGTTGGCGTCCTCGTTGCGTCGCTCGCGCGCCGCTGACCAAGTGTCGGTCAGGCCTGCTTCCTTGGTGAGGATGTCGTAGGTCCGGTTGGCCACGGCGATGGAATTGAAGTCGCCCACCAGGAACAACGGCGAGTCCGTCGGCAGCCTGCCGATCCGTTGTCGAATCAGTTCCGCTGATTTTTCCCGGGCAGCCTGCACCTCGTGGTCGAGGTGGGTATTCCAGAAATAAAAGGTGCGTCCAGTGACGCGGTCCCTGAAGCGAACCCAGCTCACCATGCGCCGCACGCCGTTGCCCCAGGTGCTCGACGCGATCACCTCGGGCGTGTCGCTCAGCCAGAAGTGGTCGAACTCCAGCGGCTCGAAGCGGTCACGCCGGTAGAAGATCGCCATGAATTCGCCGCGGCTGCCACCGTCCCGTCCGAGGCCGATCCAGTCGTAGGCCGGCTGGTCCGCGGCGATGTCCTTGAGCTGGAGATACAGCCCCTCCTGCGTTCCGATGAGGTCGGGCTGGTACCTGTCCAGCAGAGCCTTTACGACAGGACGCCGGTCGGGCCACGCGTTGGGAGATTCGCTGCCGGCAAACCGCAGGTTGTAGGTGGCGATCACCAGCTCGCTGGCGCTCGCGCGATAAATGTCTGCCGTGTTCGCCACTGATGGCAACATCAACGAGGCTGCCAGGACACACAGGCACAGTCCGGGTGACATCATCGGCTGCCTCCTGTCATTCCACGACGAACACCACCGCGGTCCGCGCCGGAACGGTGAAGCGCCCGCTCGCCGCGTCGTAACTGGCCTGCTCTGCCGCTCGTCGATCGGCCGCACCGAAGGCGCGGTGCACGGGATGCAGCACGTAGCGCTTGCCGCTCTCGCCTTCGAAGCGCAGGGTCTGCGGTCTCGTGTCGACGTTGACGAGATACAGCATCTCGCTGAAGTTGGCCCCCGGATAACCACGACCGAGCAGGTGCCCGACGATCACCTCCGGGACCTGTTGCGGGCCCGTGTTCAGGAAACCCAGACGCTCGGCGACTTCGGTGGCGCTGTGCAGCCGGAACAGCGTCGAACTCGAGCGGATGCGCAGCAGGTCATTGAACGCGTCACGGCTCCACGCGATGTCGGCGGGCGGCGGATCGAGCCGCGAATCGGCGAGGCGCGGCCGCATCAGCGGCCAGCTCGGTTCGTTGACCCGCGCCGGCGGCAGACCCGTGCCGAAGAAGTTGTCCTGTCCGGTCCAGTCGATGCGGTTGAACCAGTCGCCGGAGTCGAAGCTGTTGCGATCCATCGACTTGCTGCGCAGCAGTTCCATGCCCGCGTGGAAGTAGGCGATGCCCTGGCTGAACGCATTCAGCGCCGCAGCCAGGATCTGCACGCGCGCGCGATCGGTGGTCGACGTGCGGAGCGGCAACTTGAAGGCGTTCAGGTCGTACAGCGTCTGGTTGTCGTGGTTCTCGACGTAGTTGACCACTTCTCCCGGCGAGGTGACGTACCCGGCGGGCTGGTCGTCCCCGTACGGTATCTGCGCGAGCGGCAGTTCACGGCCGTCGAACGTGACCAGGCGGAAATCGCGCAACGATCCCGCCAGTCCGACCCGTACCAGATCGGCGGCGCGCATCAGGTCGGTCGCGGAGGTGTCGGCAGGTGCAGCGGCATTGCGGTCGTAGTGCAATCCGTTGACGTAGCCCTGCACGCTCACCTGGCGCGCGTCGCCGTCGCCGGCACCACCGCCGCGGATCGCGTCACGTGCGCGGTCGCTGAACGTCGCGATGCCGCTGCCGCCGAGCCCGAGCTGCGAAGCCTGCACGAAGCGAGCGCCATCGGCGACTTCGCCGAAATTCCAGCCTTCGCCGATCAGCAGCACGTTGCGCCCGGTCGCCGCGTTGACGCGCGATTGCAGCTCTGCCATCACCGCCCGGGGCTGGTGCCCCATCAGGTCGAAGCGGAACGAGTCGATCCGGTATTCGCGCGCCCACGTCACCGCCGAGTCGAGCATGAGCTTCGCCATCATGCGATGCTCGGTCGCCGTATTCGCGCAGCAGGTCGACATCGCGACATTGCCGGTCTCGTCGAGGCGATGGTAGTAGCCAGGCACGATGCGATCGAGCACGGACCAGCGGTCCTGCCCGGACGCGTAAGTGTGGTTGTAGACGACGTCCATGCCGACCCTGAGTCCAGCGCGGTGCAGCGCCTGCACCATGCGCCGGAACTCGACGATGCGTACCGCGCCGTCGGCCGGATCTGTCGCATAGCTGCCCTCGGGCGCGGTGAAATGCACCGGGTCGTAGCCCCAGTTGAAGCAGTCGTGCGCGCTTACTGCCGACACAGCCTGCTGCTGTGTCTCGCCGTCGCGCGCGCCCGCCGGGGCAGGTGTCACGCAGCCCTGCTCAGGCACCGAGCCGAAGTCGAACACGGGTAACAGGTGGATGTCGGTGACGCCGGCTGCGGCGAGCGCCTGCAGGTGCCGCATGCCGTCCGTGTCCTGCAGCGTGAATGCGAGGTATTTGCCGCGGTAGGCGGGTCGTACCGTCGCGTCACCAACCGAAAAATCGCGCACGTGCAGTTCGTAGATCACGGCGTCGGTGGCCGCCTGCACGCGTTGCGGCGACTGCGTGCGGTCCCAGTCCGCCGGCTTCAGGTGGGGGGATTGCAGGTTCGCGACGTAACCACGACGGGAATCGGTCGTCAGGCTGACGGCATAGGGATCCGCCACTCGGTTGCGCACGAGGCCGACACCGTCCACCAGCACGTCGACGAGGTAGGTGTAGTAGTGCCCGGAGAGATCACGATCGATGACCGTGGACCAGACGCCGGTCTGCGGGTCGCGCTGCAGTGGCTGCAGCGAACGCGCCGACCCGTTGCCGCGATCGTGCAGGCACAGCACCACGTTGCTTGCGGTCGGGGCCCACACGGCGAACTTCGTCTGATCCTGCGCGACCGTCACGCCGAGTTGCGCGTTGGCCGCGTCCGCGTACAGGTCGTCCAGCGCCCCGGGCGCCTGCAGGCGTGTTGCGCGAATAACCCGCCCGCCTGCGTCTTCCTGGACGAGCAGCAACTGCTCCTGATGAAGTCGGCGCAGGGTGTCGGCGTTCGCCTGGACCTGCAGCGTGACGCCTGCTGCGACATGACGAAAGCGCCCGGCGACGGCAGGTGGCAGGTCGCCCTCATGGGCTGGCAGATCGAGCGCGCCGTCGGCACCGTTGACCGGCAGGCCCGGCACCGCAACGGCCCGGCCGCTGGCTGAATGGTGCAGCCGGAAGCGTCCGCCGGCTTCGACGCCGGGCCAGCGCAGCAATCGTGCATCGAACCAGATTGCGCGCGCCTCGAGCGGCGCCGACTCCGGCGCGGGTTGCAGCACGGTTGCGTGACCCGCCACGTCGCAGTCAGCCATGGTCGGCGAAGCCGCGGCGGGCATGGCCATCGCGGCGCACAGGACGAAAGTGGCAAGCATCGACCGCAACGGTTTATCCCCGGCACCGGACGCAGCCATCATGCCACGGAGTGACACACGGCGAGCAGGCTGGCCGTGGTGATTCCAGGGCCACTTGCAGGTTTGAATTTCGGCGTTGCTGCACTTTTCCAACCTCATCAGTTGCCTTACTTGCCCGGCGCCTGCTGCAGCGCCATCATCCACGGCATGAAGTCCGCGAAGCACCGGGGCGCGATCGCCGATCACTCGGGTGGTGCGCGCTCCGACCTTCTCTACCGCGCCTTGCAGCCGTGACCGAACCGCGCCTCGGTATTGCGCTCGGCAGCGGGTCGGCGCGAGGCTGGGCGCACATCGGCATCCTGCATGCACTCGCCGACCTGGGGCTGCGGCCTGCCGTCGTGACGGGAGCCTCGGTCGGGGCGCTCGTGGGCGCAGCCTTCGCGAACGACAGACTCGACGCACTGGAAGCCTGGGTCTGCGCGCTCACGCAGCGCGACGTGTGGCACCTGATAGATGCGACGTTCCGCGGTGGCGGCATCATGACGGGAAATCGCCTGATGGAAGCCATTGCGGCGGGCGTGGGCGACACGCCGATCGAGCAATTGCCGATTGCATTCGGCGCCGTCGCTACCGATCTCTACACCGGCGAGGAAGTCTGGTTGCGCGAAGGCCCGATGATGCGCGTGGTACGTGCGTCGAGTGGCGTGCCTGGATTGTTCGCGCCGGCGTGGCACGCGGACCGCTGGCTGATCGACGGCGGCGTCGTGAACCCTGTGCCTGTCTCGATGTGCCGTGCGATGGGCGCTGACGTCGTCATCGCGGTTGACCTCAGCCGCAGCGTGACCCGCGCGGGGCAACGCGCACAGCTTGCGGTCGGTACGAAGCCCGCGACCAGCGCGGTGGCTGAGCACACGGCGACGGAGGAGGGCTCCGCGATCCTGAAGCGATGGTCCGGAATGCTCGACGGACTGGTGGAGTCTTTTCGCTCCAAGCGCCAGGAGCCGGGACTGCTGGAGGCGATGACCAGCTCCGTGAACATCATGCAGGACCGCATCACGCGCACGCGGCTGGCCATCGAGCCGGCCGACGTGCTGCTGAGGCCTCGCATGGACGACTTCGCACTGATGGATTTTCACCGCGCACGCGAGGCGATCGACGCCGGCCGCGTCTGCGTCGAAGCGTCAGCGCCGCAACTTCTGTCCATCGCGGCACAACTGCACCCGGCCGTGTCACGGACCCCGACCGAGCGAACGGGCCCTTGATGCAGAAACGATTGCAGGAACTGATGCGCCGCGCGACGGGCGCTCAGGGATGGCCCGCGCGTTGCTGACGGATTGCCGGAGCGCCACGCGAGCCAGCCACGGAGGGGCACGCAGCGAGCAGTCCGGTCACGACGATGCTATGGGTTGCGATCAAGGCGGACGATGCCCGACGTCCGGTACCAGCTCAGTGCGCGCTCGTAGGCGGCACTGCACGCTTGCGTGCGCTCGGCTACGGCCCGCGGTGCCAGCTTGCTCATGAAGTTACCGAAGTCGCGGCGCACGGCATCGGTACCGCAGCGGTCATGCAACCAGAGATTGATGCCGAGATAGACGTCGTCGGGTGAGCTGGCGACATACCCGCTCAGCAGTGTCGGCAGCATGGTGGCGGAAGGAATCACCGCGCAGCAACGCAGCCTCTTGCCTGGCACCGACGAGATGATGTGGAAGAACGTCATGTGCGTGTCGGCTGTTTTCCGCAGATTGCCGTAGTCGTACTGGAATCCACCCGTGCTGGCGAAGGTGTGCGGTTGATGATCGCCGAAGACCAGCAATACGAACGGACGCCCGGTCCGGGCCTCGATGTCGGCGAGATAGTCCTGCAGCGACTGGACGGCAGACGTCGTCGAGTCGAGTCGACGCAGGTACTCATGCAGCGCGCAGTTGGGGGTGAATTCCTGCGTGTCGGCGAATCGAACTGCAAAGCCTGTGCCATCGCCGGCGTCGCAGTCGTGCGGTGAATGGTTCTCGATGAAGAGCACATAGCTGAAGAATGGCGCGGCAGGATCAGGCCCCATGGCCGTGCGCACGCTCTCCGCGACTTCGCGGTCGGTCTTCATCCAGTCCCCGCGACCCATGTCATGGCTGTCGAGAACCGTTTCGAACCCGTAGTTCGCATACGCATTGCGGGCGTTGTAGAAATCGCCCCCATGCGGAAAGAACGCCGAGGTGCGATAGCCGTGCTGCCGCATGTAGAAGGCGATGCTGCGATCCACGAACGGCGAGAGGGAGGCATGGGTATACATCCCGGAATACCCGAAGAGTCTCGAGTCCAGGCCGACGATCGTTTCGAACTCGGTGATCCAGGTGCCTCCGCCCATCGCATTCACGCGCAGCAGGCCGTTGGCCGCGGTCAGGTCGCCTGTCCGGAACAAGGCGTCGTTCCAGTGGCCCTGGAGACGAAAGGTCGCGCCCGGATCGAACGTCGACTCGGCCAGGACCACCATGATGTTCGGTTGCACCCGCGAGCTGGCCGGCCCGGCCGTGAAGTCCATGTATTGCAGGACCGCCGTCCGCACTTCCTCCGGCCTCGGAGGCATTACGCCCGCCTTGTCCCGGTAGATGTCGCCGGTCGACTGCGATTCGAGATTGTAGGAGTAGCCTAGGAAGGGCAATGCGCCCATCTTGTCCGCCAGGGACGCGACGCCTTCGAGACGCCACGTCGAGTTGTCCAGCGCTGCGTCGGCGTAGAGCGCCTCGAGTCGCGACAGGCCGAGAATGGCCACGAAGCAGATGGCTGCAAGGCGCAACAGCGGGTCGCGGGTCGACGCGCGCGTGCGGTAGCTCGCCACGAATCGAGCTGCGGCGATCAGGCCGGCAATGAACCAGCTGAGAAGTCCGACCGCAATCGCCATGGTGGCGACGTGCCGGGTCCAGTGCGGCAGGGCCAGCGCGTCCCAGAGCCCAGCAGGATTGGCCAGTGCAATCCTGATGTCGAGCACGGTCAGTGGCAGGCCGGTCAGGCCGACCTTGAGGCTGTTGATCCAGCCAAGCATCGACTGCAGTGCCATCACCCCGGCCAGTGTCACCATGCCGAAAGGCGCAGGCAGCAGGGCACTGCCTGCTGCCACGAAGCCGAGCATCGCCCATGCGGCGGACTGGACCGGCCACGCCATTGATGCTGCCGTGGCGCACGCGACCAGCAGGCCAGCGCACGCCCATCGCAGCCATGGCCGGCGATCGTGGCTCGAATTGCGGTCAAGCCAGATGCCTGCGGCGAGCACGCCCGCCAAGATGACCCAGCCGATGATCTGTGTAGGAATGCTGCGTCCTAGCCATGCCATGGCGGTGGCGTGCCCGGGTCGAGGTTCGCGTCGGCGTGCCGTACGGCCAGCCGTTCAGTTGCGGCATCGAAGTCCCGGCAGGCGAACAGGTAGACGAGTGCCGAGACCGGCAGTCCCACCAGCATGGAGAGGTCCGCACCGCCCAGCCGCTCGGCGACAGGTCCGGTGTACAACCCGGTGCTGAAGCAGGGGATCATCGCCACGAAGCCGACCGCGTAGGCCAGCAGGCCGCGCCAGTTCCACTGGCCGTAGATACCGTCGGGATTGAAGATTTCCCGCACCGAGTAGTGTCCCTTGCGCACGCGGAAGTAGTCGACGAGATTGATCGCCGTCCACGGCGTGAGCAGGTACAGCAGGACGGCGAGCAGGTCCTCGAACCGGTGGACGAAATCGGCCGACGACGCCAGGGCGATGGCGGACGCGAGGGCCACGGCAACCGCCAGGCTGACGAGTCGCGCTGGTGCTCCGGCGCGAATGCGACGGAAGCAATCGGCGATGCTCAGCAGCGTGAGTGACGCGCCATAGAAGTTCAGCGTGGTGATCGTCAGCAGTCCCAGCACGGCGACGGCGAGCAATGCCGTGCCCAGTCCGGGCCACACGGCATCGCCGGCGGTCTGCAGCGCCGCTGGAATCTCCGCGTGCGGGCTGAATGCCGCGGCCAGCGTGCCAACGAGCATCATCCACACGCCGCCGACGAAGGCGCCGATGAAGGTCCAGAAAAACGACGAGCGCACGCTGACGTCGGGCGGCAGGTAGCGTGAGTAATCCGAAACGTAGATCGACCAGCTCAACTGGTACGCGGCCGCGGCAAAGAACTGCACCATGAACGGAATCGCTGGAAACCTGCCGAACTGCCAGGCGTCGGCCGGCAAGTGCAGTGCGCTGCCCGCGCCCGCGGTAAAGACCAGCAGCAGCGCGATCGTAGCGTAGGCGACGTAGCGCTGTGCCCGGTGAATCCAGTGGTAGCCCACCGCTGCAATCGACGCCGCCAGCACCGCAAAAGTGATCATGACCGCCGGGCCGCTGGCGACGTCGCGCCCGGCCAGCTGCCGGACCGCTCCGGCCACGAGCACCTGGTTGAACGCGTTGTAGCCGATGTAGGCAACCAGTGCCACGACCCAGACCAGCAGCGCGCCGTAGTAGCCGAACTGCGGTCGCGACTGGATCAACTGCGGCAGCCCGAGCTGCGGCCCCTGCGTCGAATGCAAGGCCATGAAGAGCGTGCCGAGGGCACAGCCGCCGACGACGGCGAGCGTCGTCCAGAGCAGGTTGGCGCCCAGCGCCAGGCCGATGACGCCGACGGCGAGCGTGGCGAGGTGCGCATCGCCCGCAAACCAGATCGGCCACAGGTGCCAGACCTTGCCGCGCCTTTCGGCGAGCGGGATGTATTCGATCGTGTGTTGTTCGAGCAAGTGCCGTTTGTCCAAACCGCCTGTGCACTCGATGCCTGGTCAGGCGCGGAGTCTAGCCCAGCTCGCGCGGCGAAGCCGCTCGTCGGCATGAACGGCTGCGGCACGCACCCATCCGTTGCGATCTCCCGTGCGATCATCCATCCTCCTCAGCCTCGCTTTCCGCAGGTGCAACGGGCTGTCTTGATGGCGATCGGTTCACGTGGCCGGCACGATCCGGCGGGCGGCATGCTGCGCGGCGCCGCATGCCGGGTCATTGCATGCGTGCTGCTGTCGGGGTTCTTCGGCGTCGCGCAAGGCGAGGAAAAGCGCCTGCACATCTACAACTGGGCGGACTTCATCGGCTCCCGCACCTTGCAGCGGTTCGAGCGACAGACCGGCATCAAGGTCGTCTACGACACCTACGATGCCGAGGAGACGATGGAGGCTAAACTGCTGACGGGCGGGTCCGGCTACGACATCGTCAGCGCGTCCACCAATTTCTTCAGTCGCGAGATCAAGGCGGGCGTCTATCGCCCGCTCGACAAGCGCAAGTTGCCCAACTGGAAGAACCTCGACCCGAAGGTCCTGGCGCTGCAGTCGTCCGCCGACCCGGGCAATGCGCACGCAGTGCCTTACCTGCATGCAATCAATGGCTTCACGTACAACGTCGACATGATCAAGGCGCGCATGCCGAACGCGCCGCTCGACAGCCTCGACATGCTCTTCAACCCCGACGTCGTACGGCGTTTCGCCGATTGCGGCGTATCGCTGCTCGACTCGCCCGACGACACGATGCAACTCGCGCTCGTGTACCTCGGGCTCGATCCGAACAGCCGCAAACGCGAGGATTTCGAGGCGGTGCAGCGGATGCTGGCACGCGTGCGGCCCTACGTTCGCAAGTTCGACTCCGTCGAGTACATGAATTCGCTGGCCGATCGCGACCTCTGCATCGCCATGTCCTGGTCCAGCGACTACGCGAACATCATGGCGCGCGCCAGGGAGGCGGGCACCGACTTGAATCTCGCGTTCACGATTCCCAGGGAAGGCGCGAACCTGAACTTTTCCTCGCTGCTGGTTCCCGTGGACGCGCCGCACCCCGAGGCCGCGCACAAGTTCCTGAACTTCATCCTGCAGCCGGATGTCATCGCGGAAATCACCAACGAGATCTACTACGGCAACAGCAACCGGGCAGCCAATGCCCAGGTGCGGCCAGAGATCCTGAACGACCCGGCCATTTATCCGAATGATCGCGTCAAGGCGCGCCTGTACACGACCAAGGAAATGGACATGGCGACGCAACGTGTCCGCACCCGGATATGGACGCGGATCACGACCGGCACGTGAAGAAGCCAAAGAAAGCGCGGGCCACCAGCGCGAGGGTGCCGCGGCAGGCGCTGCCATTGCGGCAACGGCAGCGCCTGATCGACGCCAGCATCACCGCGCTGCACCTGTACGGCCCGACCGGCACGACCGTGGCCAGGGTCGTGGCAATCGCGAAACTGTCGCCCGGCATCGTGCGGTTCTATTTCCGCTCCAAGGCAGCGATGCTCGTGGCGTCGCTGCAGTTCCTGGCGACGGAGTTCGAGGAGCGCGTCGTGGCCCCGGTCGTTGCGCTGCGCGAACATCCCGCACTCGCGCTGCAGCGCCTGGTCGAGTTGTATCTCGACCCGGAAATCGCCAGTCCGCGCAAAGTCGCCGTCTGGTACGCGTTCTGGGGCGAAGCGAGCGCACGCCAGGAGTACCTGGCCATTTGCGGGCAGAAGGACGCGAATTTCGCCGCGCTCGTCCATGACCTGATCGAGCGCATGATCGTGTCGAGCGGGCGCCGACACCTGGACAGCGAGGCCGTCGCACTCGGGCTGATCGGCGTCCTCGAAATGCTGTGGCAGGGATTCGCCTTCGAGGACGAAGCCAATATCGATCGGGCGCTGGCCCGGCGACGCTGCATGGCGTACCTGCGGTCGGTTTTTCCGCGCGAGTTCTCCGCGCTTGAGGGTGACGCGGGAGCGGTGACGCGCGGCACGCACGGCGACCCTGACGAGGAGCGCGACCGTGTCTTCCGTGGCGCCTGGCAGTTCGCCGGCCACGACCAGGACGTTCCGGACAGCGGCGACTTTGCATCGCTCGACCTGGTCGCGACCCGCGCGCTCGTCGTGCGGGACGCGGAGGGCATGGTGCGGGCGTTTCGCAACGCCTGCCGCGGAGTGCCTCACGCGCTGGTAACGGAGCGCCGCGGGCACTTCGCCGACGGGCGCATCGCCTGCGCCGTGCATGGACTCTGCTACGGGCTCGATGGCCGTTCCCTGCCGCCGCGTGCGGGCGCGGGGCTGCTTGAACTCGACGTGCACCGGTCCCGTGGATTGATCTTCGTGCGCTCGCCGACGGCGGTTCGCCGCTGGCCGGAGCCGAACCTTGCCGGCCTCGACGACGCGGGCGACTGCCGGCCGGGGCCGGATGCTGCCGAGTGGTCGGTGACGGTTGCGGCCGACTGGAAGATCGTCGTCCGGACACTGCTCGATGCGCGCTTGCCTGGCACGACGCTCGACGTGGGGTGGCGGCAATTCCTGTGGCCAAACCTGTTGGTGGAGCAGGGGCCCGGTGTCCTCGCCATCGTGCAGGTGCTGCCGGCCGGTCCGGGCTGCAGCCGCGTGCAACATTTCGGGTACGAAGCGCGTGCGGCCGACCCGCAGATGCGTGTACGAAGTGGCTACGCAAGCGACCTGTCGCGAACGCGGCTCGAGCGCGAGTTGGCGCTCGCCGCGTCGACGCAGCAAGGCGAGACCGATCCGGACTACCGGGCGGACTCCAGCGTGACGCCGTCGCCGGCCGTGGCCGGTTTCCTGCGCATGCTGCTCGACTCGGAGTACTGACCCGACGTCGGGTTCAAGCGAACCGTGCCGGCGCCTGTGCCTGCCGGGTCTCAGGGATGCGTTCGCGCAGCAGGTCGTGAAACTCGCGCATCCAGCGCTCGAGTTCCGACAACGGACCCGGCGTGTAACTGCTCGAGGCCAGCCCGCGCTGCACGCGCGTGCACAGCCATTCGTCCTCGCCGTTGACCAGCTGGTTGATTCTCTGCCCGAGGTAGCGCGCGACCCGGGTCGCGCGACTGTTGTCCGGCAAACCGTAGATTGCGCCGCGAATGGTGCACTTGCCGGGCCCGGCCGGCAGCACCTGGAAGAAGTCCATCTGCTCGGGAAAGACGTCGATGCCGAGGTTGGGCAGCATGCTGTAGAAGCGCCAGCAGCGGCGATTGGCCTCGGGCAGGTGCTGGCTGACCTGCCCCACGAGCTGCTGGTACTTGCGTTCCGCCCAGCGCGTCGAAGGCTGCTCGCGCAGCCAGCTCACGCCGCGCGCCACGCCCGGGACGCCGACCTGGTCCTCGTAATCGGGCGTGAACATGCGGTACAGCCCCGGATGGCCGATCGGCACGTGGTACGACTCGAGGTAGTTGTCCATCGCGATCTTCCAGTCCACGTTCCAGGTCGCGGTCGTGATGGGCGTGAGCGGCACCATGTCCTGGAAGCGATAGGGCTCGAACTCGTCCGCCAGCGCGCCCCACGTCGTGGCGACCGGCGGCGGATCGCCGGCCAGCGCGACAAAGACGAAGCCGAACGCGACGTCCACTTTCACCGGCCGCAGCCCGTGCTCGGAACGGTCGAGGCCGGCAAAGGTCTCCCGTGCCGCCACTCCCATCAGCGTACCGTCATGACGGTACGACCAGCCGTGATACGGGCAGGTAACAGGGCCGGCGCAATTCCCGACGCCGTCGAGCAATCGCGCGCCGCGATGACGGCAGACGTTGTGGAACGCCCGGATCACCCCGTCGCGGTCGCGCAGGCCGACGACGCTTTCCGCACCGATGTCCAGCGTGACGTAGTCGCCGGCCTGGCTGAGCTGGCTGACGTGGCAGAGCACTTGCCAGCTCGGCAACAGGATGCGTTCGAGCTCGAGCCGCGTCATCTCGGGGTGGTTGTAGATCCAGGCGGGCATCGCCCGCACGGGCGCGGACGCCGTGCCGCGGAGATCGCTGCGGTCGACGGTGGGGCTCGTCATCTGGCATCTCCGGAGGCGGGCAGGCGGCGCCGACTATATGGACGTTTAATTTACGCCTTGGCATGAATGTCTGGCAAGCCAGTGTGGCAAGCGTTGCCAGTCGCGGCCGCCGAGCTTCTCAAAGCAGTAATTATATGATCATATAGACCCGCTGTCGGCCCGGTTCCGGCGCGCACAGCGATTCCTGGGTTGTGCCCGATCATGGAGGGCCGAGACATGGCGCGAGACCTGACCCGGAGCAATGCTCACTACCGGCGGGCCGTCAAACGCCTGCCGCTCGGCGTCGCCTCGAACTTCCGCTTCTGGGGCGAGGAGCGGACCATCTACGTCAAGCACGGCCGCGGCGCGCGCGTGACCGACATCGACGACAACGAGTATGTCGACTACCGCCTGGGCTACGGCCCGGCGATCCTCGGCTACGCCGATCCTCGCGTCGACGAAGCCGCGCGCAAGGGCATGGACGTCGGTGGTGTATTTGCGCTTTCGACCGAGCGCGAGCTGGCCGTCGCCGAGCGCATCGCCCGCATGGTGCCGGCTGCCGAACTCGTGCGTTTCTCGAACTCTGGCACGGAAGCCGTGATGGCCGGCCTGCGACTGGCCCGTGCCTACACCGGCAAGGACGACTACGTCATCCTCGAGGGCAGCTACCACGGGTTGTTCGATGCCGCGATGTGGTTCACGCCGATGGACAAGTGGAACGAGGTCGGCGAGCCGACCGTGTATCCCTACAGCGAAGGCGTGCCGGTCGGGCTGCGCAGCTTCGCCCACTTCGTGCAGGCGAACGATGCCAACCAGCTCGAGGACGTGTTCAAGCGTGCCGCCGGGCGCATCGCCTGCCTGTTGATCGAGCCGATCATGGGCAACTGTCTCGGAATCGCCGCCGAGCCGGAGTACCTGCGCGCCGCGCGCGCCCTCTGCGACAAGCATGGGGTCGTGCTGCTGATCGACGAAGTGAAGACCGGGTTTCGCGTGGCCCGCGGCGGCGTGCAGCAACTCTACGGCGTCGACGCCGATCTCTGCACGTTCGCGAAGGCGATCGGCAACGGCTATCCGATCTCGGTGCTCGCGGGACGCGAGGAAATCATGCGCAAGCTCGGCCGGGGCGTCGCACACGGCGGCACCTACACCGCGCACTCCGTCGCGCTGGCAGCGGCCGAGAAGACGCTGGAAATCCTCGAAGAGACCGACGCACTGGAACGGGTTGCGGACTACGGCACGCGCCTGCGCGACGGCATGCGCGCCGTGCTGCAGTCGCGCGGCATTCCGCACAGCTTCGTCGGCCACCCGTCGATGAGCGGGCTGTATTTCGCGCACGAGCCGCCGCGCAACTACCGCGACTGGAAGCGCAGCGACTATTCGTTCTATGACGCCATGGCGCGCGTGCTGCACGACGAGCGAATTCTCTGCGAGCCGGACTCGCGCGAGCCATGGTTCGTGTCGGCAGCGCACGACGACGCGTGCCTGGCGGACACGATGCGGGCTTTCGAAATCGCGGTCGACACCACCCTGCGCGCGGGTGGCGCCGGACACCGGCGGCCGGCTTGAGCGGGACGACGCTCGACGCGATCGTCGTCGGCGCCGGCCACAACGGGCTGGTGGCGGCGTGCTACCTGGCGCGCGCGGGTCTCCGGGTGCAGGTGCTCGAGCGCAACCCATACGTCGGCGGGGCGGCCGTGAGCCGGCAGCTGTACCGGGACTTCACCTACTCGAACTGTTCCTACGTCTGCAGCCTGCTGCGGCCCGAGATCATGCGCACGCTCGAGCTGCCGCGGCACGGGCTGCAGATCATTCCTTACGACGGCGGCTGCACGCTGATGAGCGACGGCGGCCACCTCGCGATGTACGACAACCACGACGCGCTGCGGCGCGAGATCGCCCGCCATTCGAAGCGCGACGCGGAAGCCTACGACCGCTACTCGCGTGACGTCATCCGGCAGTGCAAGTTCATCAAGCCGCTGCTGCTGCTCGAACCGCCCGACCCGACCTCCTTCAAGCCGCGCGACCTGATGTCGCTGCTCGACCTTGGCCAGCGCCTGCACCGGCTCGGACCCGAGCGCATGTACGACACGCTGCGCTTCTGGACCATGAGCGCAGCGGACTTCCTCGACGAATACTTCGAGAGCGAGATCGTCAAGGCCCACCTCGCCGGCAGCTCGATCATCGGCACGGCGCTCGGCCCGCGCTCGCCGGGCACGGCCTACGTGCTGCTGCACCACTACATGGGCGAGATCGACGGCACGGTCGGCGGCTGGGGCTTCGCCCGCGGCGGAATGGGCGCCGTCAGCGCGTCGCTCGCCGCATCGCTGCAGGCGAGCGGCGGCACGATCCGCACCGATGCGGGCATCGACAGGATCCTCGTGCGTGGAGGGCGGGCGATCGGTGTCGCGCTGCACGACGGCGAGGAGGTCCACGCGCCCCTCGTGCTGTCGAGCATGGACGTGCGCCGCACCTTCCTCGATTCGGTCGACCCGGGCGAACTGCCGGGCGAGTTCGTGCAGCAGGTCCGCAACTTCAAGATCCGCGGCTCGTCGGGCAAGCTCAACATCGCGCTCGACGGGCTGCCGCTGTTTCCGGCGATCCCGGCCGGCGCGCCGTGCACGCGCGGCGACATGCACGTCACCGACACGCTCGAGATGATGGAACGCGCTTATGACGACTGGAAGGAAGGCACCTGGTCGCGCGCGCCGTACATCGACATGCTGATCCCGTCGCAGATCGACCCGAGCATGGCTCCCGACGGCAAGCACTACATGTCCGTCTTCGTGCAGTACTGCCCGTACGAGCTGGCGAGCGGGCCGTGGGACGATGCGAAGCGCAAGGCCTTCGGCGACACGGTGATCGACACCATTGCCCGCCACAGCCCCGACTTCAAGAGCCTGATCCTGCATGCCGAGGTGCGCACGCCGTTCGACATCGAGCGCGAGGTCGGCCTGACCGAGGGCAACATCTTCCAGGGCGAACTCACGATGGACCAGTTGCTGTTCAACCGGCCGATCCCGGGCTACGCCCAATACCGCACGCCGTTGCGCGGGTTGTACCTCTGCGGCTCGAGCACGCATCCGGGCGGCGGCGTGATGGGCGCGCCCGGCGCCAACGCGGCGAGCGCGGTCCTGCGCGACCTCGGCCGGTCGCCGTCGCCATGAGCGAGCACGGCAAGGCCAACGGCGGGTCGGCCTACGACTGCATCGTCGTCGGCGGCGGACACAACGGGCTCGTCTGCGCCGCCTACCTCGCGCGCGCGGGCCGGTCCGTGCTGGTCGTCGAGGCCGCGGCGCAAGTGGGGGGTGCAGCCGTCACACGCGAGTTTGCGCCTGGCTTCCGCGTCTCGGGGTGCGCACACCTGCTGCACCAGATGCCGGCACGGCTGATCGACGACCTTGGGCTCGAGTCGCACGGTCTGCGCTTTGCCTGCACCCGTATGCCGACCGTGGCCTGCGACGCCGGATCCGGACAGTCCCTGCAGATGCTGGGTGACGCGCTGACCGGCACGCTGCCGGTGCCGGCGGGCGACGTCGACGCGTATGCCGGCTTCGTGGCCCGCATGGGGCGTTTCGCGCGGACGCTGGCGCCGGTGCTGGACCGCGTTCCGCCGCGGCTCGGCACTACGGACTGGGCCGATCGCACGGCGCTGCTCAAGCTCGGGCTGGCGCTGCGCCGGCTCGGCCGCAGGGACATGCGCGAGCTGTTGCGGATCGGCGGCATGAACGTCTTCGACCTGCTCAACGAGCAGTTCGAGTCGCCGCTGCTCAAGGGCGCGCTCGGTCTCGACGCCGTGCTCGGCACCGGCTTCGGCCCGCGTTCGCCGGGCACGGTGCTGACGCTGCTGTACCGGCTGGCCGCGCAGGCGGAGACCGGTCCGCGGTCGCTGGCACAGCCGGTCGGCGGCATGGGCGCGGTCTGCGATGCGCTGTCGCGGGCGGCGACGGCGGCCGGTGTCACGATCCGCACGCAGGCGCGCGTAGCGCGCGTCCTCGTCAACGACGACGCGGCTTGCGGCGTGCAACTGCAGTCGGGCGAGCGCATCGTGGCGCGCGCCGTGATCTCCAACGCGGATCCGCAGACGACGCTGCTCGGGCTGCTCGGGGCCGAGCACCTCGACACCGGCTTCGTCCGCCGGGTCAGCCACCTCCGCACCCGCGGCCTCGCCGCCAAGCTGCACCTGGCGCTCGACTCGGCGCCGCGGTTCGGCGACGCGCTGGCGGCACAGGCCGGGGCGCGCGTGCTGATCGCGCCGTCGCTCGAGTACGTCGAGCGCGCGTTCAACCACAGCAAGTACGGCGAATGCTCGGCCGCGCCGGCGCTCGAGATCATCGTGCCCACCGCGACCGATGCGGGCCTCGCGCCGCCGGGGATGCACGTGCTGTCCGCCATCGTGCAGTACGCGCCGTACGAGGTGCGCGCGGGCTGGGAGGCAGAGCGCGGGCGGCTGACCGACGCCGTGATCGACCTGCTCGACCACCATTCGCCCGGACTGCGCAGCTCCGTCATTGCGGGCGAACTGCTCACTCCTGTCGACATCGAACGCGAGTATCGCGTCACCGGCGGGCACTGGCACCACGCGGAACTGGCTTTCGACCAGTTTTTCATGCTGCGTCCCGTGCCGGGCGCCGCGCAATACCGGACGCCGTTGCCGGGACTGTTCCTGTGCGGCGCGGGCGCCCATCCCGGCGGCGGCGTGATGGGGCGCGCGGGCCGTCTGGCTGCA
>Ga0209253_10001904_pt1 | contig 18390 bp, 15 predicted proteins | sample FrelakmetBRP12BR_FD_187145 | JGI IMG/M metagenome (GOLD analysis project Ga0209253, IMG submission 187145) | Freshwater lake sediment microbial communities from the University of Notre Dame, USA, for methane emissions studies - BRP12 BR (SPAdes)... | ecosystem: Environmental > Aquatic >... | reverse complement strand
GCTCCGACTCATCCTTCGCTCTTCTCTCCCTTCGGTCGAGAAACCGTGCCCGCTCAGTCTTCGACGGGCTTCCTCGCCCAATACCCTCGCCTCTTCCCCAGGGGGACTTAAGGGCGGCCCCCTGCGCACATCATGAAGTTCACATATTTGGGGATGCTTCCGCTGGCAAAGCGAATGGGACTAACTTGATCCCCAGAGGTTATACTTTTTGACCAGGTGATGGGGATGATAGGACATTTTCGCGCGGCGCAAACCCGGATTTCCCAGGTCCTGCTCTCGGTTGATGAACTGGTATTCCGCCCATTCGTTCTTGATAAATTCCCGGTTCATCAACTGCGGCAGCCCCTCATAGTCAGGATCGACGATCTCGATATGGATGACCGCCGTATCGCCGGTGAGCTTCTCCCCCATGGAAAAAGCGGCAATCCGCCCCTCGATTTCGATGACGCCGCCTCTCAGACCGATCTCTATAAGATGCGCCAGGGCTTCTTCAATGACGTGCCTCCAAACACTCGGGAAGGCTCCGTCGCTCGACGCCTTTTTCTCCAGCCATTTCTCAAAAAGACACCTGCAGCCATCGACGTGGTCCTCGGCAAGCTTCATGTACCGGAGAGACTGGCTTCTCTCAAATTTCCTGATGCGGTTGCGCTTTCCATCATATCTTTTTCCTCTCAGGTGGATCAGGTCCTCAGCCAGATAGACATAATCAAAATTGTTCGGGTCAGGCTCGCATTTGAATTCGGAACAATATCTTGCCGCGAAGGATTCGGGAATACGGGAGAGACGCGGGGCGAAATTCAAACACACAGCTATGGTTTCCGGAATCTTGTTTTCGCCAAGCGGCTGCAAAAAGTAGGCCGGCTCTGAAGGAGGTTCACAGAGGATGCAGAGATTCCCGTTGACGATCGTGAACTTGGAGTGGTCGAATTGTCTCCAGATAAGTATATTTCCCAGGTTGATCTCGCAGGCCTCGGAGGGATAGCGGGCGATGAACGCCGCTAGGCAATCCTTGTCTTCGAGTCCGATCATCTTGAATTCCGGAAACCTTGGCGAGGTCATCTTCCTGTCCTGACCATAACCTGGCATTTCTCAGGGTGGCAGCCCTCACACCATTCCGATTTCTTGACCATTGAGGAGGGAAAACGGTCTGTTTTCTCAAAACCGAATCTTTCGAAAAACTCGGGTATGATCGTCGCCAGATAGATTTGTCCCTGGATATTGCGGAGCAGCGCCCGGACGAGCCTGCTGGCTAAGCCCCGGCCGCGGTCATTCGCCTCCACTCCGAGCGAGCACAGTTCCTGACAATCAGGATGTTTCTTGAGGCCGCAGATTCCCATGATTCTTCCGTTCTCCTCGGCTACCCAAAAATCATCGGCTTCCATACGGCAGTAATCGAGCCCGTAACTCTGGGCAAGTTCAAGAACCTGAGGAAAATCAGGTTTTCTGGCTTTTCTAATACCCACGGCGCCTATTATACCGCATTTGACATGAAGATAGCGGAGCTATAGTATATCTGCGAGAAACAAGGATGAATGCGCCTCTCTTCCTTACTCTCCTCCGCATCCTCACTATCCCCGTCCTTGTGATCGTGCTGATTTCCGATTTTCAGGGGAAGGACTGGTTGTCTTTTATCATTTTTACCCTGGCTACTTTTACGGACGCGCTGGACGGGTTCTTTGCCCGGAGAAGCGGGCAGATTACTGTCCTTGGTCAACTGCTCGACCCAACCGCCGACAAATTGCTGGTCGCTTCGGTCCTGGTCTGTCTAGTCGGGGCTGGGACGGTTCCGGCTTGGATAGCGGTTATCATCATCGGTCGGGAGGTCGCCGTGACCGGATTCAGAGCGATCGCCTCCTCCAAAGGGATCAACATCCCTGCTTCTCGCCTCGGCAAGATCAAGATGACCCTGGAAACGATCACAATCGGCCTGCTTCTTTTAGGGGAAAGAATCCTCGGGCCTCTTTATTTCCTTGCTGGGGTGGGCCTCTGGCTGACTCTCTTTGTGGTTATTCTCTCGGCGGTAGAATATTATGTAAAATATGGCCCCTCAGTCATTTCCGGACGAACCTGAGAGGGCCTGACGGTATTTCTCTAACGATTCCCAGTCTTCCACATTGAAAATTGTCGGGGGTTTTGGCCATTGGCGGCTCAATCTTTTCATTAATCCGGCGAGGACTCTCCCCGGCCCGACTTCAACTATAAAATCCAGGCTTTCCTTTTGGAGAAGCATCATGGAGCTGTGCCAGAGGACAGGCCGGCTGACCTGCCTTTTGAGGGCATCGCGCGCTTCCTCCCCTCGGGAAACAATTCGCGCGTCAACGTTGGTGATGACCGGGAACTTCAAATCTCGAAACTCCACGGCATCCAGGTCGAGGGAAAGCCGCTCTTCGGCGCGCTTCATCAGGGATGTATGAAAAGGAGCGCTAACCGGCAAGAGGACCGAACGCGCCGATGGGATCATGGTCAAGGCCTCCTCAACAGCATCTTTCTGCCCGGCAATAACAATCTGGTCCTCGCTATTCCAATTGGCGATCTCGACGATCCCTTTTCTAACCTGGCTGAGAGCTTGTTTGATCTCTGCATACGTCGATCCCAACACAGCCGCCATAGCGCCGGCGCCTACGGGAACGGCCTCCTGCATGTACCGGCCTCTTTTATGGACAAGCCGAAGGGCATCCTCAAATTCGAGGCAGCCGGCAGCAACAAGGGCTGAATATTCCCCCAAGCTGTGTCCCGCGGCCAGGCCAGGCTCGATCTCGAGCAATCCGAAGGCAATGGTGCTGACCGTAAGAAGCGCCGGCTGGGTGTTCTGGGTCAGTTTCAGGCGTTCTTCGGGACCCTCAAAACAGATCTCGGAAATCCTAAACCCGAGGGCTTCATCCGCCCGGGCAAACATCTTTTTCGCCCAGAATGACTTCTCGGCAAAATCCTTCCCCATCCCCACCTTCTGGGAGCCCTGACCCGGGAATAAACAGGCGAGACGACTCATAGCCCTCCGTTCATTTGGCCTGTTCGAGACAGTTATCATTGATTCTGATATCAGCCTGGTCGCGCAGGCTTTTTATCCATGAATCGACCTGGCCCGCGACCTTCTCTTTTTTGAGCAAAGCTTCGAGTTCATCCAGCACCTGAATCATCGGTCTGGGCTCCCTCCCCAGGGCCTTTTCGGAGGGCACGTAGTCCTCGTTATAGTAGGTCTCAATCTCCTTAAGGCTGATATTGGCGCTCTGGCTAAAGCGAAGGCCGATGATCTTTTGATACAGGATGTTTTCCTCCAGGTACGGCCTGAGTTCGTCCTCTCCGAGCCCGAATTCAGCCAGTGTCCTCTGTCTGGCCTCGGGTGCCAATCGTTCGAGGGTCTCGTTGAGGCGGTGCACCACTTCTTCTGGGGTGACAACGATATTTTCCCGGACCATGCTGATCACAACCTTCTGGCTGACGGCGCCCTCCAAAATCTCTCGGAGAGGCTCTGGAGGAATCCCCCCAGTTCCTCCGGCGTTGATCGCGAAAGCCCGAAGAATTCTGATATCCGTCAACGTAACGATCTGGTTGTTGACTTCGGCGACGATGCAGTCCACAACCTGCGAGGAACCCGAAAAGAGCAGGGCCAAAAACGCCAGGGCAAAAACAAAGACAAGACTTGTTTTTTTAGAAAACATTGCCGATGGTCACAAAGATGATGGGAGCTCCGTTCGCCGGAGGATCGCTCAGGTTCCAGCCCAGCTCAAAACGCAAAGGCCCGAGAGGAGTCCGATAGCGCAATCCTAACCCGGCCGCGCTTTGCAGTTCTCTCAAAGTGAAATCGCTCCGGTTATAAAACACATTGCCTAGGTCATAGAAGATGACGCCGGACAAGTCTTTGAGGCTGGAAATCAGGGGAAAGGTTAGGTCGAAATTGAAGAGGAGGAGGAGTTTCCCTCCTACCGGCACCCCCGTCACAGGACTCTTCGGCCCGAGCATGTCGAGCTCTGCGCCGCGGAAGGTGTTGCTTCCGCCGGCGAAGAACCGTTCGGGGATGGCCATTTTCCCCATGCCGAGTCCAAGCCGGAAAGTCGACCCCAGGTCGACGCGGCTGGCGAGAGGAAAGAAGCGCTGGTACTTAATGACTCCTTTTAAAAAATCGGATTGTGTGTCAAAAAGAGGGAAGGCCCATTCCAAGCCCAAGCTGGCAAAATACCCTTTCGCCGGGTTGAAGACATCGTTCCTCCTCTCTCTCACAAAGCTCGGGGCGAGCGACGACGTGGAATACGGCAAGAAGACGCGCCCAATCTGTTCGGGGGTCGCTTCAGGTTCAAGAAAAGTCGACGTCTTGGCGTATTTAAGGGTTATGATCAGGAGAAGATCGCGCGGGATCGGCCTGATTCCGGTTAAGCTGACCCCTTCTCGTCTGTACGAGAAACTGACCCGGTCTTCCTGCTCATACCAGGCATTGACGTATGTCTTGATCGGATAGCCGAAAAAGAAGTAGGGCTGTTCCCAGTTGAGGACCAGCCTCTTTTCGGCCAGGCTGAACTGGCTGACGAAGCTCAGATTGGCGGCGCGGCCAAAGACATTGTTCCTCATATAGTCGGCGACGACCATCAAACTGAGGTCGTTTATCGAGGTTGGAGAGGAAACAAAAGGCACATTTCTGGTTTCGAGGCCGAGTCCGGCGCTGACGAAGTTCCTTTGCCCTTCCCGCAGGGTTATGATGACGTTCTCTGCATTTGCGCTTAAGGGAATCTCTTCCACCTTCACTTCGGTGAAAACGCCCAGCCTCTCCAGGTTTCTTTTTGAGGCCATGATTTCGTCATAATTGGCCTGGTCTCCTTCCTTAATCCGCAACTCTCTCGCGACCGTCTTGCTTGTGGTGACGAGGTTTCCTGTGACGACCAGGTTCTGGATGTTCATGATGCGGCCTTCCTGGATCTCCAGGGTCACGCGAAAACGGTTGTCGCCGACAGCTTCCGTTTTGGACTGGATTGCCGTTCCGCGGACAGCTTGATTCAAATAGAACGTTTCCAGCTTCTGAATTGCCCTTTGGATATCGGGCGGGAAATAAGGCCCCCCTGCAGCAATGCTGATCTCTGCAAGAAGCGTTTTCGGGTCGAACAAAGTGGCTCCGCGGATGACTATCCCATCGATTCTCTGCTGTTCCCCTTCCTTAATCAGGAATTCGGCCGTGACCGCAGACCCTTTTGGCACGAACTGAAGGTCGACATTTACGTCCGCAAATCCCTTCGACTCATAGAGGTTCTCGATCTCGCCGGGCAACTCAAAGAGCCTCTTCCCTCCGATCACCTCAAAAAAGAGGAACCGGTCAGATATTCCCATTTGCTGCTTGATCTGCTCGGCGGTAAAATAGCTTATGCCTTCGAACCGGATATCCCGGATTTTGGTTTTCCGGCCCGGGCTGACATCATGGACAACCCGGATCTCGGAGTCTGTCCTCTCGACGTGGGAACTCACGCTGGCGAAGATGAACCCTTTTTCCCTCAGGTAGGAGACTATTCTCGCCTCTCCTTCGGTGAGCCCCCAGTCTTCGAAAATCCTTTCCTGCCAGATCGGCGTGAGGAGCTTGACTGGGACGGTGGCTCCCTGGATGATGATCTTGATGCGTTCATAAAGATCGATGTTCAGGTAAAGTGCAACCCTCTCCCTGGCCGTATCGAATTTTTCATTGACCAGCTCAATCTCGGCCCGAGGATAGCTCAACGTGGCGTACAGGTTTTTGAGGGAAGCGATATCCTGTTCAAGCCTTGCCGGGATGTACGGACTCCCCTTTCTGGTCTTCATCTTTTTCTGCAGTGCCTCTTTAGAAACGGGGCCATTCCCGGCAAAAAGAACATCCTCAACCGTAAACCTTTTTCCCGGCCGGATGGCGAACGTCACATCCACTTCAGGGGCTCGCGAATCCCTCCGCACGGCTGGTTCTATCTTGGGAAGAAAGTATCCTTGCTGGTTGAGGCCTTTCTTCAGTTCTTCGGTGGCGCGGCTGAGCTTTTCTTCCGAAAAAAAGCTGTCCGGCCGTAGGGAAAACAAGGCCTCATCCAACCGCGCTCTGGAAATAGCTATGTTTCCTTTAAAATGAATCTTCCGGACAAGGAGCTTCCGCGTCAACATGAACTTCAATTCGACCTGTTCCTGTCCGCTCTTAAGAACCTCGACGTCAGAAAAAAGCCCTGTTTTATGAATCCGCTTGATATCCTGGGTGATCGCCTCCAGAGAATACGCATCTCCCTGCTTGATCGAAATCAGCCTCTCTATGTTCTCGTTTGGAGGAAGGTTATCCACCCAAACCTGAACGCTGCCGATCAGAGGAGGATCACCCTCCTGGGAAAAAGCGTGAGGGAGCAGAAGACTCAAGCTGAGCAAAACCGAACAGAAAGCAACTGAAAAAGCCGACGGTCTTCGGCCTCGAGTCTCAGAATCGTTTGCGGATCTTAAGATCAAAGCTGATCCTTCCCAGCTCGTTCCGCGTTGCCACTAACGAAAGGTCGTTGCTCAGGTCCCATTCCAGGCGGATGATCTGGTCCATGTTCGTCCTGGTCAAGTTGGTGCTATAAGTGACAAAAAAGTCTTTGGATATACTCTTCCCCACGGTCAAGCGGGCCGTCATCTCCGCAGACGAACTCATGAGAAAGGGGTCTATCCTGAATCGGTCCAGGCTGAAAATCGCCTGGGCGCCTTTTTGGGCCGCTTCCATCAGGCTGAAGGAAAGCAGAGAGGCCGAGCTCTGTTGCGTTGTTGTTTCGGTTGAGTAAGTCCTTTTGAACGATTCCCCAAGAGAGAGAAGCGCGAGGACGTCCTCCGAGGGCAAGGGAGGGGACGAGGAGAATTCGGGCTTGAGAATGTCGGGCAGCCCCGTGACGGTGAAGGTCACGCGGTAGTCCTTGACATAAGTTTCTCCGCTGAACTCAATATACGGCTCGGCGGAAGACGGGTTGAAAAAGCTCACCCGGCCCCGGAGAACCTGGAATTTTCTGTCCTGAAAATTGAAGGTTCCTCCAAGAGCCTCAATGTCTCCCAGGAGGATGGGCGATTTGACATTTCCCATGAGGTTCAGGTCCAACCTCCCCCTCATCCGGCCTAGAGAATTTTCCAACCAGACATTATCGTCGGCCCGGAGATGAATATTAAGATTCAGGCTATCCAGGAATCCCGGCCCCCGCTGAGCCTGAAGATATGGGCTGGAGGAAAAGACTAATCTCTCGCTGACCTCCCTCCTCCACAAAAGTCTATGGATGGTAAAATCCCCGGTCAGGATGAACCGGGTGGGGTCCTTTAGCAGTATCAGCGACGCGTCGGCCAAGGCTCTTGTCCTTTCAAAGGGTGAAAGAGCCATATTCTTGCCTTCGATATTGATGTTCAGGCTTTGGAGGCCTCCCGAACCCAGGTTTATTTCGCCGCTCGCCTCGAGATCCCCGCCCCCCAATTTTCCTTTGAAGGAGCGGAGGGAAGCTGTGTTGTTTTTAATAATGACAAAACCGGAATAATCGGTTAGGGCCTGGGAAAAATGGGGGAAGGGAACAAGCGAACCTTGAAAATCAATTCCGCCGTTAACCTGGGGCGAAGAAGATGGCCCGCGGACTTCCGCCAGATAGTTCAGTCTTCCGTTGGCGCCCTTCCAGGGCAGAAGGATATCAAGATTGCCGAAGCTCCCTTTAATGTCAAGGGAAAGCCCGTTCCCGGAGAGCGGGATCCTCGCGTCAACTGAGAAATCGTTTTCACCCGGAAGAAAGTTTCCAGTGGTGCTCAGGTTCACGGTCTGCTCGGAAAGCCTGACCCTGAGGTCACCTCGAGCATCCACGGATTGAAAATGACTGTACTGCAGGCCTTTGATCTCGAAACCGCCCGTAGCGACCTCCCTGCCCATGAGCCCATCACCCTTAAGGTTCAGGGCAAGCTCACCGGTTAGGACCGGGGTTAAGAGAGAGAGGTCGACTTTTTCCCCGGCCAGGTCGATCGCCATATTCCGGGTTTTAAAACCCAGCCCAAGGGAGCCCGTGATCCTTCCTCCATAAAGAGTGAAGGCCAGCTCGGGAAAAGAAAGGATGTTCCCGTCCCAGCGCAGCTTCCCCGTGACGTCCCTGAGGTCAAACCCAGTTAATCTCATTAGCGGGCTCGAAAATGTGCCGTTGACTTCCAGATTCCCCCGCCCTGAATTGACTTCAAAATCTCCTGAAGCACTCCCCGTCAACGGGGCTTTGAGGTCCAGCCCGGTAAGGACCTTCTGCACGGACACTTCAGGCAATTGAATCTTGACATTGAGATTCTCTTTTTCCGAAAAGAGCTGGAGCTCGCCTTTCATCTGAGGGTCGTTGACGAGGAAGAGCCCTCGAACGGTCTGGTCGGCCAGCTCAACCGTGCCTTGGGCGGCGCTGAGGTCAAACAGATCGTATCCGGCGGGCGAAAGGTCAAAATCGATTTTCACCCGGGGCGAATGGATGTCGCCGCTGATTAAAACGTCAGCTTCTCCGCTGCCCCTGATCTCGGGGATGGCCAACGTTTCCCGGAGGACAAGCTGAGTGAATTCCCGCGATCTCTTGACATCTCTGAACGTCCCCTTGATTGAGATATCATAGGTGCGCTCGATGTTCACTTTTCCGTTTAGCTCGATCTCGCCGAAGGCCGTTTCCAGCTTGGGAGAAGAAAACGCGATCTCTTTTTTCTTATCCCAGGTGAAATGGACCGGCCCGCGAAAGGGATACTTGCCGGCAAGCACCACGAAGGCGTCGTCTCTAAATTCAAAATCGGCCACAAGCTCTTTCTCATCAACAGAGAAATTTCCCCAGATGGGAGAAAGCACCGGCCAGGGCAGGGAGAATTGAGAAAGAATCGGGTCGAGGCGAAACCCCTGAAGTTCACCCTTGGCCTTTCCAGCCCCGATGCCGATCCGGATGAATTCCGCCGAGCCGGACGGCGGGAAAACGTTCAAGTCCACCTTGGCGCCGCTTTTCGGGGAATACTCCACTTGGCCTCTGACTTTTTGCCAGGGGATCTTATTGAAGATAAGGCTATCGCTGTCAAAGCTGGTCCTAAAAAGGATTTCTTTTTGCATCCTGGTGAAATCCCCTTCCCCTTGAGTTCTTCCCTTCCAGGAGAAAGGAATCTTTAGAATGCCTGCAATAGCATCCATCTCTGCCTTCCAGGAGATCCGAAGCGTTCCTTCCGGATTGGCCAGGTTGGTCATATTTCCTTTGGCTTTGACAATGATCTCAGGGCCGGAAATACTGAGTTTTTTCACCTTGACCAGGTTCCCTGTGCTTTCCGCGAGAAGGCTTATTTTCCCGTCAAAAGGTTTTCTCCCCGGCTCCAGCAAAAGGGAACTCTTTTCCACATCCGCGCGCAAAGAGTGCGTCTCTCCCTTCTGCTCGAAGATGGCCCGGATGCCGATCGCTTGGTAGCTTGTCTTGATACCCTGGTAATAGAACTGCCCGTCTCTGACCTTGACTTTCGCCAGGGCAAAAGGGAGGTTGAAGAACGTCTTCGATTTCGTTTTTCCCTTGGCCTCTTCTGGGCCGGCTGAAACTTTTACAACCGGCTGATCGATGAAAATAATAAGAGGTTTGTCACTTTTGAATAGAGAATCAAAAGGCAGTTCCACGGCAACCCGCTTGGCCGAGAACAAGGGGTATGCAGAAACCGTCCGGATATCATCAAGAACAATAGCCGGAGGAAAAACGCGGAGATGGATGGCCGAGTAATTGACATAAGACTGGATTCTTTTGCTCACCTGGCGCAGGATGATGTTCCGAACATAAATGCCGCCGCCAAGCAGGACCCCTATAAGGACAACAAAGGCGATGAGAGAGATGAGCCTTTTTTTAGTCATGGCACAACACTAAATATAACACTATTGGCTCAAAAAATAAATTTAGGGGGCTAGGGTAAGCATCTCCTTTTGTGTGATTCCATTTGGCGCGGGAAACCGCCCTCGGCCCCCTGCGCACCTCATTAAAATCACATATTTGGAGATGCTTTCGGGGTAATGACTCGGAGAGACCGCGCCGCGTTATTCGACGGAGAAGAGGATGGACCCGGCCTCCACATAGTCTCCGGCCTTGAAATTCATTCTGACGATCTTGCCGACCTGAGGGGATTTGATCTCGTTCTGCATCTTCATGGCCTCAAGGACCAGGACCGCCTCTCCTTCGCGGACCTCGTCTCCTTCGGCCGCTAAAACCTGAACCACTCTGCCCGGCATCGTGATCTTGATATCTTTTTTTTTCAGCCTCGCCTTCTCCTCCTTCAGGATCTTCAAGACCGACCTCTTCTCGACCCTGAAAAGGCGGCCGTTGACGAAGACCGAATGGGACAGCGAGTTGGAATTGATCGTGACATTAAAAATCTTGCCGTCGATGTTCAAAAGCAGCTCATCTTGGCCTATAAATTCCACAGACACGTCGAAAGGTTTTTCGTCAACGGCGATGCGGAAAGCGCTCCTCCCCATCTCCTCAAGGCTGACCTTGAATTCTTTCTGCCCCAGCCAAAAGGAATAATTCATCTTAGAGCCTGTTAGACAGATTCTGGATTCTGCCCTGCGTTTTCCACTGGCTCTCTTTCGCCCTGCCTGAAGAAACCTCGGCCTCTCCCCTGGCGTCCCGGTAGGTCCTAATTCCGGCGGCGATGAGAGCGGCGAAGGCCTCGGCCGGGCTTCCCTGGTCTTGTTCCTTTTCCAGTTCCGAGATGAAGTGAGTGGTATATTGGCCGGCCAGGAACTTGGGATGGAGGAGGATTTTCTGGAAAAAGGGAATCGTGGTTTTTATCCCGTAGACCTGATATTCGGCCAGGGCCCTCAACATCCGCCGGATCGTCTCTTCCCTGGTCCTTCCCCAGGTAATGAGCTTCGAAAGAAGAGGGTCATAATCCAGGGGCACTTCATACCCCTCATAGATGCCGCTATCATCGCGGACGCCCAATCCTGCCGGAGTATGAAGATAGACGATTTTCCCCGGGGAGGGCATGAAGTCATTGAACGGGTCTTCGGCCATGATCCGGCATTCCATGGCGTTGCCCTGGGGCTTGATGTCCTCCTGCCGGAAAGGAAGCGGATTCCCCGCAGCAATATCAAGCTGGCACTTGACCAGGTCCACTCCCGTCACCATTTCCGTGATCGGATGCTCAACCTGAAGGCGCGCGTTCATTTCCAGAAAATAGAACTTCCTGTCTTTATCGACTATAAACTCGACGGTGCCGGCATTCCTGTAACCGATGCTCGAGGCAGCCTTGACCGCCACCTGTCCCATCGCCTGCCGCGTCTGATCATCGAGAAACGGGGACGGCGTCTCCTCCAGGACCTTTTGATAGCGGCGCTGCATGGAGCATTCTCTCTCCCCTAGATAAACCACGTTCCCAAAGTGATCAGCCACGATCTGGATCTCGATATGGTGGGGCTCGTCGATATATTTCTCAACATAAACGGCCGGGTCGGCAAAGCTCGAAAGGGCCTCTGACTGCGCCAGCTTGAAACAGGAGACGAGGTCTTCCGCCTTTTTCACGAGCCTCAGCCCCTTGCCCCCGCCGCCCAGAGAGGCTTTGAGAAGGAGAGGAAAACCGATCTCCCGCGCCTTCCTCTTAAGCTCTTTTTCGTCCACGATGGATTCCAGCGTCCCGGGAATGATGGGCACTCCGGCCTCGTGCATCTTCTTCCTGGCAGAGGTTTTCTCGCCCATGATCTCCATGGGCTCCGATGGCGGACCGATAAAAATGATGCCTTCTTCCTCGCACCTCTTGACCAGCCGGGGGTTTTCGGCCAGGAAGCCGTATCCGGGATGAATGGCCTCGGCACCGCACGATTTGGCTGCGCAGATTATTTTCTCGACATGAAGATAGCTCTCCAATGGCGCGGCCTCGCCGATATAGTAGGCCTCTTCGGCCATCCTGACGTGAAGGGCCTTTCGATCGGCATCCGAATAGACGGCGACCGGAATGATGCCCATCTCCCTGCAGGCGCGGATGACCCGGACGGCGATTTCTCCCCGGTTGGCGATCAAAATCTTTTTCAGCATTCGTCTTGCCTCTCCCGCCGGCCGGACCTCGTTCAAAGAGGGATATTCCCGTGCTTTTTGGGAGGATTCTTATCCCGCTTGTTCTCCAGCATCCTCAAGGCAACAATCAGCTTCGGCCTAGTCAGCCGCGGCTCTATGACCTCATCGACATATCCCTTTTCGGAAGCGATATAGGGGTTGGCAAACTTCTCCCTGAATTCAGCGATCTTATCCTCCCGGACGGAGGAGTCTGACCTTCCTTCCCATTCGCGCTTATAAACGATATTGACTGCCCCTTCGGGGCCCATAACAGCAATCTCGGCTGTCGGGTAGGCATAGTTGACATCCGCGCGGATATGCTTTGAGGCCATAACGCAGTATGCGCCGCCATAGGCTTTCCGCGTAATGACGGTGATCTTGGGCACCGTCGCCTCGGCAAAAGCGTAGAGAAGCTTGGCTCCATGCCGGATGATGCCTCCGTGTTCCTGGGCCACTCCGGGCAGGAACCCGGGGACGTCTTCAAACGTGACCAGGGGGACATTAAAGGCGTCGCAGAAGCGCACAAAGCGGGCCCCTTTGTCCGAAGCGTTAATATCCAGGGCACCGGCGAGATGTTCGGGTTGATTGGCCACAATGCCGACAGACTTCCCTCCCAGCCGGCCGAATCCGATCACAATGTTCTTGGCGTATTCCGCCTGGACCTCAAAAAAGTAATTGTCGTCCAAGACTTCTTTGATGACCTTGCGGATGTCATACGGCTGATATGGATCGTCCGGCACCAAAAGATTGACCTCTTCGCCTGCCCTGTCCCAGGGGTCGGAAGTTTTTTTATCAGGCGGGTCCTCCATATTATTGTTGGGAATGAAGGAAAGGAGCTCCCGGATCAGGGCCAGAGCGTGCTGCTCATTTTCGGCGGCGAAATGAGCGACCCCGCTTAAGGCGTTGTGCGTTTCAGCGCCGCCCAATTCTTCCATCGTGACCTCTTCGTGGGTCACGGCCTTGATCACGTCAGGCCCGGTGATGAACATGTTGCTGACTTCCTTGGTCATGATGATAAAATCCGTAATCGCCGGCGAGTACACCGCTCCTCCGGCGCACGGACCCATGACGGCCGAGATCTGGGGGATAACGCCGGAAGCCAGGACATTTCTCAGGAAGATGTCCGCATATCCACCCAGGCTGGCTACGCCTTCCTGAATCCGCGCTCCCCCGGAGTCATTGAGCCCGATGATGGGCACGCCGATTCTCATGGCCAGGTCCATGATCTTCACGATCTTGGCGGCGTTCGCGCCGCTCAGGGAGCCGCCGAAAACGGTAAAATCCTGGGCAAAGACGAAAACCTGCCGGCCGTCTATCCGGCCGTGGCCGCAGACAACCCCGTCGCCGGGAATCCGTTTTTTCTCCATCCCGAAATCTTGGCTCTGATGGACAACAAATTTATCCATCTCTTGAAACGATCCTTCGTCCAGAAGCAGGCTGATTCTCTCTCTCGCCGTCAGCTTTCCGGACTCATGCTGCTTATGAATCCTCTCGGCTCCCCCTCCTGCTTCAGCCTGCCTGTTTTTTTCTCTCAGGTCATCCAATTTCTTCTTGATGCTCATGCGCGTTTATCCTGAAATCTGTTTATTTTTTGACTTTTCCCCAGTCCTTCAAGAATTTCTCCATCCCGAGGTCAGTCAAAGGATGCTTGATCAGTTTCTCCATGACGGAATACGGCAGAGTGACGATATCGGCCCCGAGAAGCGCGGCCTCCACAACGTGAAGCGGATGGCGGACGCTGGCAACGATGACTTCTGTCTCCAGGCCGTAATTGTCAAAGATGGTGAGAATTTGCTCGACCAGCTGCATCCCCTCATGAGAGATGTCATCGAGGCGGCCGATGAAAGGGCTGACATACCGCGACCCGGCCTTGGCGGCGAGGAGGGCCTGGCTGGGTGAAAAGATCAACGTTGTGTTGACCTCGATGCCCTTTAGGGAGAGGACCCTGGTAGCCTTGAGGCCTTCGATGCCGATGGGAATCTTGACGACAATGTTCGGAGCAAGTTTCGCCAGGGCTTCGGCCTCCGGGATGATATCTTCGGCCTTGGTCGAAACGCTTTCCACGCTCACCGGGCCGGGGACAATCCGGCAAATCTCCCTGATGAGGTCCTCGAAACGGGTGTTTTCCTTCGAGACCAGAGAAGGATTTGTGGTCACTCCATCCAAAATTCCCCATCCGGCAATCTCGTTGATCTCAGCCAAGTTCGCTGTGTCCAGGAAAAACTTCATCCTTTCCTCCATTCAATCTATCGTCGATCGCTCCAACTTAAGGCGTATACTGTTGGGGCGCTCAGGCCTTGACCTCATAACCGTGTTTGACAATGTGCCGATGTGCTCGATCTGGATGTCTACCCTGTCTCCAGGCGCCATGGGGCCGACTCCTGCCGGCGTCCCCGTCGTAATGATATCCCCGGGATAGAGGGTCATTACTCCCGAGATAAACCGGATAAGGTAAGGCACGGAGAAGATCAAGTTCTTGGTGTTGGATGACTGTTTCAGCTTTCCGTTGAGAAACGTCTTGAGGCTCAAGCGGGAGGGGTCGATATCCGTAGCCATGCAGGGACCGACAGCCGCAAATGTGTCAAAGGACTTGGCCCGGGTGAATTGGACATCCTTCTCCTGAAGGTCCCTGGCAGTGACGTCATTAAAACAGGTGTAGCCGAGGACATAATCCGCGATGTCGTCTTTCTCCCCAAGCAGCCGCGCTTCCTTTTTGATCACCACGGCCAGCTCTCCCTCATAATCAACCCGTCTGGCCATCGCGGGATAGAGGATGATATCGTTTGGCCCGATGACTGCCGAAGGCGGCTTCAGGAATATCAAAGGCTCCTCGGGAAGGCGCCGCCCCATTTCCCGGCCGTGCTCTTTGTAGTTTACGCCGACGGCGACGATCTTGGAGGGCTCAACGGGAGAAATGATGGTAACGGAGGCAATAGGGATGCCGTTTTTCTCCGTCTGGAACTCTCCGAAAATCGAGCCGGTGACCGGGTAAAGATTCTCCTCTTTCAGAACGCCATAAAGGACTTTGTCCTCGCGCCTAAAGCGGAAGATTCTCATGGGCGATCACCACGGACGAGGCCAGAGACAACCCCTGATTTCTGGCTCTCATTTCCGACATCATCCAGAGCGGTTATAGCATAATCATATCTTCTGTTCTTTTCAACCGCAGAATCAGAATACGAACTCTCGGTAGCCGGCAGAGACCCGAGCAGGACAAAATCGGCCTGGCCGGCCTCCCTTCTCCAAACTCTGTAGCCACCCAGGTCGGGTTCCTTATTGGCTTCCCAGCTCAGGGCGATGAAGCTAGTCCCTGCAATGATCGTCAGCCCGGTGGGAGGCGCAGGCGGGAAGCTGTCTTTGGCCAGAATCTCGACGACGTTTGAATCGAGACTCTCGATGGGCGGGACCAAGTCCGAGGCGACTGCCCTGACAAAATAGCGGTACGTTGTGCCGAAAGAGAAATTCATGTCCCGGTATTCATTTGCCATGACCGGCGACTCGTTTAAACGGGTGGGAACCTCTTCTCCTGTCGAACGATAGACATTATACCCGACCGTTTTCAGGGGAGCTGCCTTGGCCGGTTCTGCGGCCGCGATTTCCCAGCGGACTTCGATATATTGAGCAAGGACATTCACCTGGACATCTTGCAGAGGAGACGGAGAAGACAGAAGCTGAAGGGACACTGGTTCAGAAAATTCGGACGCCCTCCTTTTCTCATCTTTGACCTTGAGCGCAAAGACGAGCACCGTCCGGCCGATTTTCTCAGGCTCAACCGGATAAGCATAAAAAAATTTTGCCGATTCTGTCCCCCTTTGGAGGAGCGAAGCAAGGCGGCTTTTCTGGAGCCTGACCAACAGTTTGGCCTTGTTTTCAAACTCTTCTGCGGTCAGCTTGGCCGCCGGGCGAGCTTCCGTCCTGGCTTCCTCTGCCATCCAGACTTCCACCTCTGAGACTTCTCGCATCGGATTCCCGTCCACATAATCCGCAGGGTTCGACCAGCTCAGGATGACTTCATTGCCTTTCTGAAAAAGGCTGAGATCCTGAACGGTCTGGGGAGTCCTCACGAAAGGCGGGGCGAGCGGACCTTTTTTACCGCAGGAGGCGGAAATAGCGCCGGCGAATAAAAGGATGAGAAGAGAAGTGCGCCTCTTCATCAAAGGATGAAACGCCGCAGGTCCTGGTCCTTAAGAATATCCAGCAGCTGTTTCTGGACATATTTTCTATCGATCAGGAGGTGTTTTTCTTTGACATCGGGAGCCGCAAACGAGATCTCTTCCATAACTTTCTCCATGACGGTGTGCAGACGCCTGGCCCCGATGTTTTCAGAGTCCTCGTTGACTTTCTCGGCAATGTCGGCGATCTCGTCGACGGCGTCAGGAGCAAATTCTACCCGGACGCCTTCTGTCTCCATCAAGGCCATATATTGCTTAATCAGGGCGTTCTCGGGCTCGATCAGAATCTTTACAAAATCCTCCTTGTTCAGGGATGTCAGCTCCACGCGGATGGGGAACCTTCCCTGGAGCTCCGGGATGAGGTCAGCGGGTTTGGAAACATGAAACGCTCCGGCCCCGATAAAAAGGATATGGTCGGTCCTGACCAGGCCATAGCGCGTGTTGACGGTCGTCCCTTCGATGATCGGCAGGAGGTCGCGCTGCACTCCCTCACGGCTCACCTCCGGGCCGTGCCCCGATTCCCGGCCGGCGATCTTGTCCACTTCATCCAGGAAGATAATTCCTGAGTGCTCGACCCGTTCGATAGCCAAGCGCGCCACCAGGTCCATGTCGATCAGCCTCTTTTGCTCGTCTTCCATCAGGAAATCCCGGGCTTCCTTGATTTTCACCCTCCGTTTCTTGGATTTCCCTCCTAAAAAACCGGGGATGATCTCCTGGATTTGAATCCCGATTTCCTCGACCCCCGCGTTGGAAAATATTTCGAAGGGCGGGGCCATTCTCTCTTTCATCTCGACCTCGACGGGCCGCTCTTCGAGCAGCCCATCGCGGAGCTGTTTGCGCAGCTTCTCTCTCGTTTCTTGAAACCGGGCCAGGTCTTCCTCGACGAGGGCGCTTTCCTTTCTTCTCAACGGGGGAAGAAGAAGGTCCAGGATCTTTTCTTCCACATTGCTCCGCGCCTTTTCGGCGATTTCCTCGATCTTTTCCTGTTTAACCATGTCCACGGAAATGCGCACCAAGTCCCGGATCATCGACTCCACGTCCCGGCCGACATAGCCGACTTCGGTGAATTTGCTGGCTTCGATCTTGAGAAAAGGAGAAGAGGTCAGCTTAGCCAAGCGGCGGGAGATTTCCGTCTTCCCGACGCCGGTGGGGCCGATCATCAGGATGTTTTTCGGGGCGATCTCGTCAGCAAGCTCGGGCGGGAGCTTCCTTCTCCGGTATCTGTTCCGCAGGGCGATGGCCACAGCCCTTTTAGCCGCTTTTTGGCCGATGATGAATTTGTCCAGCTCGGCAACAATCTCTTGCGGTGTCAGTTCCGTGTCTTTTCCCTCTTCCGGGGGATGATCTTGTGTCCTTGCGAGTGCCACAGCCATTCACAGCTCCTCGATGATGATTTGATCGTTCGTGTAGACGCAGATGCCGGCGCTGATTTTCATTGCCTCCAGGGCGATCTCTTTGGCCCCAAGATCGGTATGCTTGATCAGGGCGCGGGCCGCAGCCAGGGCATAGGGGCCACCCGAGCCGATGGCTATGATCCCGTCATCCGGCTCGACGACGTCTCCCGTCCCGGAGAGGAGAAAGGCGCTCTCTTTATCCGCGACAATAAGAAGGGCCTCCAGCTGCCGCAGCGCCTTATCGAGGCGCCAGTCTTTGGCCAGTTCAATGGCCGCCCGCGACAGGTTGCCTCGGTATTCCTCGAGCTTGCTCTCAAACCGGGAGAAGAGGGCGAAAGCATCCGATGTGGCACCCGCGAAACCGGCCAAGACCTTGTCTTTATGCAGCCGCCTGATCTTTCTCGCCGTCTGCTTCAGGATCGTCTGGCCCATCGAGACCTGGCCGTCTCCCGCCATGGCCAGTTGCCCCTTGTGTCGAACGCAGATGATGGTTGTTGAACGAGTCATGGATTCACCTTTTTCAATGAATATGATAATTCATAGCCAGCCCGATGTAAAGCCTGGGCCCTGCCTTGGAAGGAGCAAATCTCCAGGGGGTCCCCGCAGTTATTCATGTCAATTCGGCAATCTAGGTTACCTCGTCTGGGCGGGATGAAGCCGCCCCCTGCCCCCGCACCCCGGGGAACCAGTCCCGTCGGTTCCCCCCATCGAGGCTCAGGTTTGGGTTCGTCAGCCCGCTCGTTTCCCCAGCGAGGAAACTCGCTTCGACTCATCCTTCGCTCTTCTCTCCCTTCGGTCGAGAAACCGTGCCCGCTC